>ENA-OQER01000710-OQER01000710.1-human-gut-metagenome-genome-assembly--contig:-NODE-710-length-17775-cov-2.239234_pt1 | contig 17775 bp, 25 predicted proteins | sample MGYA00242797_ERZ504639 | MGnify/ENA primary metagenome ERZ504639 (study PRJEB26092, sample SAMD00036306) | human gut metagenome | host: Homo sapiens | study: EMG produced TPA metagenomics assembly of...
GTCGATCATACCTGTTGTGGAATCACTCTCCTGAATCTCGATCTCTGCACCGGAGTTTACGGCTGTGTATGCTTCTTTTAATTTTTCCATGACTGGTGTCACAGAAGAAGAACCGCTGACTGTCACTTTACCGGTTGCTCCGTTAGATTCGAATGCTGCCGCATCATCGGAACCGATATAACCGTTCTCTGTGATGACTGCCTGACCTTCTGCACTCATAATGTAGTTGATGAAATCCTGTGCAATGTCGCTTACTTCACCTTTTGTTGCAATGTTAAATGGTCTTGCGATCGTGTATGTACCATTTTTGATATTCTCTACTGTTGCTTCTGCTCCGTCAATGCTGACTGCTTTTACAGTGTCATCTAAAGAACCAAGGGAAACATAACCGATCGCATACTCATCACTTGCTACAGATGTAAGCATTACGGATGTGCTGTTTGTGATGATTGCTTCCTCTGTTGTGTTGTCCACTTTATTTCCGTCTGCGTCTTTTTCTTCGATTCCGAATAATTCGATGAATGCACCTCTTGTACCGGATCCATCCTCGCGGGATAATACATTGACATATTCACTTGCATCAAGTCTGTTGTAGCTGCCGGTGCTTCCTCTGCTGTGGTATCTGCTGCTGCATCTGTAGAAGCATCTGCTGTGGTATCTGCGGATGTACTGGTGTCTGCTGTATTATCAGAACCACATCCTGCGATCATGCTGACTGCTAACATTCCTGTTACGAATAAACTGATTACTTTCTTTTTCATTTTGATTTTCCTCCAAATCTTTATGGGATCTTGCGTTTCCCATCTTTGTTTTTTTGTCTCTGTCTCATTGACAATGACTACTTTAAAGTCAACGTGTAAAATCTAAATATCTCCCTTTGTAAAACGTCTGTAAAATGATGGTAAACCATTTTGATCCTCCTCTGTCCTGCGCTGCACCTGAAAGAAAACAAATCCGACCACAAACATAGCTGCGATCACGACTACTCCTGCTTTCGAAGTATCAAAGATCTGCGTGCTGATTCCCATTAACATAGTCCCATAAAAGATGCACCTTTTCCGAATATATCGAAGATTCCGAAATACTCAGACGATTTTTCCTTTGGGATAATCTTTGCATAGTAGGAACGGGACAGCGCCTGGATTGCACCCTGAAATACCCCTACAAAAGTTGCCATCATCCAGAACTTCCATGCTGCGTCTAACTGCAGGGCGTAAACTGCGACTGCAAAATATGCAATGATGCAGACAGAAATTAGTTTTCCTGTCTCAAATTTCTGTGTCATTTTTCCGAAAAGAATCGCACATGGGAATGCCACAACCTGCGTCAGAAGCAATGCCAGCAGCAGATTAGCGTCACTGATCCCAACGTCTTTTCCGTAAGAAGTTGCCATCTCGATAATCGTGTATACACCATCTATATAGAAGAAAAATGCGAGCAGAAAGAGGGCAACTTTTTTGTTATCTTTCAATTCCGCCACGCTTCTTCCAAGTCTGGCAAAAGACTCCTTTACCATGGAGCCTTGATTTTCCACATAATATTTCTGTTCGTAATTTTTTAAGAGTGGGATTGTCACAAGTCCCCACCATGCTGCATTTAAGAAAAAATGCGGCTGTCATGGCTGCCGGTGTGCTGATGCCAACTTTATCACCGCCTAACACCAGCAATAAACTAATGACAAATGGTACGCAGCTTCCGATATAGCCCCACGCATACCCATGGGACGATACCCCATCCATGCGTTCGTCGGTGGTTACATCTACCATCATGGAATCATAAAAAATCAGGCTGCCGGAAAATCCTACTTTTGCGATCACAAAAATAATCAAGAACATCAGCCACGTCTTCGGAATGGATAACGCTGCACATCCAAGAACACCTATCATCATGAAAAATGTAAATAACGGCTTTTTATGGTTTTTGTTGTCTGCGACTGCGCCGAGGATTGGTCCTAAAATTGCAACGATGATCGTAGAGATTGAGATCGCATAGCTGAGATATGCAGTAGAATCCGATGCGGAAACGCCCATATTCTGCGCCATGTTTTTAAAATAAATCGGGATGATCGTGGACACTAACAGCGTAAATGCAGAGTTTCCCACATCATACAGTACCCAGTATTTTTCGAGTTTCGTCAGTTTTTGTTTCATATTCGTTTTCCTCATTCATTCTTTCCTGTGCCGTATACACATGATTTAAAAATAAAAATATTTGTCTATAGTAACTGTCACGCACCGCCTCGCCTGCGTTAAAGATTTCATGTTTGGAATCCTTCATTCTTACCAGCTGTGCGGTCTTGGCTTTTTTAGCAAATTTTTCAATGCCACAATTGTCAACCATGTCGTCTTTTTCCGCTTCAAAGATTATAAGCGGAATTTTTATACTGTTAATGTTTTTTTCTTTTCCGCAGCTTGCGGGTTACTTTAAATCCTGCTTTTACCCAGGCATAGGTTCCACCGTAAGTCTGGTAATTGATATTCCGCAGACGCATATTGTAGATATACATGTATCGTTCTCTGGAAACGCAGCTGCTTGTTTCAAAGGATGGTTTGTCTGAAAAACCACTCTGTCCGGCAGCATATTTCGTTCCCTTTCCGATCGCGCAGAAAAAATCTGCGGTAACTTTTGCGAGCCACTTCGGATATTTTCCAGTATTCATTCCAAGCATTGGTGCTGAAAGGATTGCCGCATCGAAGGTCAGTGGGAACTCTTCGAGATACCGCACTCCAATGGCTCCACCCATGGAATGACAGAATAAGATTTTTCGTTTTTCTGTGAGTTCTACCACATTTTTCACAAAGCAATGCAGATCCTGCACATATTGCTCATAATCCTCGATATGAACTTTTTCGCCATCCACAACAATCCGGTCAGATATCCGTGTCCCCTGTGTTCCGGGACGTAAACGGAATATCCGTTTTTCAGGAAATAATAGATGACTTCCTTATATTTCTCTGCAAATTCACAGAATCCGTGGCTGATGACAATGGCAGCTTTTGCCTGCGGAATCCGGTATGTGCGGTAATAAATTGCTGTGCTGTCATAGCTTTCTATGTAACCGTCTTTTTCATAGCTTCTCAGATATGGTTCCACATCACGTTTCATGGTTCGCTGATAATTCGCTTCTTCTGGTATCATGATGTTCTCTGCTCTTTTTTCTATCATAGGTATCTCTCACTGTCTCAACTCTGAAGGATTCTTTGAACCAGTTCAGGCTGCAGTTCTCCAAAACGGTATTCGTCCCTGATTTTCTTTGCTATATCCGGGTAGTTTGTGATCAGCGCATCCACGCCTGCCTCACACAGCATTCTCATATGTTTTTCTTCATTGATTGTCCATACATGAAGCAGTCTTTTCCGCTCTCTACAACGCTCTAAAAATCCCGGATAAAAAAACGTTATATCCGGCCGGGTGAAGTGCATCTGCCTTTACAACATCACATGCATAATCCACTGCATCAATGATTCCATCTTCATAGAGCATGCCCGTCTTAGCCTGCGGATCTGATTCTTTGATTTTCCGGATCGTATAATGATTAAACGAAGAATAAATGACACGCTCCTTCATTCCAAGACGCTCTGTAAGCTCCAGTACCCGCTCTTCAATCCCCGGATAGAAAACAATTCCTGTTTTGATTTCCACATTAATGGTAAGATTTGTCGGTTTTATCAACAGATATACCTGCTCAAGTGTTGGTATCTCTTCCTTTGTGTATTCCAGATGCGTTTTGTTAAAATTAAATTTTTTCAGTTTCTTCATAGGTGTAATCTTTTACCCAGCCTTTTCCATTGCTGACACGATCGATCGTCTCATCATGGATAACGACGAGTTCTCCATCTTTTGTCATCTGCACGTCAAGTTCGATTCCATCTGCTCCCATCTCAACTGCTTTCCGGAATGCATCTAATGTATTTTCCGGAGCATAACCGCTGGCTCCGCGGTGTGCCCATACCTTTGTCTTTTCCTGATCCATTTTTTACTCCTCTTTTCTGATCTGCTTTGCTGATATCGTTTCATTTTATGTATGTCTGCCGTTTGGGATTACCGGATGCTTTCACATTTTCTGTATCTTCTTGCGAAGTTCCAGCATCTTCTTATCCACACCCGCAATGACGTCTGCGTACTGCTTTGTTGCCTTCTCTACCGCTTCTAACTGCCCGGCGTCCTTTTTGTAACACATCTGGGAATCTAATTCTGCCCAGTAGTCCATGGCGACTGAACGGATCTGTATCTCAACTCTCACTGCGGTTGTCTTATCCAGATAAGTTACCGGCACTTCCACGATCAGATGAAGGCTTTGATAGCCGCTTTTTTTTCGGCTTCCTGATATAATTTTTTTTCTTTGACAATGGTAAAGTCTTTCTGTCTGCGCACTGCGTCCGCAATCTGATAAATATCGTCCGCAAAATAACACACCACACGGACTCCGGCAATATCATTTAAAGTATTGACTGCTGTTTCGAAAGTGACTTCACGTTCCTTTCTTTCCAGCTTTTTCACAATACTCTCGGCAGTTTTAATTCTGCTACACAAATTTCTGATTAATGGGCGTTCATTTTTCTCGGTCAGATCTGCATCAATCATGCGAAGTCTTGTTAACATACATCAATTGCATACTGATACCGCGCCTGCACCATCGGCGCTTCCAATTTTACTTTTATCTTATTTGTTTCCATACATAAAAAAATAAGGCAGCTATGTAAAATCCATAGCCACCTTACGTGTGTTTTGTGTAAAATTTATTTTTTGTTCCTCTACATTAATCTCTCTTCACTGCCGCCCTGATCAGATGTGCCGTTCCTTTGATCCGGTGTCCGTTCGCCATCTCTGTCAAGCTCTCGCCATCTCCATTGTGACAAAACCACCTGTCATTTTTGCATATCCACGGATTGGCATATTGTAGTTGAACAAAACATTTAAGTTCGGTTTACCCTGCCACTCGCTGATCTTTAACAAAATGCGGAGCACTCCGTAGAGCAGTTTCCTAAGATTCCCTTTCCGTAGTAGAGCTGGCACACTGCATCATTCATCCGGATCTCACCGCTCCAGCTTCCATCCGGAACCTCTCTTCCATAAGTTCTCTGTACTCAATATCATCTACATTTTCAATCTTACCGCTGAAATACTCCGGTAAAATCTCTTTGCTGTAACCACCGTCTGCCACAGTTCCGGCAATTTCCAAGCTGCCTTCTAATACCATGGTATCTGCATCCGTTCCTACCATAATCTGATAATTGCCGGATTCTACTTCCCATGTGTCCGTTCTTGTGTCATAGAAACGGAAGGTCTTGTCATCAAATGCAATATGCACGGATTTTTCCTCGCCAGGAGCTAATGTCACTCTCGCAAAACCTTTTAACTCACGAACCGGACGGAAAATTGTCTCGGACTGTTTTCGACATAAAGCTGCGCAATTTCTGTTCCTTCCACATCTCCGGTGTTTTTGATCGTGAAGGTCACGCCGTCTTTGTCAACGGAGAGATTGCTGTATGCAAAAGTTGTATAACTCAATCCATAACCAAATGGGAAACGGACTTTTTTGCCGACCGTTGTATAATAACGATATCCCACATAGAGAGCCTCGCGGTACTCGCTGCTGCGCTCCTTACTTGGATAGTAGTGGAATGCAGGAGTATCTTCATAGTGAAGTGGATAAGTCTCATTTAATTTTCCGGATGGGCATACCTTTCCGGTGAGGACATTCATCATTGCAGATGCGCCTGCCTGACCACCTAAATATCCGTGAACGATACCTTTTACATAGTCAAACCACGGCATCTCAATAGAAGATCCTGCTGAGAGAACAACAACCACATTGGTATTCACGGCTGTGATCGCATCGATCAGTTCATTCTGTGCCTGCGGCATATGCATATGGGTACGGTCAAGTCCCTCGGACTCGCTGATCTCATCCAATCCTGCAAAAACAAGAACAACGTCTGCATTCTTTGCTGCTTCCACTGCTGATTTTGCAAGTGCTGCATTCGGTTTACGGTTGCGGATATATCCCTGCTCATAAGCGGTCATTACAAGTCCGCTGTCTGCGATCACATCTAAGATGGATTCCGGCTGTCTGGTCGGATTTACAAGGGAAGAGCCTGCGCCTGATAACGCGGAGTCTTTGCAAAATCACCGATCACGGCTACTTTTGTTCCCGGTTTTAATGGCAGGATATTATTACTGTTTTTCAGTAAAACAACACTTTCTTCGGCTGCTTTTCTTGCTAATGCATGGTGTCCTTCAATGTCAAATTTTTTACCTTTTCCATCAACTGTTGCCTGATGGGTTGCAAAAACAACATTTAACAGTTCATCCAGACGCTGATCTAATACTTCTTCCGGTAATGTGCCGTCTTTTACCGCACGGACAATATCACGCATGCCTGATTTTCCGGTCCCCGGCATCTCAAGATGGCTTCCGTTCATAACGCCGAGTGCATGGTCATTGCTTCCGCCCCAGTCAGATACAACATAGCCGTCAAATCCCCACTCATCGACTAAGATTTCCTGTAACATGTGACGATTCTCATTTGCATAGACACCGTTTACTTCATTATAAGAAGACATGATGGATTTGGATTTTCCCTCTTTGACTGCGATTTCAAATCCGGTGGTATAAATTTCCCGGAATGTACGCTCATCAACAACAGAGTCGCTTGCCATACGACGGAGTTCCTGGCTGTTTGCCGCAAAATGCTTTGGACATGCTGAGATTCCCTTGCTCTGGATACCTTTTACATAAGCGGCTGCCATTCCTGCATGATACGGATCTTCGGAAAAATACTCAAAGTTACGTCCACAGAGCGGGCTTCTCTTAATGTTGAGTCCCGGTCCTAAGATGACATTGACATCCATGGTCACCGCTTCCTCTGCAAGTGCAGTACCGATCTCCTCCCCCAATTTTTCATCCCAGCTGTTTGCGATCGTAGCTGCGGTCGGGAAACAGGTTGCCGGAAGGCTGGCATTTAATCCAAGGTGGTCTCCTGCACCGGCCTGACGTCTTAACCCATGAGGTCCGTCGGACATTGCCATGGATGGGATTCCGTACTTCTCAAAATCTACGGTCTCCCATGTATTTTTACCGGACATCATCAGTGCTTTTTCTTCCAGAGACATCTGTTTTATGATTTCCCCATATTTTAGGCTCATTTTTCGTTCTCCTGTTCTTTTGGTGCTCACGGATTTTATTTATTGTGTTATTGATACCAAAATGTATGTTATCTGGATCGCAACAATAAAATAAAACCCATGCTGCTATTATTTTTTGTTAGCATAATGGTAGCATGGATTTTATTTATAAAATGAAAAATGGCATAAATGGTTGTTTTTTTTACATAAACTGCAAAAGTTACCTTTCTTTGACCATATACGAAATATTCACGTTTCACAATATTGTCATCATTTTATATGGATTTGCTGAAATAAGGGAAGCTGCCTTAACGGCTCGCTCCCCCGATTAGTACATTTTTTATCTTATAGATAATATGGATTTGACCATGCTGTTCTTCCATATTCATCCACACATTCCACACGGATGTATGTCTCAGTACCGCTCAATCTCATGCTCGCCTCTGTAATCTTTTCTCCCTTTGGAGCCATTATTGTAGTTCCTGCTCCTACATAGCCACCGGCTATTATATTCACACGTTCTACCGGACTGCAGGATACCGTTACATTCCTTCCATCGATGATAATCTGATCTATCCGTGGTCCATCCACTCCACCAACAGAATAATACCTTCCTTCCATCAGTGCATTCAAAATATTATCATGCGTCAGACTTTCCGCTGCCACCATTACATAGCCACCAAAATTGTCTGGGAAATTGCCATTATGATTATCATCCGCTGCATCCGCATTCACATGCATGCCTTTTCGTAACATTTCATCCCAGTATGTGGTATTAAATCCTGTTCCACTCTCATTTACCGTATTGTAATTATAGATTTCGAGTGAATTGTAAATTCCACCTATCTCAAACTCGTGAGGTTCGACGCGCGACCAGACTGGATGATTATATGTAATAAAACATCCATGATCTCTGAGATTTCCGCCATTGCTTCTGTAACTTTTCTTCCATCCCAGTCACCATATGCAACAATTGGTTCGATTCTCTCCATATGTTGGAATAACCCGGATTTTGCCTGTTCCTGCATTGCCTTTGTACCCAAAATGCCATTCAAATGGTGCATTTTTAAATATCCGTCCTTTTCATCAAAAAGAACTGCTGCAATCTCAGTTCCCGGAAGAATCAAAATAAATCACTGTTATATTTATAACGGTAATCTGTATACAAATTGTGATCGCTTAAGCATAAAAAAGCATACCCATTGGCTTTATAATGCTCCACAGCCTCATCCGGAGTCCATGCTCCGTCCGAGTTTGTAGTGTGACTGTGAAGATTTCCCTTATACCAGTTTGTATGTTCCGGGAAAATTTAATCATTGACGTATTCAACCTCCAGATTTACCTCAAACATCCGGCTCCATGGCATAGAAACCTTCTTTATCGTTACACTGTCTGAAATTGATGACAGACTTTCCTCCATAAATTTTTGCAATTCTTCTTTTACCATAGAGGCAACCATTCCATCTGGCTCTCTTACATCAAAATAATTCATGGATTCCGGAAGCTTTTCTGTAACTGATTTTCTCACGACAGAACAATATCCTGCATCCTCCACATAACGCTCTGCCAGAAATCTCTGATGTTCTTCTGTTACCTTGTTAAGATAGCTGTCCACTCCCTCTGCAATGGCTGTTCCAAGTGTATTCGCTGATGTATTCCATCCTGCATAACCATCCACTTTCATCAGAAGGTGATTGTTGTTTAAAATCTTAACAATTCCAAGATCCCCACCATTTGCATACGCATTGTCAGCAATGGTAACGATTTTCTTCTGGCTGATACAGTATTTTAAAAGTTCAAACATTTCTGCAATGTTACGCTCCACACAATACTCCAGCTTCTCGGACGGCTGTTCCATCGCCTCTTCCATTCCTCCTGCAGGTGCCGTCATAAAAAGTACGATATCTGCTGATTCATAGCTTTCTGTCGCAAGGCATCCTGCCGATAATATATGATATTTTACTGTATTAGCAAGTGTGCAGCCCTCATATAACGGAATAATATTCTTTGCCATCTCGGATGTATACTTCACATACACTTTCGGCTGCCTGCCAGCAAGCACATTGAGCATTCTTGCCAGCAATGTCAGTTCAACCTCATCCGCACCCGGATACATGAGTACTTTATCTTCCATATTATACTCACTGATTTTCTCCCGGATCTCTTTTTGATCGATTGCCGCATATCCGTATTTGGAGGAATCGTCCTGTGGAATGACCAGTGCATCGATCAACCCATCCCTCGCCATTTGAAGTGTTTCCACATTCATATAGCGATTGATCTCTCTCCTTGAGATATAATCATCCAGACACTTCGGATCTACTTTCTCCATTGCCGTTTTGACCGGAACATCACTCTCGATTCCAAGTCTGCTCTTGTGTACCGCTACTCCGAGCTCATTGATCTCTTTTCCGTAAATGCGGTAATAATCCGGCTCCTCATCATCACTGGAATAATCCGGGCATCTCATAATGACCTGAAATGCATAAATGATAAGGTTTTTATTACTTTCCCTGATCTCTTTTAAAATTTTAATTCTCTCTAACAGAGTTTCTTTCTCTTCGTGGTGAAGCTTGATGGGATCAGCCCTCCATATAAAAGCATATCCATCGACACGACAAGACCGCTGGCGTCTTTGCACTCTTCTCTTAAAAACTCAACGATCGTCTCAAAAGAAGCAGGTGTTTTTTTATTTCCGAGTTTTTTCGGTCTGACGATTTCTACCTTATCATGACTGAATAACTTCATCGGAAATTCATAATTGCAGGGTCTTTCATCCAGTGGCAATAATACAATTTTCGTCTTCAACTTTCTATCCCCTTTATTTATCAAATTCTTTATAAGCTGCCAGATATAGCCTTTCTGCTTTGAATCCGAACTGTCCGTAAAATCCTTTAGTATTGTCCAGTCAATATCACGCGGACTGCACCTATTTTTCGCAGCTGTTGAAGCGACTGATTTAAAATATAATCTCCAACATGTTTTCCCCTGATTTTTTTTGCAATTCCTATCGGACCTAATCCACCATAGCCCTTATCATCAACAGAAAGCATGCAGTACCCGACGATCTCCGTCTTATCCTGATTCCAGAGAATGACAATACTCTCCGGATCCTTTCCTTCTGCGATAGCTTCCTCTGCCTCAAATACCCATCTCCCCGGGAAATTCTCTTTCTAAAAATCCGAGCAGTTCCTTTTTGTTGTCTTTATACGATGCCACAGTAAATTCTTTATCAAAAGAACTTGTATCAAAGCTGTCTATCAGCCTATTATCTGTAATATCTGCTTCCAGGTCAAAATGTCTGTCCCTGTTTAAGGTAAAACCATTTTTTTTGAAAAATATTTCTTTTCCTTCGTCCGGATCCGGTATTCCGGAAAAGAAAATTGTTAAAATCCTGTCCTACATAAATTTTGTTGATTCCGTTTTTATGAAGTGACTGGCACACCTGATTTAAGACCATCGTGCCATACCCTTTTCCCTGTTCTTCTTTTTTTACGGCAAAAATACTGATCCATGCAGACGCAGGATATAACTGTTCGTTATGGGAAACCTTCACTCCAATAAAACCGATCATCCTTCCGTTTTTTTCATCTACAATTTTTTTGCTTTCCTCTGCGGAAAAATCAGGATCTTCAAATAAGCTTTCCAAAATACGTTCTTCCGTAATATGATATTCTTCCCGAAAAGTTCCCCTGCATAATTCATACACTTCTCCGGCATCCGAAACTTCCAGTGGTTTTAAACTTACTCTTTTCATATAATCCCACCAATCGTAGTTAATAATATAGGAAAGATCAAAAATCATACATCCGCCAGTCTTTGCAAAACATACAGACATTGCCTCCTGCAGGCGCTCCGGGTGTTCCCTGTACTGCTCAATGAACAGACTTCCTACCAGTCCCTCTTTATGCTCAGTAGCTTTCGCCGCAATCTCATAGGAGCCTTCCACACTGTACCAGTACGCCGGCAGATTTTTCTCTTTCGCCTCTGACATCCAGATATCGCTGTAGTAGAAACCTGACAAAATACGGTCTGTGAGTTCCGCATACCCTGTCTGTGCAAGCTTCCCGGCATCACACCATGGGAATTCCGTACTTTCATACTGTTCACTTGCCCAATTAGCTCCTACCTGATAATACAGCGGATACCAGGAACCGGTATAATCACAAAATTCGATTTCCGGACTAGTTTCATCTAACATTTCCCGGACACTTTTTATAAATCTTTTTATGACAGATGCACGATACTCAAAAAAACTTCCAAAATATTTTCCTGGTATTTCTCTCCATCCACCTTCATATTGTTCAATCGTATAGATATCTTCCGGCCAGTTTTCTCCTGTTACGTGTGCATATGCTTCCCATTCCAATCTGGAACATTCACTAAAATCTGTGGATAATCCGACATATCTCACCCGGTCCAGAACGATTCCATCCGGTTTATAGTTCTCTGCAAACTCTTTTAACAGGCTCAGTTCGTAAGAACACACTTCTTTGTTTCCGGGGTTGACAAATATCTCGCCAAAGTCATCTATAGAACCTACTGTTTTTAATGCTTTTTCTTCGGTACTTTTCTGAATGACTGCATTTCCGCCTTCATCCAGTCCATATACTTCGCATTGCCATCCTTCTCTGAATCCTTTCATAAGAGGATGTCTGTTTTTTTTATTGCCCTCCGCAAACACATCAAATGCTGCATAGCACTTCATTCCTAACTCTCTGATTATCTTAAAACACTCTGCGGCGTAATCAATATCTGCGGCAAATTCCCCGTCAAATTCTGAATAATGATCTGCCAGACTGCTCTTGTACAGAACAAACCCTGACGTGTCCTTGACGCTTAAGATAATTCCTGTCATTCCGGCTTTTTTGCATTTTTCCATTGCTTCACGGAATTTTTTCACTATCTGAAATGAGTTTTTTATTTGCCTGGATCTCAATCCAGACTTCGTAAACCTGATCCATAATTTATCCCTTTACAGCTCCGCTGACTGCCTCAATATAATTTTTCTGGAACATCATAAATACGATCAGCACCGGAATGATGGAGATAATTGTACCTGATGCAACATATCCAAATTTATAGCTGAACGAACCATTTAAGTACTGCAGTGCTGTTGCCAGAGGATATTTCTCCGGATCCTGTAATACGATGATCGGCCATAAGAATGCGTTCCAGTTTGCAATAAAGTCAAAAATAACGATTGTTGATACACTTGGAAGTATTCCCGGAATCATAACATTTTTCCAGATTTTCAGTTCTCCGGCACCATCTAATTTTGCAGCTTCGATCAGTTCCTTTGGAATGCCAAGGTATGCCTGTCGAAGTAAAATAATACTAAAGGCTTTTGTGGATGATGGAAGAATAACGCCTAACATCGTATTCAGTAAATGCATTTTCGTAATGATCAGATAGTTGATGATCATGCCTGCGGCTGCCGGAATAATCATCGTTCCAACCAATATCGTAAATATTATATTTTTTCCTTTAACTCCATAGTTGCAAGTGGATATGCGGCAAAAGGGAAGAAAAATACAACGTCAATTATAATTCCGCCAAAGTGATGATCACCGTGTTCCAGATGTATTTTGGGAGATTCATATACTCCATAACTCCGGTATAGTTGGAAAACGAAAAATCACTGATACTAAAATGGAGATTGTAAATATTGGCTCCTGTCTTAACGAAGACAGTAATAACCAGATAAATGGTCCGGCACAGATGATCGCAATGACAATCAGCAATAAATAGGTAAAAAAGTAATCTGCGGCTTTTTTTTGCTTTTCTTTTCATGACAAGTTTATTCATTGTTTGTCATACCTCCTCTCTTACCATATACAAATACTACAATACTTAACATTGTTGTGACAACTGCCTGTACTGCTCCGATGGCTGCTGCATACCCAAATTGGAAATCCGAGAAAGCTTTCGTATATGAGTAATAATTGATAACCATTGTAGCGTCATTCGGACCACCCTTTGTCAATACAAACACAACATCAAATACTCCGATTGCCGAAATAACAGAATTCAGCGAACAGAACCAAATGTATGGTTTCAACATTGGTAATTTTATTCTTGTAAATACTTTTACTGCATTGGCTCCGTCAATGGTTGCTGCCTCACAGAGTTCCTGAGGAATCCCCTGTAAACCTGCCAGATACATCATCATATAATAACCAAGTCCCTGCCAGATAGTAATAAACATTAAACATATCATGGCCGTGTTTTTATCACTTAAGAATCCAAGCGGCATGGAAATGACTTTCCATTCTTTTAATGCTGTATTGATGATACCGCTGGTATCAAAAATAAATCCCCACATAATAGAAACCGCTACCATAGAAGTAACAACCGGTATATAAAACAGGGTACGGAAAATCCCGATTCCTGGTAATTTCTTATTTACTAATACTGCTAAAAGAATTGATAAAATCTGAATAATAGGAACAACGACTACAAAAATAACGGAGTTTTTAATTGAAATCCAAAATACCCTGTCATGAAAGGCTTTCACAAAGTTCTTCAGACCTACAAATTTTGTCTGTCCAAGTACAGAATAATCATAAAACATCAATACCAGACTTCCGATAATCGGTATTATGGTAAATAAAATAATAATAATCAGTGCAGGTGTCATAAATCCATATGCTTTTAATGTCTGTCTTCTCTGCACACTCGAATGTTTTCCGGTCATAAATAAAACCCTCCTGTATGATATCGCCCCAGGAACCGATATCTATCCTGGGGCGGTGCATCAATTTACCCTGCTATATTCTATTCAAGTTCAGCAAGGATTCCATTTACATCTGCTTCTGCCTGATCTAATGCAGTCTGAACATCATCACCATTAGTGATCGCTGCTTCATATGCCTTATCAACAGCGGTCTGGATATTGGACTGATCTCCAATTCCTAATGAAAAGTCTTTAGAGGTTAAGCTTGCCTTTGCAGACATTGCACTTGCCTGTCCTTCCAGAGTCGCTGTGTCAGATGTGAAATATGGATCTTCACTTGCTGCTGTTGTTGACGGGAAGATAGAAACTTCTTTACAGAATGCAAGCTGGTTCGCATCGTTTGTCACATAGTTAGCAAATGCGATTGCTGCTTCATGGTTTTTGCTTGCTTCCGGAACAACAAGGTTCATTAATGGGTTTCTGGATAATCCATTTTTACCTGTTAATGGTGTGGATACACCAACTTTCTCATAAATATCCGGAGCCTCATCTTTGATTCTGGAAAGTGAGGAACCGGAAGAGCTTACGATTGCCAGTTTTCCGGATTCAAAAAGCTTTAACATCTCATCCCAGTCACCCCATTTTGTCTTAGGAATGACCCCTTTATCTGTATACTCTTTGTATTTGTTCAACAGGTCAACCGTTTCCTGTGTATTAAATGCTGCTGCAGTCTTATCTGCATTTAATACATCAATGCCTTCCTCAAAGAGGATATTAAAGAATTCATCCGGCATAAAGAGGTATGCACCGGTTTTGTTGTAGAACTCTTCTGCTTCTTCTAATGCCTCATCAAATGTTGTAGGAACTTCTATTCCTGCCTTATCAAATAATTCCTGATTATAGAACATGATGTCCGGTGATGCGTACCATGGGAATGCATATACGGAATCGCCAATCTTGGCAGAATCCCAGAGATCCGGGATATAAATAGATTTCTGCTCATCTGTAGCTTCTTTGTTCAGATCAACTAATGCTCCCTGTCCGGCTAATGTTAAAGTAAACTGTGTGTTTAAGTTTACAACGTCCGGCGCTGCTCCTCCGGCTACGGAAGTGACAAGTTTGGACTGGATATCTCCATAAGGAACGTCTGTCCAGTTAACTGTTACACCCGGATTCTCGCTTTCATACTGGGCGATCATGTCATTAAAGAAATCACCGAATGCTGCTTTCAGATCGATTGTCCAGAACTCAATTGTTACATCTTCTCCTGATGCCTGATTGTCCGCACTTGCAGTAGTCTCTGTGGCGTCTGATGCTGTGCTGTTGTCTGCTGCTGCGTTGCTGTCACTGCCACCACATCCAGCGAGCATGGAAACTGCCATAGCTGCACATAAAAGTGTACTTAAAAGTTTCTTTTTCATATTTTTTCCTCCTTAAGAAATAATCTATATAAACCTGTCCGGTTTATAATCCCTTGTTCATCCGATCACGATGGTGAAACAATATCTGACCATAAATTGTAGTTAAGTTCTTCGATATTATTTTTCTCGAAGTAACAAAATGGCTGATATGTTTCTTCAAGTTCTTCAATACAGGCAAGTTCTCCATTTGCATACTGCGTTAAAATTCTTGCCGTGTCTGCCAATCTTCTGTCTAATCCTCCGATACGGATGGTCTGTATCTCAAATCCGAAAGATTTATTTTCTCTCTTCCACTGCTTTTCGAACGCAGCATAAAATGCATCGAGTTCTCTGCGGATTACCGGGATATCTTCCCTTGCAATTGCAAGTAGTTCTTTTTTTTCTCCCTCCGTGTAAGCCTTTCGGATTCTTATCCCGAGATCAGCTTTATGCTTTAACACTCTGCATAGCAGCTGCATATTGTTGAACATGTACGCCAGACATCCATGTGAAGCTGCCTGTTCCATATATATTTCCGCCTGTGCAAATCTTTCTGCTGTATCCTCTTTCACTACAGAATCAAACGTTCCGATCAGCGGATCGTTATAGAGCAGATATTTGCTGCAATTATTATGAATCCTGCCATCCTCAAGATAAGGATTCACGAGATCTATCTTCATAAATTCACTGAATTTGTATCCCGTAAGCTTTTCAAATGAACGGTCGTTCATCTGACTTTCATATGCCACCGATGCATCTTTAAAGAATGTTGGCAATACAGAAAAGCAGCTTGCTTCTGCCCCATCATCTCCCCAGCATGTGACTGTATAAGAATCTATTCCAAATTCTTTACAGGACTTCATAGATGCCCCACCAGCCAGAATACTATAGGCATTGTGAGGAACAAATCCTGTCCATTTCCATGCACCACCGGCAAATCCAAGTCTTCTGCTGATTGGAAGCTGTTTCTCAAAATTATCATGATAGCGCTTTTCTTCTGTTGAATAATAATCCCAGTAAACAATCTGTAATTCCTCCGGGATCGTAAAGCTGTTATCTCCATTGTCCAGCATATGGACAAACATATCACTCCACATCTGTGGTCTTAAATGATATTTTCTGCAAAGCTTAAGTACCATCGACAGATGCGCCATCATAAGCTCACTCTTCTTTTTAAATCCATTCTTTGTCAGGTACTTTCCTGCCCCTAAAAGCTCCGCTTCATCCATTCCAATATTGATAAAATCAGTGGAAAAACATTCCGATATATTTTTGATCACATGATCTAAAATGTTTCTGTACGCTCATCACCGACTAAAAGAATATCTTTTGTGTCGGTGATCCTGTCATATTGCTCATATCTTACAATCTGATTCAAATGTGCAAGTGTCTGAATATATGGTCTCAATTCAATTCCGAATTCTTTTGCATATCTGTCCAGTTCACAGATTTCCTCATGAGTCATTCTGCCACGCATATATCCGAAATATGGTTCCTCTTCCACAAAAAAGGTATCTTCCATGTAAAGTCCCACAAACTTATATCCCAGACAGGCTGCATAACAAATCATCTGCCGGATGGTATCTGTTTTCAGTACTGCATTTCTGGACAAATCCAGCATAATGCCAAAATCACTGAAACTACATTTTTCCCCGATCTCCTGCTTTACCTGATGTTCCATTCCTGAAAGAAGAAGCAGTGCACGGCACATATCCGGCAAGCATCCGTATTCCACCACATACCTGTCATCCTCTCTGTGGATAAAATAGCCATCTCTGTCTGTGTTCTTTAATTCGATGACAGCAGTCTGATCAAGACTTTTCTCTTCACGAAAAAGATCTGTATATTTTTTCATTTCTTCAATTGCTTTCTGTTCCTGCTGCTGCGTATTCAAAATTGCAAGATTCATATTTTATCCTCTCAACTGTTCCTGATAGCTGCAATTATAACATGACCTCAATTTTGCACAAGTAGTCTGGCCTTTTCGGAAAGTAGAATATAAAATATGACCAAAACAAAATTGTCTGAAATTACTTTCAGACAATTTCTACACTTATCTCTTTTTCTGCAAATGCTCTATATGATTTCATACTTCAATTCTAAGAACTTTCTTCTTCCATTAATTCTGCATTTCCCTGAACAGCGGACATAGTTTCTTTTGTATTTTTTTACCTTATAATATGTATTATTTGCAAAATAATATGCAAACAAGACATCAAACAGCATAAGCAGCGAAAACTGTGGCGACACCATATTTCCAGCCTCTGCATTTTTCGTTCCTGCCACTCGGATCAATTCGTCACAGCACTCTGCCGTCTCAGCGCTTTCATTTATTGTTATGTAAACCACTGATGCACCTTTCTTTTTTGCGATCCGCACACTGTTGTTCACTTCTTTCGTTTTTCCGCTCAATGAGATTGCGATCACCAGTGTTTCTTCATCTGTAAGCGCCGCACACATCTGCATTAACTGCGCATCTGTCACTGCCTCCATCGGGAGTCCGATGCGGATAAAACGCTGCTGAAACTCCTTTGCGATCAACCCTGGACTTCCTATTCCAAATATATAGATT
>ENA-OQER01000711-OQER01000711.1-human-gut-metagenome-genome-assembly--contig:-NODE-711-length-17754-cov-4.422987_pt1 | contig 17754 bp, 18 predicted proteins | sample MGYA00242797_ERZ504639 | MGnify/ENA primary metagenome ERZ504639 (study PRJEB26092, sample SAMD00036306) | human gut metagenome | host: Homo sapiens | study: EMG produced TPA metagenomics assembly of...
TATGGGCATTATAGAAAGTACCTTTGTGATACCAGTCGGATAGACGGTGAGCCCTTACTTCTTTGGAAATGGTTGTTGGATCCTTGCAAAGAAAGCGGGCAATGTTCTTAAAGGTTTCTCCCTTGTTAAGTTCATTTTCGATATAGATACGGTCTTCAAGGGAAAGGTGCTTCTGGTTTCCTGGAATATATTTACTCATTGATATCCTTCTTTCTACTGCTGTCAGAAAGAAAGATAACTTTACCATTTTTATATGAAAGAGTAAACCTTTACTGTGCGGGAGTAAATTCCACCACCAAATGTGGTGGTGGAATTTAAAATTTCATTTTAGGAGCCTTGAAAATACTGGCATTTCTGCTTCTTTTTTTAATGCTCTTTGTGGTATAATAAGAGTATTGAAAAAGGAGCAGAAAATCACATGGCAGTAAGTGCAAAAGACTCAAAACTTCTTGAGCAGAAGCTCTTATCAGCCAATTGAATACAGCCATTGCAGCCCAGACGGAACTGATTCAGTCATTAAAGAAGGATCATGAAGCTGACCGTGAGCAGATACAGAATCTTCTGGCACAGGTTGATTATCTTACAAAGAAACTATTCGGCACATCAAGTGAAAAGATGAAAGATGTGGAAGGCCAGTTAAATCTGTTTGATGAAGCTGAGCAGGAAGCTGATATTGATCTTAAGGCACCTGTTATTAAGGTTTCTGAGCATACACGCAAGAAAAAACGTACTCTTGAGAAACTTTTTAAAGGAGTTCCATCTCGGGATGAGATTATTTCACTTCCTGAAGATGAGAGAGTCTGTGATGAGTGTGGTGCTGCCCTTGAACCTATAGGCAAAGAGTTTGTACGGCATGAATTCCGTTTTACCCCTGCAAAAGGTGAAGTTGTAAACATTTATCGTGAGACATACAAATGTCCGGCATGCTCTACAGCAGATGCAATGGAAGAAAATATAAAGTTTGTAAAGGCCGCTGTCCCAGAGGCGCTTATTCCAAACAGCTATGCTTCGGGATCAGCTGTTGCCTGGGTAATGTATCAGAAGTTCGCAAATGCAATGCCACTGTACCGTCAGGAACAGGACTGGCATCAGCTTGGAGTGGATTTTACCAGGCAACACTTGCCAACTGGATCATATATTGTGCGGATAATTATTTCAAACCGATGTATGATTATCTTCACAGGCAGCTGCTTCTCAGGAAATATCTGATGGCAGATGAGACACGAATACAGGTACTGAAGGAGCCTGAAAGAAATCCCGAACTGATTCTTTCATGTGGCTGTTCCGTTTTGGTGAAGATGGACTGCACCTATCGTCCTTTACCATTACACTGAAACAAGGGCAAGATACAATGCAGTTGATTTCCTTGATGGTTTTTCGGACGGATACCTGGAAACGGATGGTTATCAGGGCTATAATAATCTCCCTGGTATCAGGCGCTGCTCCTGCTGGGCGCATACAAGAAGATACTTCATTGATGCGGTTCCAAAAGGAAAGCAGTATGATTACAGCAATCCGGCAGTACAGGGAGTCCAGTTCTGTTCAAAGCTTTTTGAGTATGAGCGCAGATCACAGAACAAGAAGCACACATTTGAGCAGAGAAAAGCCTATCGTCTTGAAAAAGAAAAACCGATACTCGATGCGTTCTGGAGCTGGCTTGACGAGCAGAAGCCACGTAAGGGAAGCCGTTTCGAGACAGCGGTGAAGTATGCCCAAAACCGGAAAGATACGTTGATGACATATCTTGAAGATGGACACTGCAGTCTTTCCAATAATCTAAGTGAAAATGCCATACGTCCATTTACAGTTGGAAGGAAAAACTGGCTGTTCAGCGCAACTCCAAAAGGTGCCACTGCCAGTGCACTGGTCTACACAATGGTCGAGATGGCAAAGACCAATGAGCTTAACATTTATAAATACCTGACATATCTTTTGGAGCATCGTCCAAGTGAAGATATGTCAGATGAACAGCTTGAGGCATTGACTCCGTGGAGCAAAGAAGTTCAAAATGTTTGCAAAAATTAAAATGTAGTAAAACGCTTGCATCTAGCAAAGATAATGCAAGCGTTAATTAAAATCTAGCGTAGGAATATTGAGCGCTTACCGTATATATAAATAGAATGACAAAGAAAAATGATTAAATGAAACTGGAGATATACATATGTACAATCCTGATGAGGACTATCAAGCTATGCTTACTAAGCTAAAGGCAATTTGTAAAAATAAAAACATTACACAATATGCTTTGGCAAAAGCCACAGGGATGTCAACCTCCAGTATGAGTTGCCTGATGAGGGGAGAAACGAAACCATATATTTATACAGTACTGACAATTTGTGATGCCTTGAATGTGACGATAGCGGATTTGCTGGAGAGGCAAGGGTACGATGAGAACTGTGAAGAAGATGAGGACGTGAGAGAGATGATTGAAGCATACCAATGTTTATCGCCGGAGAAGAAGCGGATGCTAAAAGTTTATATGGACATGCTATTGCAATATGGCGGGGAATTATAAAGAACTATGTCGATATTTAGCTATACTACCTCTGCATAACGAAAGAGAAAAGACGCATTTCCAGTGTTAGAATGTAGACAGAAAAAATTTATAACCCGTGTCCCGATAATAAAGGCAGCCTGCTATGAGGCGGCACTGGAGAGGTGTTTCATATAGGTTTAGTAGGCTTGGACGGATCAGTTTGTCTGAGCAGACAAGTTCGGGATGGACATTATTGTAGATTTTGCTCTGTCAAACTTAATTCCGTAAGAGGGTATAGTGCGGACTTTGGGTGATGTTTTTTTTGTTTTAAAAATCAAATACGTGGAATTGAGTTCACATGATAGTATTTCTGATAGAAAATCTGCGTGAGGAGGGGTGATTTGGCATGAGTTAGATATAATTCAGGGTTATTTGATGCTATAGAATGAAGGTTTGATAAGATGGTTTTAGAAGAATACCTAAAAAAAAGTAATAACTCAAAATCTTTATTTGCATTTTTTTAACAGAGAAATATATAGAGGAATTTATGGAGCGCGTATAGATCGAATGCAATTGGATCATTCAGATATATTAACTACAATTATGATTTGTGGCTGCAATGTATTACTAGGATCGTATTCTGCGTTCCATGAAACTATTAAAATGTTTTCTGATAAAGGAAAGATATATAGAGAACTAAATAATTTTGGAATTATAAAGATAAGTGGTGAAACACTGAATATAGATTTAAATCTTGGGCATAAGCAGGAGATATATTGTCATGATAGAGAGTTGTATCCTGGATATTTTGAAAGCTGGGCAATCCAAGATTTAGAGAATATTGTGCCTGACATTATTAAACCAGATGTGACGGACCATATTGAGATGATGTTTATCAGGAAGGATTGGGAAAAGATTACATCATATGCTCCAACGCTAATAGACAAGAAGACTATAGGAGAAAATAAACAGCTGCTTTGGGAAATTGTAAAGCATAGAGAAAATAAAGCTATAACAAAATCTATTTTTTGCATTGATGGAATCAGCACTAATAATATGGCGGTCAGTGTGGGAAGGACACTGTCAGGAATCTACGTGAAAGACTATATCTCATTTGTAAATGGTGATATTATTACAGGAATCCCTGGATTAGGAGAATATGATTTTCTGGCAAAGGATTTTCCTTCATATGATTATGAGATATTAAAAGAACTTTTACAACTATTGGGATTCCCGAAAGTATTTACATTAGTGGAATTAGAGAAGATTTTGAAATTCTACCGTTCTCATGAACATATGGAGTTTGCGTTGAGAATCCAAAAATTACTTCATAAACTATATGATTTAAGCAAATTTAGTAAATTTGAATTTCCGATAGATAAAAAACGATTATATTTTATTCCGATTATACGAGAAAAATTGTGTACGCTGGATTGTAAAGAAATTGATTTTGAATCAAGTAATTTTTACAATCAGGCGCTTGAAAATGTGACAATGGCACTTGAAATACTACAGCAAAATGAAAAAAAGGAGACTGAAGAAATGAAGAGCAGTAAAGTGTTTGTAGTGACAGGAAGAGATGAAGATTTAAGGGTGTCTATTTTTAATATGCTTCGTGCGCTTAAGTTGGAGCCTATGGAATGGATGGATGTTTTGAAATCGACGGGACAGCCATCCGCTTATATCCATGATGCGATTAAAAAGAGCATTAATGATGCAGGGGCAGTAGTAATCATTATGGCACCGGAGGAAAGAGCGCAGCTTGTTGAAAAGTTTTGGTCAGAAGCAGGGGATGATAGAGAATATTTTCAGCCGAGGCCTAATGTGATTTTTGAAGCTGGACTTGCGTTAGGGATAAAAGAAGAGAAAACGATTATTTTGCAGTTTGGCGATATACGGATTTTTAGTGATATCTTTGGTAAGCACATTGTAAAATATAAAGGGAAAAGCCGAGAGCTGGAATTTAAAAATGATTTATTTCATAAATTGCAAATGGCCGGTTGCAACTGTGATGCAGGAAATGACTATTTTAATATTTCTATAAACTATAAATAATGGCGAAATTGTTTTGATATAGAAATGTGTCTTTTAAATGATAGGAGCAAAAGTAGTGGATAAGGTTAGATTCTTTGGAATAACTGGTGATAAAAATTGATGTTCAACAATGAATTAACTCCAGGAAGCGGGCTTTTTCTGCAAATTGATGGAAAGAAGATTATAATGGATCCGGGACCTGGAACATTTTGTGCCTTTAATAGGTTATACCCGAATATGGTGAAACAATTAGATGCAGTTATTCTTTCACACGTACATTTTGACCATTCCACAGATATAAATGTTATGATTGAAGGAATGACAGATGGAGGAAACAAAAAAAGAGGAAAACTAATTACTCTTGAATTTGCTTATGAAGGCGAATCAAAAGTAATTTATAATTATCTGAAATCTTTTCCGCAAGAAACATGCTTAGTAGATCGCTCGCCTATTACGATGTTGGGGGCTGTAAAAGTTGAAGCAATAGAGCATCAGCATGGTATTCCGAACTATGGATACAAATTTTCCTATGATAAGACGTGTGTTTCCATAATTACAGATACCAGGTATTTTCCGGAACTTTCGGAGCGATATATGGGCAGTACAACTATGATAGTGAATGTTCCTTATTATGATTTTCCAGAGGGAAAGCATCCGAAGCATTTGAATATTTCAGATGTGAAAGATATATTAGTAAAGGTGAAACCGAGGAAAGTTTTTTTGACTCATTTCGGAGAGAATATTTTCCAGCATGATGTTTATGGAATTGCTGCATCTTTGGAAAAAGAATTGGGAATTGAGGTAAATGTGGCTGAGACAGGAAAGGAATTTAAATTAATTTAAATGAACGGCGGGATAAGATATGTTAAATGTGGGTATTGGATTGACATCCAAATGTAATTGCAATTGTGAGCATTGTTATTCTAGAATTTACGGAAATAATAGTTTTCTAGATACAGAGACATTATTCAAATTTTTTAAAACATTCCAGATAGAAAGTGTTAATTTTGGTACAGGTGAAAGTTTTTATCATCCGGATTTTTTATCGATCATTCATTACTTGCATCAGAAAAATATAAAAATCTCTGTTACAACAAATGGTTATACGGTAGCGAATATGACAGATGCACAATTGAAATTGCTTCATGATGTAGATTTTTCTCTGGATTTTCCAAGGGAAAATTTGCACGATGCCAGCCGACAGCCAGGATGTTTCAAATTAGTGAGGGATGGAATTGCAAGATGCAAAAAGCTGGGGATTACGTGTTCGATTGCGTGGTGTCTTACCCCGGATAATTGTATTTATATTCGAGAAATGTTTTGCCTGTGTAAAATGTGGGATGTTTTTTTGCGAATAAATATATATAAGCCTGTTGACGGAAAAAAGGGCTTTACTTACCCATTATTTTGGAAAAGCATAAATGAACTTTTGAGATGGGGAAATATTGTTTCTGTCAGTGAGGGCGTTGTTAATGCTGCTATTGGAAATCGGGACGGACTGTGTGGTTGTAATCCATCTAATCTCAGAATATTTCCAAATGGAACAATGAGTCTTGCGTATATGTCCAGAATAATGACATGACACTTGGAAAGGCCTGTGGCATGTCCGAGGAAGAGCTGATGGGGTATTTCCATCGTCAATACGAGGTGTCAGAAAATAGTATTTGTATAGGATGCCAGGATTTTCTTGTATGTAGAGCCGGATGTATGGCGAGGCGTAAGATTTCAGGTAGAGATAGGGATGAATTTTGTTATGTAGAGATGGATAAAGCACCTCAGTTTGAGCGCATTGTGTATTCGGATAAAAAATCAGAGCTGTTTGTACACAGCAATTATATCTGTACATTTATTATGGAACCAAGGAGTAATTGAGTATGAGACTTGCAAAGAGCTGTATAAAACTTGAACGTGATAAGAGAGTATTATTGTTTAATCCGAAAAATTTAGAAATTGTTGTAATGACATCCGATAAGTTTTATTCAAGGCTTGGTAGTAGTGAATTAAGTGAATTGAATAACTGTGGAATGCTGGACAATGAGAAAGTAGCTGGCTATGATTTAAAGGAAGTATTTCCGGAGCATATTACTAAGGTATACCTTTTGTTTGGGACGGATTGTAATATTTCCTGCAAATACTGCACCGTGAAACATAATGCTAGGAATTATCCATTCCAAGACACAATGACGGATGAAACACTAAATAACAGCCTGAAATTTCTTTTTGAGAAGAACGAAGGGATAAGTCATATCACTTTGTATGGTGGAGAACCTATGCTTCATAGAGAGCGAATAAACCAATTTTTTGATTATGTGGAATCTTTGCCAGTTGAAAGAGTACCGCGGATTGACCTTATAACAAATGGAATATTGACCGATTTGGAACTTATGGAACGGATGAAAAAATGGAATGTTTTAGTGCTTATATCACTTGATGGTACTAAACAGGAGCATGATATCTTTAGGGTTGATGGCAATGGGAAAGGAACCTATGAAAGAGTAGTAGAAGGAATCAAAGCATATCAGAAAGCTGGATTAAGAGTTGGTATTTCTATGGTGCTTGGAAAGCATAATTGTAGGAATATTCGGAATATTTGTACAGAATTAAAGCGAACATATAACATTGTTTCAATCGGCTTGACACTGCCTCATATGGAGCCGGATATTGCAATTGATGATGAATTTAATGATTTCCTTAAATATGACTATAAAGAGGTGCTTGATGCCTGTCAAGAGCAAGGACTTTGGTTTGAACAGGGCATGAAGCGGCTGCTGTCACTTGCAGAAAAGAAATACTATATTTATGGATGCCCTGTTGATTCAAAAGGATGCATGATTCGTATTCTTCCGGATGGAGTGGTGACTTTATGTGAAAACATGGGTCTGCGGGAGATGTACCAGCTTGGAAATGTCAATGAATCCGATATTCAGATATCACATATGATGGAGACACAGCAGTTTCAGCAGTGGTACAGGCGATGTACGAAGGATTACAGTGACTGTATGGAATGTTCGGCATATGGCATTTGTGGAATGGGATGTCCATATGATGCCTATCTGCAACATGGAACGATAAATGCAATAGAACAAAGGTGTTGTTACATAAGTAAACAGGCAGTAAGTTGGTATTTAGAAAGGGCAATACAGATGGCAGATATTTCCGATGAGAACTGTATTAAGGTATTGGATATTTCTGAAAGGAAAAGGATACTGGTAGATTGTCCATGGGAAAAGAAATAATTTTTGTTACGACGTTACTGACCGATCAACAGTTGAATTGTATGAATGATTGTCTGTCAGATAAGTATATATCCTCACATTGAAAGATAATGGAGTTGATGTTTCAGAGGATGTAAAGGAACGTATAACGATCCTAATTGTACATGAATTGTCAAGTGAACATTTGACTCATTATAAGAATCTTAAATTTGTTCAAATTTATGGCCGGGGTACAGATAAAGTATGTGTTTCAGAATTGGATAAAGGGAAAATATATTATCAGAATTGCTGTTCTGCTCATATGGTAGCAGAAGCTATAGCGGAATATGTTCTGTTTCAAATTTTGTACTGGGAACGCAATGTGCCAAAACTGATAGAAAAGGGAATGCATGGAGACTGGTCGTGGGAGTGGCGAAGTACATTCCAATACAGGGCATTAAGCCAGTTGGAAGTAGGAGTAGTGGGAAACGGAGTAATTGGTGGCGTGGTATATGATTTCCTAAAAAGGGTTGGTGCTCACGTCTCCTTTATAGATGTAGGAAACAGGATGAAAGCTGAGGATGAATTGATATTAGGAAAAATGGACTATATAACAGTCCATCTTCCTTTAAGAAAGGATACGGAGAAAATTCTTGACAGAGATTTTTTCAGGAAAATGAAAAAGGATGCGGTGTTTATTAATACATCAAGAGGCGGTATTGTTGATGAGGAAATATTAGGAGAAGTATTGAAGTCGGGCGTAATCCGGGCGGCATCTTTGGATGTGACCGTAAATGAACCTGTTAAAAAAAGCAGTAAGCTGGTAAATTGTGACAATGTTATCATTACACCGCATATATCTGGAAGAACAGCATGTGCGATGGAGGCGTGTGTTTCTGAAATAATAGACAACATTAGAAATGAGGTATGGAGAAAGTGAAAAAGATTTTTATCCCTAGGTATGTTCATTTTTATTCTGTGGATGACAGTTATTTTGCAGTACTGAATGCAATGACATTGGATCTGATTTATTGTCAAAAAGAGTTAATAGAATTTCACGAAAATACAGCAGAAGTTGAAGATAAAGTTTATGAGATCCTTTTACAGCGCGGTATGATTCTTACGTCATATTTGGACGAGAAGAATCGGATAGAGGATTCTATAGAAAAATATATCAATGTAAGGGAAAATGCGAAAATTAAGTTTTTATATCTTGTTCCAACTGTACAATGTAATCTGAAATGTACATACTGTCATATACAGCATGGCAAAGAGAATAGGAAAAGGATTATTATGTCTGAAGACACACTACGGAAGGGGCTTGAAATCTTTAGGTTGAATGGAGGTTTTGAAGCGGAAAATGCAGAGATTATGTACTATGGTGGAGAACCGTTTCTTGAAGTGGAATTTCTATTAGATAGTTTGGAGATTATCCGAACCTATTCAAAAACGATAAAGATTACCATTTTTACCAATGGAACTTTAATAACAGAAAAAATAGCAGAAGAGCTAAAGAAATATAATCTATATGTAATTGTATCTATGGATGGAAGCGAAAAAGTGCATGACTTGGCAAGGGTGCAGCAAAACGGGGAAAACTCCTTCCAAAGAGCTAAGGCAGGATACAAAAACTTGCAGAAAGCGGGGATTGATGTTGGAATATCATTAGTGGCAGGAACCCACAACGTCGATACATTGGAAATGGAGGTACAATATTTAGCTGAGGAATTTAATCCGCTTGATCTTGGAATCAGCACACTGCATTTGTTCCCTGATATGCGTAATCCAAATGAGGTGGATATAAAATATCTGACGGAGAAACTACAGTTGGTGCAGAGTACAATGCGTAAAAAGGGATTATACATCGAGCATCTTTTTCGTAAAATACGGCCTTTCGTAGAAAAAAAAGCCAGATTATATGATTGCCCTTCCTGTAATTCAAAGCTTCTTATTACCCCATGGGATACAGTTGGATTTTGTGAAGCTTTTATGGAAGACGAGAAGTATTTTTATGACATGGAAAAGTTTTCAATGGATTCGTGTAAAGGAAGGGATGATTGGAGACTTCGGGTACCACTGACAGATGAAGTTTGTTATAGCTGTCCAGCTGTCTGTATTTGTGGCGGAGGGTGTCCATACGATGCTTATTGCGAAAGCGGAAGTGTATGTGATAAAGATACCAGAAGATGTTACCAGAGCAGAGAAATGATACGGTGCTGTGCCTAGATTTGTTTGCGATTTTAAAAGAAAAATAAGAAAATTTTATGCCAAAGAATTTATGAACCATCTTCAGAAGAAAGACAGTTGCTGTATGGAAATGTGGTATTGGATGACAGTATTCCTTTGCAGAATTATTCAAAGTCAAATGAGGGTACAGAATGAACAGGAATAGTAAATCTATTTATATGGAGCCAATTGCAAGAAGTATGCTCATAATTATTTGAGATACGAGCCTGATATCGTTTTTTGCATGTAAACCACGATCTTAATGATATTATTGCATTCCATAATATGATCTCAGGTTATTTTTCAGAATCAGTTTTTTTAACAATACCATATACTATTGGAAAACTGGAATATCAGAGAAAAGTTGGAAGCTGTGAAAATCAGTATGAAATATACAGGGATGATACAGGTTATTATATATGTAGAGATGGGAAGATTGTCTGCGACACAGGCAGTAGCCTACAAGTGCAGATGCGGGATATGTTTGCTGTTGCTTTAGATGTCATTTATAAAGATTTGAAAGGCAAAAAGCTACTTATTTTGGAGGATGGAGGATATCATTATTCTGCCTTTGAAGAAATTAAAAATTATTTTCCGGGATTGGGGAAAATGATTACAGGGTGTGTTGAACAGACAAGAAATGGAATTAGAGCCTATAGCAATTGTATAAAAAAATACAAGTTAAATTATCCGGTTGTTACTGTTGCGCGTTCGAGGATAAAGATGGGGATAGAGGCTTATTATATTGCTAATTCAGCCGTGGAATTGACTGATGAATTTTTAAAAATGATTGGTGAAACCCTATATGGTAGGGATACGCTAATCATAGGGTATGGCGCAATCGGAAGAAGCTTGTCGCGAATATTGGAGACATATAAATGCCGCCAACGGATTATTGAAATTGATGAAGACATCTCAGAAGTAGCAAGAGAGGAGGGGAAAATATGCGTCGATGCCGTGGATCGAAATTCGTTTGAAAGAGAAACGGTTTTGATTGGAACGACTGGAAACGCAAGTTTTTCAGGGGAAATGTTGACATCATTTCTGTATTCAGATTCTTGCACTTTGACTTTAGTTAGTATATCTTCTAAGCAGATGGAATTTCAAAAGTTTTATTTCTGCTTATCGGACTACAAATATGATGAGACTGACATCTGTATAGGTGATTATTATTTAGGGAAAACATACGAGATATATTTTGAAGGTCGAAAGAAGTCAATCCGTGTATTTGCAAACGGCTATCCAATTAATTTCTTTTGTAAGTGGAAGAAGAGTCTTCCTGAATCGGTCATAGATATGATTTATGCAGAAATGATTTATTCGTTAAAAGTAATCCTTGATTCCGACATTCATTTAGAAAATCAGCTTTACATGATGGGGGATAAATATCCTTTTTTTGAATATATTGAGGAAGAAATACTTAGAGAATGGGACAAGCCAGATGTTATTTCCACCGGGAAGCAAGAAGGACACTTTTTTAATTGTCACCCGCGGAGGAGTATTTAAGGCATTGTTTTTGAGCTACAAAAAGAAAAGGTGATGCAAATTGGGTGAGTATAAAAAGAATGGATTTTCAAAACGAGAAGTTGTATTATTGTGTCTATTTTTGCTAACAGCATTGGTATTGATTGCAACGGTGGTGGGAAATAAATGGAAGATAACAAGCGGATTGTTTCAAGATGTATATACATTTATGACATCGGTTCTATGTTCAGTCTTGGCAGCAGCTGTTTTGCCTAAGGTACTCCAGTCATCAGGCAAAGGAGATATTAAAAACATTATTCAGACTGAAATGGAAAATATTATGGATAAGAATAATGTGGCCTCTCCGATAAAAGTATATACGGATACAGATGACCCAAATCCGGAATTTAATGACATGTTGAATGATAGTATTATGAACTCGCACAATTATACGTACTTTAGTGATAGGGCAATGTTTACAGTTAAGCGTCTGTATAAAGATATAGATGCAAATTCGGCCATTACAATAACAGTATTTGTGGCGGACATTCGTGATGATGAATTATTTAAATCCAGAAAAGATGCTTATAATGGAAGAGAGAGAATGGATTCAAGATATAAAAGTTGTCGGAAACTATCTACGATTATAAAACAGGAAAAAAAGGATATATTGAGTTCGATTTATGGTTTGTCACAGTTGCGCGATAAGTTTGAAATATCTGTCTATTTGCATAAAGAAATACCATTTATTCGATTTGAAATAACAGATACATTAATTATTATGACTTTTCTAAATAGAATTTCCACGGGAAAGAAACATCCAACCACATTAGTATATAGGAATGAGAGCATATTCAAACCAAATTATGAAGAATATGTTAGAGAGATTATGGAGAGGTCATACAAAATGACGGATAATGACCTGACGATAACAGGAATAATGAACTTGGCAAAAGATGCAGGAATTGACTGTACGGAGGAAGAAATAATAAAATATTATACAGGGCTTATATCAGAGCAGCAAGGAGGAGCATAAGTATGGCAGGCAATAGCTTATATGAAGAAATTCCGAACGAACTTCTTCAGTGTGTAGAGGAACTGGCAAAGCATGTACATGATATGTGGGCAGAAGAAAAAAAAAACGTCAGGGGTGGAGTTATGGTTTACATAGAGATGATACAAAAAAAACATCCCCATGCCTAATTCCATATGAGGATTTACCGGATTATGAAAAGGATTATGACAGAGTCACAGCGGTTGAAACAATAAAGTTTTTGATTAATAATGGATATACAATTACTAAGAAATGATTGGAGTATAGAATTGTATCTTGATGTCTTTTAGAAAACATCTTGTTGAGAGGCGATGTCGCCATAATGTAGTAAAAAGAAAGGGGAGATTATTATAGAGAGAAGATGAAGCACCTGCCAAAATCATGGGTAGAAATAGCTGGTGTGGACATCTTATGGTGATCATTATTATTTCTGTAGATGTCTGAAAATTATTTTTCCCTCATTGCTATCAGTGCACGAGCTGTACGTGCAAGGGAATTGCGGTATTAACGTGGTAAAGAGCAGCGCTTCCGGTTTGCATAAAATGGGTTAATTGCCACATATATGAATTTTTCCTGCTAACGACTACATTGGTGTCAGGCACCAATGTGGTCAACCTAATATCAACTTAAGACAAGTGCCTGCTTAGGTTAATGACTAACGGTGCGAAATTGAGAAAAGAGGAAGGTGGATTTGAAAAGAAGACGCACCTTAATAGAGCTTCACAGAAAAAGCCCTATTAACAGCTATTGATATTAGAATGCGACTTTTTTATTGTTAAAATGTGTTCTGCCTATTGCTTTATTCTTCTTTCGTCGGAATGTTCTTCCAAGCATAATCTGAGATCTGCATCGGAGAGATTCCTTATATAGTATATCAAGTGCAGATAAATCGAAAAGATTACACAGGTTTTTGGGAACTATTGTTTTGACACGTCCGATAATAAATGCTCGGTTTGCTTGGTAACGATATTTATTCGTACTTTTAGCGGTAATCTGAATTTCTTCATCAACTTGATTTTTAATAAGAGATGACAGGTTTGAAAGAAGTACGTTGATATAAAATTCTTGAAGCACTGAAGTGGTCGTTGCACCGGAAAATTCTTCAATAGCAAGGTGGCTTTTCAATTCCTTATATTTTGTTTCGACTGGCTAGCGATAGAAGTAAAGTTCTCGGAACATCTGTTGAGAAATATGTGAATCAAAAAAATTGGTGGCCAGATACTCTTTCGTTCCATCATTGAGAATAACTTCGATGACTCTTATCCTGATATCCTCAGTCCCGTCTTTTTCGTTGCCGGGAAGAACTGTGATTATGTCTCCAGAGCATTTCTTAGCAATGTTATAATTCTGTTTTAAAATGGATAAGTTAAAGGAAATAATAGATATAATGGTTATTTTGATATATTGAAGAAACAGGAAATATTTTATTGGTAGCAAATAGGTGAATGGGGTTATATTGTGGGCATTAAGCTTTTTTTAAGAAAGAGGTAGTCCACTTTTGAAAAGATAATGTTCTTAGTGTGATTTAATAGGATTGTTGTTGAGAAAAGGGAGAGGAAGTTGTAAAATATAAACAGTAATTTTATAGCTGAGAGGTGATTATTATGGAATTAGATAAAGACACAATGGAGCAATTAAGTACATTAGTCGGTAATGTATTAGGTGATTACTACAATTATTATGGTAAAGATATTGTTGATGTGGAATGTACTCTGTCAAATAAATTATCAGATACATTTATGGAAAAAAGAGCAGATTATTTTGAGGGAGATGTAAAAACTACTCCTGAAGCAATTGATATCAATAGGGGACAATTATTCCACCAACAGAATTAAATGGTAAATTCACAATAGTGATTGATTCAAATTATTTTATGGATTCATTGCAGAAAAAAGATTTTCAGTGGTTAGGAGCACTTACACATGAACTTACACACCTTCTGGATTTTATTCAGTATGCTAAGTTAAATAATTTGGATAGCTATGATGTAATTCAACGAGATATGAAACATAGACCATTCATGCTATGGACAGAATGTAATGCAAGGGCAAAAGGATATTTCTTTATTAGAAGTATGTGTTTGGCGATAAAGTGAATGATAAATATGATACTGACCAAACAGATTACATATTGCAGACGGAACTTCCATATCAGATAAATGTTTTTGCTAATGGATATAGGGAAGCTGCTGATAATACATGGCAACAAATGTATGCAGCAACACAATTTATTGGTAGATATTCTATTTGGGAAGAATTATTCCCTAATGTATTTACGAAGGGTTTAAGAAGACAAGTTCTAGGAATCAATCAGTGGGTTATGGATTTATATCTGCTTTTTCTTAGTAATAGGGAACTCGAAACGGCAAATGAAAATGGGGAAGAAATGCTTGATATAATGAGAAGCAATTGGAAAGGACTCTAATGGCAAAACAGTTATTTACAACACTTACAGATTCAGCAGTCAGAGATGCATCATATATTTCAGATGCAGTTGATTGTGATGGATTTTATAGTGTGTATGATACTATGGTCGAAAACATAGATGAGTATATAGATGCAATATTCAAATCAAATAAAGATAGCCTTTTGCATAGATATATTCGATATAATTTAGTAAGTGGACTTCTTTATGAGGAAGTAATTGATAATTGTCCTGAAGAATATGTTCTAAATGAACACAATGAGGCATTATTTCATTTATTTGGATATTCATTTGCTGATGTGGGAGAGTTACCACCAGAATATCCTGATTTTAATGATGAATACTTTGATGAATGGGAAGAATTTGCAAAGAAAGTAAATGAATTTTATTGTGAGAATATTAATGACAAGTGGGCAGACCATGTATTTTATGTTTTATTTTCAAATAAGGATTTCTTATTCAGGTTCAATACAGAAGTGGCAAGGGTGGTTCAGGAATTTAAAATTACAGATTATCCGAATGATATGAAAAAAGATGGTGTAATTAAAAGAAAATCATTTCCGCAGTGGTTACAAAAAGCAGTAAAAATGAGAGATAGAAATAGATGTCAATTATGTGGTACAGATTTATCCGGAACATATAATCTTTCAACAGAAAACTTTGACCATATGATACCATTGGAAGATGGTGGAACAAATGACCCATGCAATATTCAATTAACATGTGAACATTGCAATAAATCAAAAGGTGCAAGAAGTAGAGATTATAAAAATATAATGATTCCATTTTGGTAGAATCGGAGAGGGATAAATATATGAATGAAGAATTAGAATCTGTAAAATTGTCTCTGCAAAACATCAATGATATAGTAGATATCAAAGGAAATCCTGTTGTGAGTTCTGTTCTTATGGCTCCCGTTAAAGCTATACCAATCATAGGAGATTTGATTGATTCGTCAGCGGATGCACTCCTTGATGATTTTCAAAAGAAAAAAGAACAAGAGCTAATAGATGTTATATTGACTAATAGCACCGCTATTACAACAGAAATGGTTAATGATGTGGAATTTATTATCAATTATGCTAGAGTTGTTGAAGCAGTCAAAAGACTTGCTACAAATGATAAGATAAAATTCTTTGGTAATCTTATCAGAAATGGGTATCTTTCAGGTGAACATATTGAAAATAGTGAATTTGAAGAGTACATAGATATTTTAAATACAATGTCATATCGAGAGATTAAATATTTAGTGGATTATAAAATATATTGTGAAGAGCAAGATAAAGATAAGAAATATAAATCAAAGAGAATGGGAAAAACACCATCTTATAATAGATGGGACTATTTTACAAAAGATTATGCAGAAACATATAGTAAAACTAAAAGTGAATTATACTATATTTTTTTAAGAATGAAACAAACAGGTTTTGTTGATGAAGAGTTTGAAACAGATGGTGGAGATGTAGACCATGATGATTATTCATTTGATTCATTAGGTGTGGATAGCACAGGTTTATATAACAAAATCATTCTTAAATTCTATGATATGGTTTTGAAAATGGAAGAATAGCTATAGTAGGTGAAAATTGTATGGAAATCTTAAATGCATTAGATAAGTACATAGTAGAAAAAATACCATTGCAGTTGCTTAGAAGAATTGCATGTATGTTAATGATATTTTCTATTATAAATAGCGAGTATAAGTTATTTGTGATAAAGGGAATATCAGAAAATATTGTAATTAATTCAAACAGTCAATTCATAAACAGCTTTTTTTGTTGGATATTAAGCGGATGTACCATGGTTTTGATTGTAGATTATTTGAAGAATAATAAAATTACACACCTTTATGTTGAATCTAGTAAAACAGCAGCCACAGTAATTGTATTTGAAAGTCTTTGTGATTTGATTCTGACAAGTCTCTTTTTTGTGGGAAGTATATATTTATTTCTGGTTAATCAACAATTGTCTCTGGGGATGGTCATTTTCTTTGCAATATATTTATTGATGAAAATAATATCTTTCATAGAAGCTGAATACAAAAAGACATTGGAGTGGGTTGAGTATTTTAGAAAGAAAGGTAGTGGATATTATTATGCAGAAGAGAAAAGAGAAATTAAGTTAGAAGATGTTGTAATATATAAAAGCCGATTATACACAGTAATTTATCAAAAGAATGAATGGTGCTGAGCCAGAAGGGAAAAAAAATAATATTAGATAGTGAGCTTGTTTCACTGGACGATATAATGGGAAAGACACCAGAGGATATCAGGTTATATTATTACTAGTTTAGGCTGACAAAATGCACTTTGTGCGATATAATGCCCTTTCAAGGTTAAATTCTCCATATTTTGAGGCGAACATTTTTCCATCAAAAGCACTCAAGTCTCCATAGGAACTGATGAAAACTGCCTTTGAAAAAGAGAATAGAACGAGGGGTAAAAGGGGTCAGGCACCAATGTGGTCAACCTAATGGGGGGTCAGTTTTAAGTATAAATCAACATTCAGTTCATTTTCGATATAGATACGGTCTTCAAGGGAAAGGTGCTTCTGGTTTCCTGGAATATATTTACTCATGGATATCCTTCTTTCTACTGCTTGTCAGAAAGAAAGATAACCTTACCATTTTTATATGAAAGAGTAAACCTTTACTGTGCGGGAGTAAATTCCACCACCAAATGTGGTGGAATTTAAAATTTCGTAAGCGCTCAATATTCCTACGCTAGATTTTAATTTAACGCTTGCATTTATCTTTGCTAGATGCAAGCGTTTACTACATTCTAATTTTTTGCAAACATTTGAACTTTCTTTGACTCCACGGAGTCAATGCCTCAAGCTGATTCTCTGCATATCTTCACTTGGACGATGCTCAAAGATATGTC
>ENA-OQER01000712-OQER01000712.1-human-gut-metagenome-genome-assembly--contig:-NODE-712-length-17743-cov-5.378860_pt1 | contig 17743 bp, 17 predicted proteins | sample MGYA00242797_ERZ504639 | MGnify/ENA primary metagenome ERZ504639 (study PRJEB26092, sample SAMD00036306) | human gut metagenome | host: Homo sapiens | study: EMG produced TPA metagenomics assembly of...
CTGCTTCTGACATATAATCACCTTGTCCTTACTTCATTAAGAAATTAATGCATTCCAGAATTCCGGAATCCATTACACTGATAACCACTGCAGGATGATCGTGATGATCACGACCACAACAGTCTGCTTTGCCAGTGTGGGACGGTCTGTCCAGACAATCTTCTCAAATTCTGACTGAAGTCCCTGAAACCAACTTTTCTTCTGCGGCTTATCCTCAGATTTCTGTTTTTCCATTAGCATAACCTCACAAATCTCTGTGATTACTTTGTTTCCTTGTGCAGAGTGTGTGTATGACAGAACTTTTCGGAATAGGGCAATGATGGTTTTTGATGGTTTTTCTTAATTTCAGAAAAGTTGTAAGATTTCAGAAAAAAAAGACAATGAGGATAGAAGAAGAAAAGCAAGATAAAAGATGACAGGGGGCAAAAAGAGAGGTAAAATAGGAAAAAACAATGAAATTTAGATGGAGGTTAGGACATACCATGGAACAGGTGATAAAGAAAAGACTGCAGCAGGTGATGGATGCGTCCGTTGCAAAAGGAGAGACACCGGGCTGTCTTCTGATGGTGATCAAAGACGGAGAGGAGCAGGTTTATCTGGAGAGCGGATATGCGGATATCGAAGCAAAAAAGCCGGTTTCCCGCGATAATATTTTCCGTCTCTACTCCATGAGCAAGCCGATTACCGCGACGGCCATGATGATTCTGGTAGAGCGCGGAATCGTCGATCTGGCGGATCCGGTCAGCAAGTATCTGCCGGGCTTCCGGAACCCGGTTGTATGTACAGCGGATGGGAAGATAGAAAAAGCGGAGCGGGAGATCCTTCTGGAGGATATTATGAATATGACATCCGGGCTGACGTACGGCGGAACGGATGAGACGGGACGGCAGACCGATGCACTTTTTCAGGAGGTGATCCACGGACTTAAGGAAGAAAACGGCGGAACGATCAGTACAGTAGAATTTGCAAACCGTCTTGGAAAAGTCCCGCTTCTGTATCAGCCGGGCCAGTCCTGGAGTTATGGAACGTCGGCGGATGTCGTAGGTGCGGTGATTGAGGTGGCAAGCGGCATGCGCTTTGGGGATTTTCTGAAAAAAGAAATTTTCGAGCCGCTCGGCATGAACGATACCGATTTCTGGGTTCCGGCAGAAAAGCAGGATCGTCTGGCGAAGGTGTATGACTGCAGGGAGGGACAGCCGTCTGTCCGTTATCTGGACAATAACCTTGGCATTCAGAACGATATGGCGTACCGCCCGGCATATGAGGCAGGCGGAGCAGGCCTTGCATCTACCATCGACGATTATGCGAAATTTACACAGATGCTGCTGAACGGCGGCACCTACAACGGTGTACAGATTCTCCGTCCGGCGACGGTAAAATTTCTGGGAGGCCACACATTAAGCGCGGTACAGCAGGCAGGCTTTGATAACTGGATCGGTCTGGAAGGATTTTCCTACGGAAATCTGATGCGTGTTCTGGTAGATCCGACGCGTGCGGTAACGCTGGGAAGCAAGGGCGAGTTCGGCTGGGACGGCTGGCTTGGATGCTACATGGAAGTCGTGCCGGAGCAGAATATGACATTTCTGATGATGACCCAGAAAAAAAGATGCCGGAACGTACACCCTGTCCCGGAAGATCCGAAATATTTATTTCAGCGAATAATTTTTCATGAGAGTGATTCTCAAGTAAGGCCTTCCGGCCAGTCAGATCAGACGAAAAAAGTGCCGGAAAAGAAACAACTTAACGAATCAGACGGAACATATGAGCAAATTGCTGTAAAACTACGTCGAATTTTGTCTAAAACGGATATTTGCAGTGAGACAGATGTATGCTATTTTAGTGTCAGTCGAAAATGAAGGCGATTTCATTACTACTTTCAGAAAAAACAGCAAAAAAGGAATATCGTGTAAGCTTTTGACCGATTTTGAAGGAAATAAAAGAAAGAATTCAAAATCATGAAAAAAAGACCAAAAAGCAGAAAGGATGCAGAAAATATGATTTCGTTACCGTTAAAGTTTGATGAAGTAGAGAGTGTAGAAGAATTTGTAAATATGGTGAAACGCCTGGATTACGACGTTGACGTAAAAATAGGACGATGCGTCTTTGATGCGAAATCCCTGATGAGTGTCCTGATGATCGCCGGAAACCCGGATGCGGTTGTGGAAGCCCATACGAACGATATCGAAGCATTTAAAAAGAAATTTAAGGATTACCTTCAGTAAGAAAAAAAGTCGGAAAGGCACTGTGTGTAAGATGCATGGTGTCTTTTTTGATGCACGAAAAAGCGGGTGAAGTATCTTGCCGGGGAGACGTGTGCATGGTAAAATAAAGTCTATTGGGATGGAAATAAGAGAATCAAAAGAACGGGCTGATGTAGAAGAAGTTTTTTCGTAAAAAAGGAGGCACAAAGTGGAAGAAGAGAAACTGGAAAGAAGCATCAGAAAATCAGAGATTCCCGGACTTACGAGGGAAGAGGAGGAAGCACAGCTTGCGAAGGTGATCGGGATTGCCGAGCAGAATCTGGAACAGGCGAAGGCGGATATCCGGCTGGCGAATGAGGACCTGGCGGATCTGATGGAGACGTACGACGCAAAAGAGGCGGAAGCCTGGCGCTCTGGAACAACGCGACGGCGAAGCTGAATGCGTACCAGCACGGCATGGCGCGGCTGGAAAAAGCGAGAAAGAAGCCGTATTTCGGGCGGATTGACTTTCAGGATCCGCGGCTTTCGTTTTTAGAGTCCTATTACATCGGGCGCGTCGGCATTTCCGATGAGAAGGCGGAACCGGTTGTGCTGGACTGGCGGGCGCCGATTTCCTCCGTCTATTATGAGAACAGCACCGGGCCGTGCAGCTATACGGTGAGTTCAGAGGGTACTTTTTCGATTGATCTGAAAAGAAAGCGGACGTATGAGATTGAAAATGACCATCTGAAAGACTTTTTTGATTCCGATGTGGTAGCGAACGATGAGCTGCTGACAAAGTATCTGGCGAAGAACAAAAAAGCGGTGCTCGGTGAGATCATTGCGACGATCCAGCAGGAGCAGAACCTCATTATCCGCAGATCCCCGAAGACGAATCTGATCGTACAGGGCGTGGCTGGCTCCGGAAAGACGACGGTGGCGATGCACCGGATTTCGTACATCCTCTATAATTACGAGGAGGACTTCCGGCCGGAGGATTTCTATATCATTGGAAGCAACCGCATTCTGCTGAACTACATTACCAGCGTTCTGCCGGAACTCGATGTGTACGGCATCCGTCAGATGACGATGGAGCAGCTTTTCATCCGGCTTCTGTATGAGGACTGGGACGAAGAAAAGTACATGGTACACACCATCGACGCGCGGATGAGAAAAACAGCATAAAGGGCGGAAGCGGCTGGTTTTTCGATCTGGAAAATTTCTGCCGTACGTACGAGGCAGAGCAGATTCCGCGGGAGCCGGTGCGGCTGGAAAAAACGGGAACATTGCTTCTGGACGCCGAGTATATTGATAACTATTGCAGGGAGCAGTCCACACTTTCCATGGAAGGAAAGATGTGCATGCTGAACGAGATCCTGCTGGCAAAATTTGAGAACGAGGTTTCGGGAAAAGAAGTGACGTTTCCGGCGCGCGAAAAAAAGGCGCTGAAGCGGAAATACGAGAAATATTTTGGAGATGGAAAATGGCGGGGATCCATTTTTGATCTCTATTTACAGTTTCTGGAGCAGCAGGCGGAGAAAGGAAAAGCGGTGGAAGTGCCGGAAAACTCCTTTGATGTCTATGATCTGGCGGCGCTGGCATACCTCTATAAGCGGATCAAGGAAAACGATCCCGTGCGCGAGGCGAGCCATGTGGTCATCGACGAGGCGCAGGATTTCGGGATGATGGCTTACCAGGTGCTTCATTACTGTCTGCGTGACTGTACGTATACCATTATGGGAGATACGTCGCAGAATATCCATTTTTCCTACGGCCTGAACGACTGGGAGGAGCTGAAAAAGCTGATTCTGACCGGCACGTACGATGCGTTCGGCGTTCTGCGGAAGAGTTACCGGAATACGGTGGAGATCTCCGATTTTGCAAACGAGATTCTGCGGCATGGGGACTTTGCGATCTATCCGGTGGAGCCGGTGCTGCGGCACGGAACGGCGGTGCGGAAAGAAGCATTTGACGATGAAGCGGCGCTGCTCGCCGCGGGTGTTCAGACAATCAAGACATGGCAGGCGCAGGGATATGAGACGATTGCCGTTGTATGCCGGGATGAGGCAGAAGCGGCGGATACGGCGCGGAAGCTGAAACAATACGTGCCGGTTGTGGAGGAGGATCTCGAGACGGCAGAGTTCGGCGAGGGCGTGATGGTGCTCCCGGTGGCATATACGAAAGGTCTTGAGTTCGATGCGGTGCTGCTTCTTGATCCGACGGAAGAAAAATATCCTGAAAATGACGGACAGGTAAAGCTGCTTTACGTGGCGGCGACGCGTGCATTGCATGAGCTGGCCGTACTGTATACCGGAGAACTGACGGGAATTCTTGCAAAGGAAGCGCCGAAGGGCCGACACAATCAGGAATTTGCCATGGAGACGCTGACGAAGGCGAAAGAGTATGAGAAGGTTTCGCTGACGCAGAAGGAGGCGCGTGAGGAGAACCGCGCGATCGGCATTCAGGAGATGGACGAGCGGAACAGCCATGGACCGAAACGGATTGTGATCAAGCCGGAGCAGAGGCCGGGAATGGCGCCTGGAAATACAAGCACGACCGGAACAGCGGTGATGGCAAAAGGCAGTACGGCAACGCGGAGGGGTGCGGCAGAAACGGGAGAAGAAATTGCCGCAAAGACAATGCAGCAGCGTGCACCGGAAGGGGTGTCATCTATTTTTGCTGGTGCGGCTTATCATGGAAAGGCAGGCGGCAAAGCGCCGGGAAGCAGACGGAGTGCAGGAACACAGACAGAAATGCAATATGGAACGGGCACGGCCGGAGTGCAGAGTGCAAAAAGACCGGGCGGAGCAGGTATGGTACCAGGAGAAGCCGAGAAGACGGAGCGCCTGAATACCTCACCTTACGCTTTCGGTGCAATCCCGGAAAACGAGCTGCTGCGCATCAAGGGCCATTCGAAGATCAAGTGTGCGGTGAAATGGGCGAAGAAAGGAAAATCGGCGGTTGAGATTGCCAGCATGTACGGCATCTTACGCATCACCCCGATCACGCCGGAGGTGATCCGCATCAGTTTCGTAAAGGGTGTGACCGCAAAAGTGCAGGACACGTACTGGAAGCCGAAGGCAGATACCGCGTTTCCGTGGAGTGCGAAAGAATCGAAGACGGCGGTGCTGGTCGAGACGGAAAAGCTGCGCGTCATGGTAGAAAAAAAGGACGGCGCGGTGCAGTTCCTGACGCCGGACAACAAACCAATCCTTTCCGAGAAGCGTGACGAGCCGCGCATGATCGACGGCGGCATGACATGGACGTTCTTCGACTGGAGCGGTTCCGAAAAGCTGAAAGCAAAAGGCATTCTTTCGACCGAGTGGCTGGATCTGACCGCGAAGGCGCGCTACGTCTCTTTTGGCGGAAAGCAGGCGCGGATGCCGCTGCTTGTTTCGAACCGCGGCTACGGCATTGCGGCCGCCGCGTCCCGTACGGCACTGCTGTGCAATGTACGGACGTTTGGAACGTATCTTCACACCGCAGGGGACGGACAGATTGATTATTACTTCATTCTCGGAAAAGACCGGGAGGAAATTGTAAAACAGTATAAAGAGCTATAAAAGGAGCAGACATTTTATGAAAACTCTGGTAATTGCAGAAAAACCATCCGTGGCACGCGACATTGCGCGCGTACTGGGGTGCAGCAAAAAAGAAAACGGAGCGCTGGCGGGAAACAAGTATATCGTTACCTGGGCGCTCGGCCATCTGGTGACGTTAAAAGATCCGGAAGACTATGACAAAAAGTATAAGGAATGGAATATGGCAGTTCTGCCGATGATGCCGGAAAAACTGCAGATCAAGGTCATTCCGCAGACGGGAAAACAGTACCATGCGGTGGCGACACAGCTTGCGCGGAAAGACGTGAATGAGATTGTCATTGCAACCGATGCCGGACGCGAGGGTGAGCTGGTGGCGCGGTGGATTCTCGACAAGGCACATAACCAGAAGCCGTGTAAGCGTCTCTGGATTTCCTCTGTGACGGACAAGGCGATCCGTGAGGGTTTTGCCAATCTGAAGGATGCGAAAGAGTACGACAATCTCTACCGCGCTGCCGTTTCCCGTGCCGAGGCGGACTGGCTCGTCGGCATCAATGCGACGCGGGCGCTGACCTGTAAATACAATGCACAGCTTTCCTGCGGCCGTGTGCAGACGCCGACACTTGCATGATCGCACAGCGCGAGCAGGAAATCCGTGAATTTGTCCCGAAACCGTATTACACGGTGACGGCCGCGGCGGGCGGTGTGGTCTACACCTGGAAAGATGAAAAATCGGGCGGTACAAGAATCTCTGATCCGGAAAAGGCAAAGCAGATCGCAGAGAAGGCAAAACGGTATCCGCTTGTCTTACAGAACGTAGAAAAGAAGAAAAAGCAGAAAGAAGCGCCATTGCTCTACGATCTGACGGAGCTGCAGCGCGATGCGAGCGCACGGTTCGGCTATTCGGCAAAACAGACGCTGAATCTGATGCAGAGCCTCTATGAGACCCATAAAGTCCTTACGTATCCGCGGACAGATTCACGGTATCTGACGAAAGATATCGTGCCGACGTTAAAAGAGCGGCTGGATGCGGTCAGCATCGGCCCGTACAAAGCACTGGCCCAGCAGGCGAAGCGCAGTCCGCTGAACGGAAAGCTCTCCTTTGTCAATGATGCGAAGGTTTCCGATCACCATGCCATTATCCCGACGGAGCAGTACGTGCAGTTATCCGCACTCTCGAACGAGGAGCGCCGCATTTATGATCTTGTTGTGCGCCGTTTTCTTGCGGTACTGCTGCCGCCGTGTGTATATGAAGAGACGGTGATCCAGGCTTCCATCGAAAAGGAATGCTTTACTGCGCGCGGAAAGCGCATGGTCGAGAAAGGCTGGCAGGAGGCGTACGAGGATAACCGGTACGACGAAGAGGATGAGGCGAAAGAAGAGGTGCGGGAGCAGAATCTGCCGCTTCTGGAGGCAGGCATGAAGATCGGGCAGCCGAAGATCAGTCTCCGCGAAGGAAAGACAAAACCTCCGGCACGCTTCACGGAAGGCACGCTGCTCTCCGCGATGGAAAATCCGGTCCGCTACATGGAAAACCGCGACAGCAGCCTGGTAAAAACGATCGGTGAGGCGGGCGGCCTTGGAACGGTTGCGACCCGTGCGGATATCATCGAGAAGCTGTTCCGCAGCTTTCTGCTGGAGAAAAAAGGCAATGAGATCTATCTGACCTCGAAAGCACGCCAGCTTCTGAAGCTGTTCCGGCGGATTTGAAAAAGCCGGAGCTGACGGCAAGCTGGGAGATGCAGTTAAACGACATTGCAAAGGGAAAGAAGCGGCGCGATGTGTTTATGAAGGAGATCCGTAGCTACACGGTGGAACTGATCGATGAGATCAAGACGGAAGAGGGAACGTTCCGCCACGACAACCTGACGAACAAGAAGTGCCCGAACTGCGGAAAACGGCTGCTTGCGGTGAATGGAAAGAACGCAAAACTGCTCGTCTGCCAGGACAGAGAGTGCGGCTACCGCGAGACGGTTTCCCGCACGACGAATGCGAGATGCCCGGTCTGCCATAAGCGCATGGAGATGATCGGAAAGGGCGAGGATGCGACGTTTGTCTGCGCCTGCGGCCACAAAGAGCGCATGACAAAATTCCAAGAGCGCCGCAAAAAAGAGGGCGGCGGCGTGACGAAGCGCGATGTGGCAGCTTATATGAAGAAACAGAAAAAAGAGGCAGAAGAGCCGGTGAACAATGCGTTTGCCGCGGCATTAAAAGGAATTAAATTATAAAAAAGGGAGCGAGTTCTGCCGAAAATCAAAAAACGGCGGAACCCGCTTTTTTTGTTAAAATCGTTGAGGAAAAGGTCAAAAAAAGTGATTGTTTTATGCAGAGTTATGCCGTAAAATAGAAACAAATGATATAAGAAACAGGAAAATTCTGAAAATAACAACAGGGAGGTTTTTCAATGAAACAGACAGATCTGGAAAAACTGCTGGCGGATATGTCGCTGAAAGAGAAAGTAGATCAGATGCTTCAGTTAAGCGGAGCATTTTACCTCGGGGATGAAAACAGCGTCCTGACCGGCCCGGCAAATGACATGGGAATCGGAAAAGAGGACCTGGAGATGGCCGGTTCCATTCTCGGTGCAGCCGGTGCCGATACGATGAAAAAACTGCAGGATGACTACATGGCAAAACAGCCGCATCACATCCCGATGCTGTTCATGATGGATGTCATTCACGGCATGAAGACCATTTTCCCGGCGCCGCTGGCGCAGGGAGCCACTTTTGATCCGGAGCTCTCCGGCGAGTGCGCGTCTGCAGCCGCAAAAGAAGCATCCGCGGCCGGACTTCACGTTACCTTTTCTCCGATGGTTGACCTTGTGCGCGATGCGAGATGGGGCCGCGTTGTGGAATCCACAGGCGAAGATCCGTACCTGAACAGCCGCTTTTCCGAGGCGATCGTAAAAGGCTTCCAGGGCGATGATTTAAAAACACCGGGAAAAGTTGCCTCCTGCATCAAACACTTTGCAGGCTACGGCGGAGCAGTCGCAGGAAGAGATTACAACACCGTAGAGCTCTCAGAGCATACCTTCCGTGAATTCTATCTTCCGGCATACAAAGCAGGCATTGATGCGGGCGCAGCGATGGTGATGACATCATTTAACACGATCAACGGCGTTCCGGCGAGCACCAACAAATGGCTGATGCGCGATATCCTGCGCGGCGAGATGGGATTTGACGGCGTGCTGATTTCTGACTTTGCAGCCATTCTGGAAACCGTTGCCCACAGAAGCTCGAAAGATGCCGCCGATGCAGCGAAAAAAGCGCTGGAGGCAGGCGTGGATATTGATATGATGACATCCGTTTACGCCGCAAACCTCTGCCGTCTCGTAGAAGAAGGTGAAGTGGACGAGCATCTGATTGACGAGTGCTGCCTGCGGATTCTTGAGCTGAAAAACAAACTGGGACTGTTTGAAAATCCATATAAAGATGCGGATGCCGAGAAAGAGAAAGCATACAACCTCTGCCCGGAGCATCGTGCACTGGCGAAAAAAGCAGCGGAGGAATCCTTCGTCCTGCTGAAAAACGACGGTGTACTGCCGCTCGACACTGCGAAAAAGATCGCATTTATCGGCCCGTATACCAACAATCATGAAATCAAGAGCAGCTGGTCCTTCACCGGCGACAGCAAGGACTGCGTGACGATTCAGGAAGCAGCCGAGAAAGTATTCGACGCATCACGCACCACGTATGCAGAAGGATGCCCGGTTATCGGAAACGATGTGGAGCTGATCGGATTTACCGAGACGACACCGAAAAAATACAGTGAGGAAGAGCTTGCTGCCATGGAGCAGAGCGCACTACAGGCAGCAAAAGAGGCCGATCTCGTGGTCATGCCGATGGGTGAGCATTATCTGCAGAGCGGCGAGGCGACCAGCCGTGCATGATCGATGTGCCAGAGATCCAGATGGAGCTGTTCCACAAAGTGCTGGCCGTCAACCCGAATGTGGTTGTCGTTCTGTTCAACGGCCGCCCGCTGGATCTGCGAGAAATTAGCGTTAAAGCAAAAGCCATTCTCGAGGTATGGTTCCCGGGAACCGAGGGCGGAAGCGCTGTTGTGGATGTTCTGACCGGAAAGAAAAATCCGTCCGGCCATCTGCCGATGAGCTTCCCGTACTGCGTGGGCCAGGCACCGGTCAGCTACAACGAGTATTCCACCGGAAGACCGAATCTGCCGGGCATGAAAGAGCGGTTCCGCTCCAAATATCTCGATATTCCGAACGCACCGCTGTATCCGTTTGGTTACGGACTTTCCTATACCACGTTTGATATTTCCGCGGTAACACTGGATCAGAACGAGATGGATAAAAACGGCAGAATTGCAGCGCATGTGACCGTGAAAAATACAGGTGATACGGCTGGCTGTGATGTTGTACAGCTGTACATCCGTGATGATTATTCCGATGTGGTTCGTCCGGTGCGAGAGCTGAAAGGCTTCCGAAGAGTAGAGCTTGCTCCGGGCAAAGAGCAGGAAGTGACCTTCTATATTACCGAAGAAGATCTGCGCTGCTACCGTCTCGACGGAACCTTTGGAAGCGAGCCTGGAACGTTTACCGTATTTGTCGGTGACAGCAGCACGACGGAAAACAGTGCGGTATTTACACTGAAATAAATGCAGCAGGAAAAAGGAGAAAACTTATGGAGAAAACAACGAAAAACGGAATCCACCGCATCACACAGGCAGGCGGAAAAACGATTGCCTGGGCGGAGGAGTCCGGTGTAAAGGTATTGGAAAAAGATGGATATTACTTTAAAGATCTTGCAAAAACCGGCGAACTGCTGCCGTACGAGACTGGCGTCTTTCCGATGAGGAGAGAGCGGCAGACCTTGCGGGTCGTCTTTCGATTGAAGAGATTGCAGGCCTTATGCTGTACTCGCCGCACCAGGCGGTACCGCCGATGCCGGGCGGACCATTCCAGGGAACGTTTGACGGAAAAACGTATCTCGAATCCGGCAAAGAACCGTATGCGATTTCCGATCAGCAGAAAGAATTTCTGGAGGACGAGCACATCCGCCATATCCTGCTGACGAACGTGGAAAGCCCGGAGATTTCCGCAAAATGGAGCAATGAGCTGCAGAAACGGGCAGAGACACTGCCGTATGGTATTCCGGTCAACCTCTCCTCCGATCCGCGGAACGGAGCAAAGGATTCCGGCGCGGAGTTCAAGAGCGGCGGAAGCGAGATCAGCAAATGGCCGGAGGGCGTTGGTTTTGCAGCCTGCTTCGATCCGGAAGTAGCCGGACAGTTTGCAAAGGATGCCTCCCGTGAATACCGGGCACTCGGCATCACAACGGCACTCGGACCGCAGATCGACCTCTGCACCGAGCCGAGATGGATGCGCTTTGTCGATACGTTAGGCGAAGAAGTGGAGATGTCCAAAAAGCTTACCAAAGCGTACTGTGACGGTATGCAGACAACGGAAGGGGAAGCAGACGGCTGGGGAAAAGACAGCGTCAACACGATGGTCAAACACTGGCCGGGCGGCGGCACCGGAGAGGCCGGACGCGATGCACACTATGCATTCGGACAGTTTGCCGTTTATCCGACCGGAAATTTTGAGGAGCATTTAAAACCGTTTACCGAGGCAGCCTTCCACCTGGACGGACCGACCGACTGCGCATCCGCGGTTATGCCGTACTACACCGTATCCTACGGCGTGGACAAGAAAAACGGCAAGAACGTCGGAAACTCCTACAGCGAGTACCTGATCAAGGATCTGCTGCGCGGAAAATATGAATTTAAAGGCATTGTCTGCACCGACTGGGGCATTACCCAGGATCCGGAGAAGACGATTGAGGGATTTGGAAGCCGCTGCTACGGCGTGCAGGATATGACCGAGGCAGAACGGTGTCTGCTGGCGATCACAAACGGCGTTGACCAGTTCGGCGGAAACAGCAAGTCCGGTCCGATTGTCGAGGCATATAAGATCGGCTGTGAGAAATACGGCGAGAAAGCGATGCGTGAGCGCATGGAGCTGTCCGCCAAACGTCTTCTGATCAACATTTTCCACTGCGGCTTGTTTGAGGACCCGTATCTTGATCCGGAAGAATCCGCAAAGATTGTAGGATGCGAAGAGTTCTGCCGCCATGGCTATGAGGCACAGCAGAAATCCATCGTCCTGCTGAAAAACAGTGCGAAACACGCACCGGAAGGACAGAAGGGTGTGCTGCCGCTGAAGAAAGGTTTGAAGGTTTATATTCCGGAGAGAAAGATCGGACCGTCCAAAGCGTTCTTCCGCATCGATCTGCCGGCAAAAACCGAAGATCCGCTGCCGGATGGACTGCCGTCCAAGTACGGTACACGCGTGGCATCACCGGAGGAGGCCGATGTGGCGCTGGTATTTATCGAAAGCCCGGCATGCAACCCGTATTCCACCGAAGATCTTGCGAACGGCGGCAACGGCTATCTGCCGATTACACTGCAGTACCGCCCGTATACGGCGAAAAAAGCGCGTGAGGTGAGCATTGCCGGCGGTGATTTCCGCGAGAATTTCACGAACCGCAGCTATCTTGGAAAGACAAACACTGCCTACAACGAGTCTGATCTCGACAATATTCTCGAATGCCGCCGCGCGATGGGCGACAAGCCGGTGATCGTCTGCGCAACCGTCAACAACCCGATGGTGATGCATGAATTGAAGCCGAAGCCGATGCGATCGTCGCAGAGTTCGGTGTTTCGAGAGCCGCTGTGCTCGACGTTGTCTTCGGCGGTTACAACCCGACCGGCCGTCTGCCGATCCAGATGCCGAAGGATATGGATGCGGTTGAGGAGCAGAGCGAGGACCGTGCGTTGGATATGGAAACCTATATTGACAGCGAAGGACATAACTATGACTACGGTTATGGCATGAATTACGAAGGCGTTCTTCCTGCATGGAAAAAGTAAAAGAATAACAGAAAACCTGATCGGCACCGGGACCGCGTGTGTTTCGGTGCCGATATTGGAAACAAAAGACAGAATAAGGAGGACTTAAAAAGAGATGATTGTTCCAAAATATTTCGAAGATTTCGATCACCTGCATGTGAATACCATGCCGAACCGTGCCTACTACATTCCGGCATCCCGCCGCATGGAGGATCTGGTGGAGAACCGGGAGGCGTCGGACCGCTTTTTCCTGCTTTCCGGCGACTGGAAATTCCGCTATTTTACCAGTGTTTACGATGTAAAAGAGGAGTTTTTCGCAGAAGGATACGACACTTCTGCATTCGAGACGATTCCGGTGCCGTCCGTCTGGCAGAATTATGGCCATGACCACCATCAGTATACGAATGTCCGCTACCCGTTCCCGGTGGATCCGCCGTATGTGCCGTATGAGAACCCGTGCGGTGCGTACGTGAAAACGTTCGAGTGGAAAAAACAGGAGGAAGCACCGAGGGAATTCCTGAATTTTGAGGGCGTGGATTCCTGTTTCTACGTGTGGATGAACGGCAGCTTCGTCGGCTACAGCCAGGTGTCTCATTCTACGAGTGAATTTGATGTAACAGACTTCTTAAAAGATGGCACCAACACCATCGCCGTACTGGTGCTGAAATGGTGCGATGGAAGCTATCTCGAGGATCAGGACAAATTCCGCATGAGCGGCATTTTCCGCGATGTCTATCTGCTTGCAAGACCAGAAAAAGGCATCCGCGATTACTTTGTAAAGGCAGCGCCGGACGCATCGTACCAGAATGGAGAAGTTTCGATTGCGATTACCTGGAATGACGGGGAACCGCAGGAAGGAACGGCAAAGCTGTTTGATGCAGAAAATCATCTTGTGGCAGAGGCAGCGTTTGGCGGCGATACGGTTCAGATGCATGTAAAAGATGCACATCTGTGGAATGCCGAGGAGCCGTATCTGTATACGCTGGTGCTGGAGACGGCGGGTGAGGTGATCACGGATCATGTCGGCATCCGTGAGATCCACGCGAAGGACGGTGTGCTGTACCTGAACGGCGTGAAGATCAAATTTCACGGAGCAAACCGCCACGACAGCGATCCGGTGACGGGATTTGCAATCAGCCTTGCACAGATCAAAAAAGATCTGAAGGTAATGAAAGAGCACAACATCAATGCGATCCGGACCAGCCATTACCCGAATGCGCCGTACTGTTATCAGCTTTATGACCGTCTCGGTTTTTATGTCATCGATGAGGCGGACAATGAGAGCCACGGCACAGAGGCAATTTATGCGGATTACACGAGCTGGGAAGAGTATGCGAAGAACTGGAATAAACTAATTGCGAACAATCCGGTATTTACCGAGGCAACCGTAGACCGCACACAGCGTTGCGTAGAGCGCGATAAAAACCGCCCGAGCGTTGTCATCTGGTCGATGGGAAATGAGTGCGCATACGGCTGTACCTTCGAGGCGGCCTTAAAGTGGACGAAGGAATTTGATCCGACGCGTCTGACGCACTATGAGTCGGCACGGTATGTGGATGATCCGAAGAAATACGATTACAGCAACCTCGACCTCTACAGCCGCATGTATCCATCACTCGAGGAGATCAAAAAAGAACTGGTGGAGTACGGGGATAAGCCGTATATCATGTGCGAATACTGCCATGCGATGGGCAACGGCCCGGGAGATCTTGAAGACTACTTTGAACTGATCCACAGCGAGGAGAAGATGTGCGGCGGCTTTATCTGGGAGTGGTGCGACCACGCGATTGATATGGGAAAAACGATCGAGGGAAAGAAGATGTACGCGTACGGCGGCGACCACAACGAGTATCCGCACGACGGCAACTTCTGCATGGACGGACTTGTTTATCCGGACCGCACACCGCATACGGGACTGATGGAATTTAAAAACGTGTATCGTCCGGTGCGCGTGACGGGATATGATGCCGAAAAGGGTACACTGACCATCAAAAACTATATGAATTTTGTGAATCTGAAAGATTACGCTGTGCTCGGCTATGAGGTGCTTGTGGACGGCGAAGTGACGGAGAGCGGCAAGATTACAGATGAAGCACTGCTGGAGCTTGCGGCAGGCTGTGAGAAGACGATTCCGCTTGCCATTTCCGTGCCGGAGCAGGGAAAATGTGCGCTGAAGGTTACCTGGTATCAGAAACAGGCCACTGAGGTGCTGCCGGAGCAGTTCGAACTGGGATTTGAAGAAGTCTGGTGAAAACGAAAGACAATCAGAACCAGAAGGCAAAAGAGATGATGAAGCGCCCGGAGGGAACGGCTTCGTTTGGATGGAAAGAGGACGATCATTATCTGACGGTATCGACGGAACAGTTCAGCTATACCTATAATAAGTTCACCGGCCTGTTCGAGAAAATGTGCTATGCCAACCAGAATCTGCTCGACCGTCCGATGGAGCTGAACATCTGGCGTGCGCCGACAGACAATGACCGCAATATCAAGAATACCTGGATGCGTGCTCAGTATGACCGTACCGTGACGCGGGCGTATGAGACAACGGCAAAAGAAGAAAACGGCTGCGTGGAGATCGAGACAAGCTATTCGATTTCGTCTCCGGCTCTGCAGCGGATCCTTGCAGGTGTGATCAAATGGACAATTTACAGCGACGGAACGACCGATGTCCATGTAGAAGCAAAGAAAGACCCGGTATTCCCGGTTCTGCCGCGTTTTGGCCTGCGCCTGTTCCTGCCGGAATCGTTTGCAGAACTGACCTACTGCGGCCTCGGCCCGGTGGAGAGCTACGTGGATAAGCACCAGGCAAGCTATCACGGCGTTTTCCACAGCACACCGGCAGAACAGCAGGAGGACTACATCCGCCCGCAGGAGAACGGCAGCCACTACGACTGCGATTATGCAAGTCTTGCCAGTGATCGTGCGGTATTGACGGCAGTGGGCGAGAAAACCTTCTCATTCCAGGCATCTATTTACACGCAGGAGGAGCTGACCGCGAAAGCCCACAACTATGAGCTTCGGCCGTGCGGAAGCACTGTTTTCTGCATCGACTACCGCCAGGCCGGGATCGGATCGGCAAGCTGCGGACCGATGCTGCTGGAAAAATATCAGCTGAAAGAAACCGAAATCAGCTTCGATGTGCGGCTGAAACCGGAACTTCTGTAAAGTGTAGAATTTGAAAAATAAGAAAAGCGCTGTGCCCTCTCTCTGAAAGGTGAGGGAACGGCGCCTTTTTATATGATGCACAAAAAAGTCTTGATAAACCTATTGAATTGCTATGAATATAGGATTATAATGGACGAAATTATAATTCAAATCCAATCCAGGTGATTCTGGAAAGAGAAAAGGGAAGGAGAAAATTAAGCATGAGTGAAATTACAAGAGATGAGGCATTTACTTTATTAAAAAAATACAACAAAGATCCCTTCCATATTCAGCATGCGCTTACCGTAGAGGCCGTGATGAAATGGTATGCAAGAGAGCTTGGCTATGGGGCAGAAGAGGAGCACTGGGGTATTGTCGGACTGCTGCATGACATTGATTTTGAGCTGTATCCGGCAGAGCACTGCCTGAAAGCACCGGAGCTTCTGCGGGGAGGCGGCGTGTCGGAAGATATCATTCATGGTGTCGTTTCCCATGGCTGCGGCATTACCATTGAGTGCGGCGTCATACTGGATGTGGAGCCGGTGCATGAGATGGAAAAGTTCTGTTTGCAGCAGATGAGCTGACGGGACTGATCTGGGCAGCTGCGCTGATGCGGCCTTCGAAGAGCACAAAAGACATGGAACTGAAATCCTTAAAGAAGAAATATAAGAGCAAAGGCTTTGCAACAGGATGTTCGAGAGAGGTCATTGAGAGGGGCGCCGATCAGCTTGGCTGGCCGCTGGAAAAATTACTGACTATGACCCTGCAGGCAATGGCCGACAGCGAGGATGAGATCAACCGGGAAGTGGAAGCGGAACAGAACGCATAAAAACAGTCTGAGTTTCGGTGTAAAAACGGGAACTCAGGCTGTTTTTTGCATGGCGCATCTTTTCCCAGGCATTACCATTTCTTTTTTTGTTAGATCGCAAGAAGAAAATACGGAATCCGCACAGGGCAGGAAGAGGCGTTTTTTCAGCATTGGAGGAAGTGACGGACAGGGAATTTTGTGATATAGTAAAACAAAATCTGAGTGAAAAGGTGAAATACAAAATGATCAGTGAAAAAATTTTTGAATTAATTCTTCGAAACGGGGTGACCCAGAAAGAATTCTCTGAAGAAACCGGAATTTCACAGAGCACCATCAGCGACTGGAAAAGAAAGGGGACGAATCCGTCGGCGGATAAGATACTGAAAATCTGCGAAGTGCTGAAGGTTACGCCGTATGAGCTTTAGGAGAAAATGAGATCGAACGGAAAGCAGTGGATCTCGAAATGTGCGCGGCAAACACAGAGGAGAAAATGATTCTGGAAGGCTTTCGTAATTTGCCCGACAGAAAAAAGGAACGAATTCTGGGATATCTGGCGGCATTGCAGGAGGAATAAAAGGATGCAGAAACCATCTGTGCATATCCTGGCCTCTCAGATGAGGAAAATATTTCAAAAATCTGAGATTTTCTATCGCGAATCTCTCTTAGGAGTGATAAAATAAACCATAATACGTTCGGCAGAAAGAGGGAATCGAGTATGAAATATGCCTACAAAAACGGAAAAATTTTAAACGGAACGAAAGAGATGCAGGTCCAGACCGTTCTTACAATCCTGACGGAGGGAGAAAACATCACGGCGATTGTCCCGGAAGAATCGACCATCCGCAGGTAAAACGTAATCCGGTCGTGACGGCGGAGCTGGATAAATTTCTGGTGGATTAAAAACAGGATGGAGAAGACAAACAAGATGGAAGAAACGAAAGAAACACAGGAAAGCTTACAGCGAAAAAGAGAACAGGCCTTGCAGCGGCTCCGCAGGGAGCGGACAGAAGAAGCTGTGGGACTGTGTTACTGCGTATCAGGATTTTGAGTTCCATACGTATTCCGGTCTGCCGTATTCCTACCATATGAAATACGGCAGAAGCGGCACCTATACAAAAGAGCTCTGGATCAACCGCAGAGAAAAAAGCAAAAGTCTTGTCTGGAGCTCCGTCCGGAGTGCATATCAGAAAGTGCTGGAATTA
>ENA-OQER01000713-OQER01000713.1-human-gut-metagenome-genome-assembly--contig:-NODE-713-length-17734-cov-4.788891_pt1 | contig 17734 bp, 16 predicted proteins | sample MGYA00242797_ERZ504639 | MGnify/ENA primary metagenome ERZ504639 (study PRJEB26092, sample SAMD00036306) | human gut metagenome | host: Homo sapiens | study: EMG produced TPA metagenomics assembly of...
AACAAGAAATATCAGCAAACAGATAAAAAAGCAGAAGGACCTGGAGTTTTTCAGATAAATAATTCAACAGATTGGATATTGATGTATGATTGTTATATGGATGGTTATTATCAGTTTTGTCGTTCTTCTGACTTGGAACATTTTGAACTTATGGCCCAAACTAAAACAAATGGTCTTTTTACTCCTCGGCATGGAACGGTGATAGGGATTACGGAGGGGGAACTGTTACGTTTAATAGAGGCATTTCCGAGCAAAAAGATGTTTAACTATTTAAAATAGATTATTGTAATAAAAGAATAGAAAGTGGTGAGTGAGATATTTATTTATTCCAATTTTGAAGAGGCTGTCTCAAAATTTAAAAACAATAGAGATGGCCTCTATTGTTTTATTTTAAGATTTAAGTTTTTGGCTTCCTTCTTTAAATAGAAGGTGTTTGTTTTTCTTGAGGTTGCTAAAGACAGCCTCCACATTTTGTGGTCGCTGTCTTCTGTATTTAAGTTCTTGTGGCGAGAGAAGTTTCTTACGTTCCTTCTCCTTGATTTTTCTTAATTGGTGATTAACCTGTACAATCCTCTCTGATCTACTTCTGTGATACCGGTGTTTTAACGGGCATCCTTTGCATTTCTGTAAGCGACTGAATAAGTACATCTTCTAATCCTCATTTTCACTCCTTGCTTTTGCTGCAAAAAACAAAATCCTATGATTTGGAATTCGAAAAAGAAGAAAATCCAAAATATGCCATGCAGGGGCTCAAACTTATCTAAGATGTATATAATGTAGAATACATGGCGGATGAGTAGGGACTTCTGTATGGAAAATGTACAGAATTACGTCAACGTTTGTCCAAACTGATACTGGAGAGTTTTGAATTCTGGTTTAAGAATAACTAAAGTTCTAAAACGCAGTCTTATGGGAAAATCATAGTAAGGAAGCGCGGAATAGTTTTGCATGTTCCTATGTTATATAAATGGTGTAAAACAGTTTGTTTCCGGTAAACGGGCCATTTTGCCGCGGGCAGATCCTCTTTATTATTTGAGGTGACAACGGATGACTCGTTGCCTTGTATCATTTTGAAAGGGGCGGGACTGGAAAATCCGTATGAATGGCAGGTCATCATGGATAAAGAGCATTGGACAATATCCGAGAGTGCCGTCATGTATAATAAACCAGGCGTGCTGTCGGATGCTCCGCAAGATATGGTGTCCCGGATTAAACCTTCACAAATACTCCCCATACGCAATGCTGAGATACAAGGTAAAGACGGAGTCAGTATCAGAAAGAATGATTATGTTCTCATCGACTTTTTCCATATTGAGATGGAAGCACTGATTTTCCGGGCTAAGGGAAAGGGGACTATAACCGTGTGTGTCGGCGAGACTTCCGAGGAGGCGCTGGAACGGGATGACAAGAAGCTGGAACAAATACCCACTGCTGCCTGTGGTTTTGCCAGAAGAGGGCAGTGTCATCACTTTGCCGGACCGTGCTTTCAGATATGTTTTACTGGAGTGTGACAAAGGAGCTGAGATTACTTCCCTTCGTTTTGATGTGGCATTGTGTCGGTAGAGCACCAGATGCAGTTTGAAACGGATGATGATTATGTGAACAACCTGCTCAAAATGAGCAGTGCGACATTGCAACCAGTATGCACCGCTTTTATCTGGACGGGGTGAAGTGTGATTTTCTTCCCTGGTCCATGGATGCGTTGGTCAGCACCCTGGCGGAGGATTATCTTTTCGGTGACCAGCAGGTGTCAAAAAACGGAATTTCCATAGCACTGATGCCGCTTGATCCGCAGAAATCGGCGACTGGATGGAGCAGGGACATACCCGTTTCCCCGAGAATTTCATGTTGAATGCCTCCAGAGCCCAGCAGCTGGTGTTCTATAACCATCCGTATGGACTGAGCCTTTGTCACGGCGCGAATGGTGTTCCGGTAGTGATGGGTGCATTGAACGGTCTGGTCGGTTTCAGCCAGTCTTCGGTAAAGCCGAATGAATATACTATTAAACCAGAGTTACTCCATTTGAAGTGGATTCATTCCAGAATTTCGGTAAAGGAAGGATATATTGTCTTGAAACTGAATACCAAGAGAGAAAGCACTATTGACATTCCGGTCGGATGCACAGTCAGAATTATAAAAAAGACTGGAAAGAAGTCACAGGTGCTGAGAAAATAGGACGGGTACAGCTTCCGATTGAAGGACTGAGTGTTGAATAGGAAAAAGTGTCTGTTCAATAACCATATTCTTCTTTTTTAAGTCATTCTTAATCTACTTAATTAAACCGACAAGTTGCAAATTCTTGAATTTCTTCCTAGCTTTGTATTCGTTTGTTTTTAACAGGAGTACTTGCGTGAAGAATATGAAAAACATAGGAAGGATATTATTACCAATCATTATTTTGTTATTGACTGTGCGGATAAATGCCGTTCCGGTCAAAGCATTTGATATGATAATAAGAAATCTTCCTAATTCGGAACAGTTGCCGACCAAAGAATTGCTTTGTATCTTCCAGGATTCGGAAGGATATATGTGGTATGGTACTGAGGGGGGAGCTTGTGCCGTGATGATGGGTATACAGTGAAAGTATTCCGTTCTGATTTCAAGAATCCGGGAGTCTTGGAAAACAACAGTGTGACGTGTATTACTGAAGACAGTGAAGGGAAAATATGGTTTGGAACGAAGCGTGGCGTTTATATTTTGTCAAAAACAGATTATGAGATAAGGGCGCTTGCTGATGAAACGATAAAGAGTTGGACTATAACTACAATGACAGCGACGTCTGATGGTATGATCTGGATTTCGACTAACAGGCACCTGTTTCGATACAATGCGTCAGGGGAAAGAGCTGGAAAATACATTCTTACATGGAAAGGACAGGAGAATACCGTCAATTCTATTTATGAGGATAAGAAAAAGAAGTTTGGGTAACTCAAGCAAAAGGTGGGCTTTTTTGCTATGATAAGGTAAAGGACTCTTTTATTTCATATCCTTGGCCCTATGAAGAGTATCCCACAAGCATGACGGAAGATCATAACACCCCGTATTATTGGGTTACTACTTGGGGAAAAGGTATTGTACGTTTTGATCCCAAGGCACAGGATACAGACAAAATGTTTGGATTGCAAACAGTGGATAATGCGTCTTCTAACTCCGATACCCGAAAGCTTCATCATATCATACAAGATTCTGTTAAGGGATATTTGTGGGTGACTGCGGCAGATAACTTATATGCCTATAAAATAACGGCCGATGCATCTTTGGATAAGGTAGATCTCTCTCGTTTATTATCAGCTGACAGGAAAATCCTCACAAAGATTCTTTCCGATCAATCCGGAAACTTATGGGTGACAGGTTATTATCCTTCTTCTTTCATTATTTCTTTTCTTCCTAATGAAGTGCTTCCTTTGTCTATGGAAGGGGTAAAGCAAAATTTGGGGGTAATCGCGTCTCCTATGCAGTTTTCTCAAGAGAAAAATTATTATTGGATCAGGCAAAAGAAATTGGGACTATATGCTTATGATCCCCAGAGAGATCGTATATCTGTTGTTGAGAATGACAGGGAGCTCTCTTTTTTCTTTGAGAGGCCATCGGACAGAGAGGGACTCTATATGGTAAGGGATCATTCGGTAATTTTAATTCGGTATAAGGGGAACCGGCTTTTTGAATCCATCGTATGTGCCATACCGATTAAACAAGGTGAGCGTATCCGTGCTTTGCATGATGACCACCATGGAAATCTTTGGATAGGGACTACTTACCATTTATTTCGGTATAGCTTGGAGGAAGACCGATTGACTACAGTTTGTGATGATGTTAGTTTTATAAATGCTATCGTTTCGTCTAATGAAGGAGTTGTTTATTTTGCAACTGAAAGTAGAGGGTTGTGGAGAATTTCCGGAGAAAGCCGGTTGCAAATAAAGGATACTGGAGAAAATTATTCGGTATTGACTGTCGCTCCGGACAACAATCTTTGGGTGGGTACTAAACAGGGTAACGTGTATAGTTATTCTCCGGATACGAATGATTTTATTTCCCGGACAAAAGATTGTGGATTGACAGGGGATGCTGTTTTGGATATAAAGTCGGATGACAATGGGAATCTTTGGATTCTTACATCACAGCGGGTGATGGTCTATCATCCGGAACACATATCTTTAATATGATGTCTTGTACTGATTCTTGGATAAATTTGGAAGATTTCCAATCATTGTATAAAGGCCCTCGGGGAGAAATGAGCGTGGGTGGACGAGGTGGAATTGTGACTTTTCCTCACTATAACGAAAAAAAGAGGAGGATACCTGAGCCCGTGGTGCGTTTGACATCCATCAAAATGAATAACCTCTCTGAAATAGGAGTGGATAATCAAGAGAAAATAAGACTGTCCCCTCACGAGAGGAATGTGGAATTGTTTTTTCAACTTTTGATCATTTGAATACAAATAAGGTAAGATATGCTTATCGTTATAAACAAAGAAACGATAAGTGGGTGACCTTGCCGGCAGGGAAAAATAGTATCGGCTTGTCTGATTTGTCAAAGGGGGAATTTGAACTGGAAGTTCGTGCTACAGATGAAAACGGACTGTGGAGTAAGAGTACATTGACGGTTATGATCCAGTGTCTGCCTGCTTGGTATGAAACAGGTTGGGCGTATTTGTTTTATGTACTTGTTGTTTTATCGGTTGTTTGGGGATTGGGCCGGATGTATATGAAATTACGGAAGCCCATTGTTGCACAGACTGTTCTGCCACTGGAACAAAATCCGGAACAAAGGCATGAGATAGATCCATTGCCGAAAGAAGGAAAAGTAGAAGCGAATTCTATTTCAGCATCTGATGAGCAATTAATAAAAAAGGCATTGGACATGGTTGAGAAGAACCTTAGTAATCCTGAATATTCCATAGAAGATTTAAGTAGGGATATGTGCATGAGTCGTGCCACTCTTTACCGGAAGATTACATCTATTACCGGAAGTTCGCCTTCTGATTTTGTGAAGAATGTACGTCTTCGTAAAGCTGCGGAATTATTGAAAGAGGGAGGTCTTTCCATTGCTGAGATAGCTGATAAGGTTGGTTTTAATACACCTAGTTATTTCACAAAATCATTCAAGAAACTGTTTGGGGTATTGCCTACACAATATAAATAAGCTTATAACGGGCTCTGTCGTTTTATTTTGCAACATTTGTTCCATATCTTGCAACGTGTGAACGGTTTGTATCGAAGAGTGTTTTCTACTTTTACAACCTATAAAGAATATGAACCAATAATTAATTAAAAACGATTTGTTGGATATGAAATGTATTTTGTTGTTTTTATCGTTAGTCTGCTCGTTGAGTGTGAGCGCACAGTATTGTTCAGAAGTATGGTCTCCCGACAATGGGGACGGTACCTATACCAATCCTGTGATAAATGCTGATTATAGTGATCCCGATGTGGTAGCTGTAGGCGATGATTATTATCTTACAGCCAGTTCTTTTAACTGTATGCCCGGGCTACCTATTTACACAGTAAAGACCTTGTTAATTGGGAGATAATAGGTCACGCCTTGCGTAGCCAGTTTCCTGATTCTGTGCGCACACAACATGGTATGGGTGTATATGCTCCGAGTATAAGATATCATTCAGGCGAATTCTATATCTATTGGGGAGATCCCGATCGGGGTATTTTTATGGTGAAAACCAAAGATCCTGCAGGTGAATGGGAAAAACCGGTGATGGTGGTTGAAGGTCTCGGGTATATCGATACGACTCCGTTGTGGGATGAGGATGGTCGTTGTTATCTTGTCAATGGATGGGCTAACAGTCGTATAGGTTTTAATGGTGTGCTTACTGTACGTGAATTGTCTGCTGATGGCACACGCGCCATAGGTGAGCCATGTATTGTATTCGATGGTGATGCTACAGGCAATGTTACTACCGAAGGGCCTAAGTTTTATAAGCGTGACGGCTGGTATTGGATTCTTTGTCCTGCCGGTGGTGTAGCTGGAGGCTGGCAGTTGGCTATGCGCAGTAAATCGCCTTATGGTCCATATGAATGGAAACGTGTATTGGAACGCGGAAAAACCACGATGAATGGACCTCATCAAGGTGGATGGATACATACAAAATATGGTGAAGACTGGTTTATACATTTTCAGGATAAAGGTCCTTATGGCCGCGTGTGTCATTTACAACCTGTCGATTGGAGTAGTGGATGGCCTGTTATGGGGAATGCTGGTGAGCCTTACTGGAAATTCCGTAAGCCGAAATCAGATAGTAAGACTATAGTTAATCCTGTGGAGACTGATGAGTTTGATTCATCAAACTTGGTATGCAGTGGCAATGGCAAATGATTATAAAGAAGTTACGGTCAAGCTACAAGTATGGGGTTTTTCCGCCTGTTTACGTACGCATTACCTGAGCTTGGAGATGTCAGTAATCTGTGGTATGTACCGAATATGCTATTACAGAAAATACCGGCTGATGAATTTACAGCTACCACAAAGCTGAGTTTTTGTTCGCGTAATTCAGACCAGTATGTTGGTCTTGTCTGTATGTCGGCCGAATATTCGTCTGTGGGTCTGCAACGTACCGAGGACGGTTACGAGTTACAGATACGCCATAATCCGAATGCATGCGTACTCACTTGACTGATGAGGTGTTAACTGTGATACCTTGAAACCCACACAAAAAGGAACTCCACGTAAGGGACGTCCTGCGGAGATGCATATAAAGGATGTGTACCTACGCATGAGTATAAAAGACAGCAAGGTGAACTATGCCTACAGCATTGATGGAAAGAAATGGAAGAAGGCTGGTGGCGAGTATGCTATGGGCAAAGGACGTTGGATAGGTTCAAAAATAGGATTTTTTGCCGTTGATCCAAATAAGACCGGTCGCAAAGGATTTATTGATATCGACTGGTTCAGGATTTCCCGATAGCTACTCTGTAGTCGTATCTTGCAACATTTGTTCCACATCTTGAAACGTGGGAGCGGTTTGTATCAAGGTGGATTTTCTACATTTGCTGTTGATAAATCAATGAATAATACCATGAACAGACAGAATTTACTTATTTTATTATGTATGCTTTTGCTTTTTCCCGTATCCGGACAGAGCAATAACCGTGAGAAATATAATTTCAACCCTGGATGGTTGCTTTATATCGGAGATACGCCGGGGGCGGAAAGAACGGATTTTTCCGATGAAAACTGGAAAAAAATTACTTTGCCCCGGGCTTTTAATGAAGATGAGGCATTTAAAGTACATATATGGGGAATGACGGATACTATAGCCTGGTATAGAAAACATTTCAGGCTCCCTAAGACTGCAAAAGGGAAGAAGGTCTTTATTGAGTTTGAGGGAGTACGGCAGGCGGCGGATTTCTATTTGAACGGCAAGCATATAGGATTGCATGAAAATGGGGTGATGGCGGTAGGCTTTGATCTGACTCCGTTTCTGAATTTTGGTGGAGAGAATGTGATTGCTCTCCGAACAGACAATGACTGGAGGTATAAGGAGCGTTCGACTGGAAGTTTGTTCCAGTGGAATGATAGAAATTTCAATGCCAATTATGGAGGAGTACCTAAAAATGTATGGTTGCACATTACTGATAAATTGTACCAGACCTTGCCTCTATACAGTAATTTACAGACTACAGGGACTTACATCTATGCATCCGATATTAAGGTAAAGACCCGTGAGGCGGTTGTTCATGCAGAGTCACAGGTGCGGAATGAGTATGGCAAGTCCGTTCATGTGGATTATGAGGTGAGCATTTATGATTATGATGGAAAAAGGGTCAGTACATTCCGGGGACAACCGACGACAGTGCAGTCCGGAGAAACAGTTGTATTGAAAGCTTCTGCACCGTTAAAAGATCTTCATTTTTGGAGTTGGGGCTATGGCTATTTATATGATGTGAAGACTACCCTGTTGGTGAATGGCCGTTCAGTGGATGAAGTTGTTACCAGGACAGGTTTCCGCAAGACTCGTTTTGGAGAAGGAAAAGTGTGGCTCAATGACCGTGTGTTGCAGTTGAAGGGATATGCGCAACGGTCCAGTAATGAATGGCCGGGAGTAGGAATGTCTGTACCGCCTTGGATGAGTGACTACTCTAACGGATTAATGATTGAGCATAATGCCAATCTTTTTCGGTGGATGCATGTCACTCCCTGGAAACAGGATGTGGAATCTTGTGACCGTGTGGGGGTGATACAGATGTTGCCTGCAGGAGATGCGGAAAAAGATGCGACCGGCAGACGTTGGGAACAACGGAAAGAGTTGATGAGGGATGTCATTATTTATATGCGTAATAATCCAAGTATTTTATTTTATGAATCGGGAAATGAATCAATCAGCCGTGAGCACATGGTTGAGATGATTGCCATACGGGATCAGTATGATCCGTACGGAGGAAGGGCGATAGGTTCCCGGGAGATGCTGGATATTCGTGAGGCTGAATATGGTGGTGAAATGCTTTATGTGAATAAAAGTGAACATCATCCTATGATTCAGACTGAATATTGTCGTGATGAGGGGTTGCGTAAATATTGGGACGAATATAGTTATCCGTTTCATAAACAGGGAGATGGTCCTTTGCACAAAGGACAGGATGCCGGAGCATATAATCAGAATCAGGACAGGCTGGCTGTGGAGTTTGTCCGACGTTGGTATGATTTGTGGCGTGAGCGTCCCGGAACAGGCCGGCGTGTCAATTCAGGAGGTGCGAAGATTGTGTTTTCCGATACGCAGACTTATGGACGTGGTGCCGAGAATTATCGCCGGAGCGGTGTGGTGGATCCGTTGAGAATCCCTAAGGATGGCTTCTTTGCACACAAGGTAATGTGGGACGGATGGGTGGATGTGGAAAACTATCATACTCATATTATTGGTCATTGGAATTATACTCCGGATGTGAGAAAACCTGTTTATGTGGTTTCATCGGGAGATGCAGTGGAACTGTTTGTAAATGGAAAATCCAAAGGTTTCGGCAGACAGGATTATCGGTTCTTGTTTACTTTTGATTCTGTGCAATGGGAGAAAGGGACGATTGAAGCCATATCTTACGATGAACAGCATAAAGAATTGAGCCGTCATTCTCTTCAAACCGTTGGAGAGCCTGAACGGTTAAAACTGACCTTGATGCATAGTCCGCAAGGCGTCTTTGCCGACGGCGCTGATATAGCTATGGTGCAGGTGGAAGTGGTGGATGGCAATGGAGAACGATGCCCGTTAGCTAATCATAAGATAAAGTTTGATTTACAAGGCCCGGCTGAATGGAGAGGAGGAATAGCACAGGCGGCAGATAATTATGTGTTGGCAAAAGAACTTCCTGTGGAATGTGGTATAACACGAGTGATGATCCGCTCGACAACGCAACCGGGAAATGTGGTGCTGAAGGTAGCTGCGGAAGGGTTGGCTTCAGAAGAAATAGCTTTCAGTACGCAGCCGGTAGAAGTTAAAAATGGCTTAAGTACCTTTTTCCCTTCCGTTGGGTTGCCTAGCCGCTTTGACCGTGGTGAAACTCCGTCCTCGCCCTCTTATAAAGAGACCAAAGTTGATGTCAGAGTGGCTGATGTTACAGCCGGAACAAATCAAAGGGATGCAGGGAAAAGTTTTGATGACAACGAATTGAGCGAGTGGAAAAATGATGGCAGGTTGAACACCGCTGGATTACATATAAATTGGAAAGGCGTGCGGAAATAGATGATATCTGTATCAAACTGACGGATGGAGGCAGCGTTCTTATCCGCTTGAAGTATATGCCGGAGAACACTTGATTTGGAGCGGGAACACGGAGAAAAGTTTGGGATATGTCCATTTGATGATTGACCGTCCGGTACGTTCTGATGAGATAACCATCCGTTTGAAGGGGGCTACTCAGGATTCCGATGCATTCGGCCAAATCATAGAAGTTGTGGAACCCAAGGCCGGAGAGCTTGATCTTTTCAAAGCTGAAGGAGGCAAGAAGGTACACAATGAACTCCGGATAGTTGAGGTGGAATTTTTAGAAACTTTGAATCAGTAATTTCAGAAATTAAGAAAATACGTCTATATTTACATCAATTATAAAATATCTTTTTATGAAAAATATATTCATAGGGTTGATAGCTGTTTGGGGGCTTTTTCTCGTTTCATGTGAAACAAGGGAGCCCATGGCTGAAGTAATAGAAAGAGGGCTGGAGGTTTCCAAACGGCAAGCTGTCTTTTTAGCGAAGGAAGTGGAAAATCAGAAAGGAAGGCTTCCACGGACTTATGAGGGTGGTGAACTGAAAACATCCGATTACCGGGCATGGATTTCCGGCTTTTTCCCGGGAGTGTTATGGTATTTGTATGAGAATACGCCTACGGATGAACTGAAAAGATATGCGGAACTATATACAGAACGGGTGGAGTCTGCCAAGGATATGACCACCACCCATGATTTAGGTTTATGTTATATTGTAGCTTCGGAAACGGATATCGGTTGGCAAAGAATCCTCATTATTTAGAGGTGATGACTGTAGGAGCGGAATCCTTGGCAACTCGTTATGATGAGCGGGTAAAAGCTATCAAATCGTGGAATTCAAATGAAAAATGGCAGTTTCCCGTCATTATTGATAATATGATGAATCTGGAATTTTTGTTTTTTCTTGCTAAGACAACGGGGGAAAAACGTTTGATGAATATGGCTGACAGTCATGCACAGACCACTCTTCGACATCATTTTAGAGATGATTATAGTTGTTATCATGTAGTTTCTTATGATACGCTTTCCGGACAACCACATTTTAAAGGTACTCATCAGGGGTACGCCGACAATTCGGCATGGGCCAGAGGACAGGCATGGGCGCTGTATGGCTATACCATGATGTACAGGGAGACCGGAAAGACCGAATATTTGGAACAGGCGCGGAAAGTAGCTTCTTATATTAAGAATCATCCCAATTTGCCGGACGATAAAATACCTTATTGGGATTTTGACGCACCGGATATTCCTGCTGCTCCCCGGGATGCATCCGCCGCTGCTGTTATGGCATCGGGACTTATTGAACTGAGTCAGCTGGATAAAAGTAAGGAAGGAGCGGATTGGCTGGAGCTGGCAGAAATGCAGATTCGTTCTTTGTCCTCTCCGGAGTACCTTGCCGAACCGGAAAACAACGGAGGTTTTATCTTGAAGCATAGTGTGGGAAATTATAATAAGAATTCGGAAGTAGATGTTCCCCTGTCTTATGCAGATTATTATTATGTCGAGGCTTTGTTACGCTTAAAAAAACTACAGAATGAGAACTAGGAATTGTTTGTTGATTGCTTTGTGTTTTATTTTTTTGTGTGGAAAACTGTATGCTCAGCCACAGGTAGTGAGGACCGTATGTACTGGGTGCAGACTTTAACAAGGATTGCTGATCCTGTGTTGGTCAATCTCAGTCAGGGCACGTTGAAAAAGAATATGCCGTTTGAGTCACTGTCTGATGAACCTTTACGTAGAAGTGTTTCCTATCTGGAAGCGGTAGGAAGAACCGTTTGCGGTATTGCTCCTTGGCTGGAACTGGGACCTGATGATACTCAGGAAGGAAAGTTAAGAGAAAGGTATATTCAACTGGTGGTTAAAGGACTGAAACAGGCTGTCGATCCGCAATCAGCTGATTATTTGATGTTTGATAACCGTCATTCCCAGCCCTTGGTAGATGCGGCTTTTCTTGTACAAGGTTTGTTGAGAGCTCCCAGACAACTTTGGGGAAATCTGGATGTGGATATTCAAAAAAAACTGGTGTATGAGTTGAAAAGAACGCGTGGCATAAAGCCTAATGAGAGTAATTGGTTGCTTTTCGCTTCGATGGTAGAAGCGGCCTTGTTGGAATTTACGGGGGAATATGATAGTCAGAGATTATATTATGGTGTAAACCGTTTCATTGATGAATGGTATAAAGGAGATGCCTGGTATGGAGATGGGGCAGAATTGCATCTGGATTATTATAACAGTTTGGTCATCCATCCGATGTTGACGGATGTATTGTATGTCATGAAAAGCATGGATTGGAGCGTGCTGAGTTCTTGGAACGCCAATTGGTTCGTCAACAACGAATGGCTGCCCAGCTTGAACGGATGATCTCTCCGGAAGCCACTTATCCTGTAGTGGGCCGTTCTATCGTGTATCGTTTTGGCGCTTTTCATGCGCTTTCTCAAATTGCTTTGTTGGACAAGATTCCTCAGCCTCTTTCCAAAGGACAGATCCGTTCTGCTCTGACAGCTGTTATGCAGAGGCAGATATCTATGCCCGGTACTTTTGATGAAAACGGGTGGCTGAAAATTGGCTTTTCAGGCAGTCAGATAAATATGTCCGAACCTTATATAAATACAGGCAGTCTGTATATGTGTACAGCGGTCTTTTTGCCATTGGGACTTCCGGCAAATCATCCTTTCTGGACTGAGCCTTATAGTGAATGGACTAACCTGAAGGCATGGAAAGGTGTTGATGTAGGGGCGGATAAGGCTTTGAGAAAAGGTTAGGTGTCTATGAAAAGAAAAGTAACTTAACTTATTTACCCGGGTAAGTCAACTTAAATGCCGAAATAACTTAACTTACTTGGTCTATGAAGATAGCTTACTTTTCATTGGCCAGTTTGTCTTAAATTTTAAAGAGCATGGTAGATTTTTCCATATTAAAGGAATATTCCATGCTTTATGTTTGTATGTCAATAGAATAGCTATTGTGTAATATGGAATCCCCCTCTACTTTTGCATGGAATAAATTATAAAACTTTAATTGATTGGCAATGGAAAACAACAAGATGTTCAAAAGTCTTTATGATCGTATTTTATCTGTGAAATTCCTAAATACAGTTTTAATAGGTTGTGCTGTAATGGGAGAGGCTTGTTCTCTTTCGCATCCGATAACCGATATGACCACCAAAGAAAAGGCTTGGGAGGAGTTTTCTCATCCTGTAGATTCCACCCGTACTAAAGTTTGGTGGTTTCATGGAGAGACAGAAACAACTCGTGAAGGTATAACCGCAGATTTGGAAGCTTACAAGCGTGCCGGAATTGGAGGGGTGGTATATTACGACCAGGTTCATGGAAAGGCGGAGAATGCGTTGCCTGCATTATCTCCGGCATGGTGGGATATGTTGCGCTTTGCAGCATCTGAAGCCAAACGTATCGGACTTTCCTTTGAAGTGAATCTTTCTAATGGTTTTGTAGCAGGAGGTCCTTGGATTACTAAAAGGTTGGGGATGCAACGTCTCATAGCCAGTGATACTCTTGTCAGCGGTGACCAACATTTCTCTGCTATACTTTCCAAGCCCGGAAAAGATGAATGTTGGGATGTGGCGGTACTAGCTTTTCCTGCTACCCGACAGAATTGGGAAACAAGTTACCACCGCCGTCCTCGTATAACGACAACCCCTTCTCATATTTTGGGTAAATCATTATTTCAGTCAGATGGTACACTCGTTACAATTCCTGCACGTGCTGTAGGAGAATCTGTTTTGGTGAATCTTGATTTTGGTGAGGATTTTACCGCTCGCAGCATCAGCTATCAGGTTCGTCCACGTGGGGCAAAATCTTCTACAGGGGCTATGAATCCTCCCGGGCATCCGGCTGAGAGTTTTTATGGCTTGGGGTACCAAAAATTACCAGATATAGGACAGTTGGAGGTTTCCAATGATGGTATTAATTATGAGAGGGTTTGTGATTTGAAACCTATTTATCAGACTCCGAGTAATCGTTGGATTCAAAAAACAATTTCATTCCCGGCAGTAAAAGCTCGTTATTTTCGTCTGAATTTTCACGATTGGTATCTTCCTAAAGATACTCGTCCGGATTTGGTGATAGGAAATTTTTCTCTTTCTTCACGTGCACGAATGGACCAATGGGAAGAACGTGCCGCACTCTATTCTGAATATATTCAGAGAAATCTAACACCACCTTATGAGGGCGAAGAGACGATAGACCCGGAAAAAATAGTAGACCTTACAGATAAAATGGATTCTGAGGGGAAGTTGGAGTGGGAGGTTCCGGCAGGAGAATGGGTGATTATGCGTTTTGCTCATGAGCCTACTGGTGGTCCGTTGAGACATGGGCGTGCCAATTTAATGGGATTGGAATGTGATAAAATGTCGGTAGAAGCGGTGACGGTTCAATGGGAAAATTATACCAAACCTATTTTGGATTCTTTAGCTGCTATCGGTTGTTTGCCTGCAGGAGTCACCATGGATAGTCATGAGGCCGGTTCGCAAAATTGGACTCCGGGGTTTGAACAGGAGTTTTTACATCGAAAAGGGTATGATATGCGTTGTTATCTGCCGGCTATGATGGGATATATCGTAGGTTCGGTGTCTCAAAGTGACGGTTTCCTATATGATATGCGCCGTACAATGGCTGATATGATTTCTGATAATTATTACGGCACGTTGCAAAAATTAAGTGATAAGGCGGGAGTGAATCTGACAGCACAGGCTGTGGGGAACGGATTGAGCCTGGTGGCGGATAATCTTCAGGCAAAAGGACGTGTTAATAAACCACAAGGTGAATTCTGGACTTCACATCCTGATGGAGGGTATGATGTGAAGGAAACTTCATCTGCCGCTCATTTTTACGGAAAGCCTATTGCTTCAGCGGAAGCTTTTACCGGCAGCCGTTATTATCACTGTTTTGCAGATCAGAAAAATTCGGCGGATTATGCTTATGCTTTTGGAGTGAATGAATTTGTGTTATGTGCGTCTGCTTATCAGCCTTGGATTGATAAATATCCGGGTAGTACGGCTGGCGGCAAGCATTATTGTCTGAACAGGAACAATACTTACTGGGAATATAGCCGCCCGTTCTGGGATTATCAGGCACGTTGTTCCGCATTGATGCGTAAAGGAGTGCCTGTTGTCGATATATGTGTGTATTTGGGACAGAATCCGCCGGTGAAATTGGTAACTTATCGCCTTCCTGAAATCCCCGAGGTTATGATTTTGATGTTTGTACAGCTGAGGCATTAGTAGGGCGTACGATGGCTGTGGATGGTCGGTTGACCTTACCGACAGGAATTAGTTATAGTTTATTGGTGATTCAGCGTAATAATGATATGCCCTTGCATGTGTTGCGTCATATAGCTGGTTTAGTTAAAGGAGGTGTCATCGTTTGTGGGCCACGTCCGGATGGTTCCGATTCCTTGAAAGATAAAGCGGAATCGGAAGAATATCGAGCATTGGTTGATGAGTTGTGGGGAGAGTTGACTACTGTATCACAGATCCGTAAAGTCGGTAAGGGGAAAATTTATGAAAATATTCCATTGTCGGAGGTTTTGAAATATGAAAATATTCGTCCTGATATAGCAATAAAAAGTGGTAATACAGCGAAGGATAAAGTTTATTTTGTCCATCGTCGTTTTATCGGATGCCGATGTGTATTTTTTGAATAATCATAGTGACAGAGCTTTTCATGATACTATCCGGTTGCGTACGGATGCCCGACAGGCGGAATATTGGGATGCTGTGACTGGGCAACGTTATATGATACCTGTAAAAGCATCCGGAGAAAAAGGTATGTTGTTGAACTTGACTTTGGCTCCTCGTGAGTCTGGATTTATAGTGACTTCAAATAATCAGGCAACCGGTTTATTGCCGAGAATAGCGGATGTACAAGAAACAATTACTCCGATTGAGGGTAGTTGGAATGTTTATTTTGATCCTCGCTGGGGTGGTCCCGGGAAAGTCGTTTTTGACGAATTGATAGATTGGACAGTGCATGCCGATACAGGTATCCGTTATTATTCAGGCACGGCGGTTTATCATAAAGAATTAAATCTGGCGATGCTGCTCAAAATGAACGGTTACTGCTTCGTTTTCCTCGCTTAGGTTCCTTAGCGCGTGTCTGGGTAAATGGAAAAGAAGTTGTTACTGTATGGTGTTCTCCTTGGGAGGCTGATATAACCTCTTATGTCCATGAGGGTAAAAATAATCTAAAAATAGAGGTGGTTAATTCATTGATGAACCGTATGATTGGGGATGCCTCACTTCCTGAATCCGAGAGGTTTACTTATGCTTATCCTCAAATAGTTACTCCGACTGATAAACTTGTGCCTTCGGGTATTATGGAGCAATTGAATTTGGTGTACCGACAGTATCAGTAACAGGAAAATGCGTTTACATATCAATCAGGAACAAAACACTAAAATATTATACTTTATGAATTTACGTACTATTTTTATTTCATCGTTTCTGTCATTGAGCAGCCTGGGGGGGTGGCTCAGGAACGGATTAATTTGAGCGGTACATGGCAATTTGCATTTGCCGCTAATCAAAAGGAGGCGGACCGTTTGGAAAGGTTTTATACGTCTGATTTTGCTAAAAGCAATTTAAGTTAACTCCTGTTCCATCCAATTGGGCCTTGTTGGGATATGAAGAACCGGTTTATCGAGGATTCAAGGATAATCAAGCCGGTGAGGGATTTTATGTGAGGGAGTTTACAATTCCTCAGGATTGGAAAGACAAACGTATCTTGTTGCATTTCGGTGGTGTATGGTCATCGGCTGAAGTTTGGCTCAACGGGAACGAACTGGGGCGTCATGATTGCGGATATACTTCTTTTGCTTTTGATGTGACGAATAAGCTGAAAGTGGATGAGCCTAACAAACTGGCTGTCAGGGTAAGGCAGATCACCCGTGAGTATAAGTTTGATGTTTGTGATGACTGGACTTGGGGAGGTATTTATAGAGATGTAACTTTGGAGGCTATGCCGGCTAAACGATGGATTGATGATGTGGTGGTGCAGACAACTTTTGACCATTTGTTTCAAGATGCGAATCTGGACATACGGGTGATGATCAGTGATAAGCATAAGAATACATTGCCCGGAAATTATCCTAGTCCCGGCGAGCCTTATAAGCTATGTTTCACACTCACTGACAAAGAAGGCAAAGAGGTGGCACAAAGACAAATGGCTATACCTGCCCATGTTTCGACGGATCGGGAGATTTGTTTGAGCTTGCCGGTTGAGGCTCCGCACCAGTGGACTGCCGAAACTCCTTATTTGTATAGCCTGAAAGTGGAACTTTTAGAAAAAGAGGCAGTAACACATACACGTATGGAACGTGTTGGTTTCCGTCAGATTTCCACTGATGGAGGAGTCTTCAGAATTAATGGACAAGCAGTTAAACTTCGTGGGGTGAACAGGCATGATGAACATCCGGATGTAGGTCGTGCCACTACCCGTAAACAGTGGTTGGAGGACCTCACGCTGATGAAGGCTGCCAATATCAATTATCTTCGTCTCTCACATTACACACCTGCCGAAGGTTTATTGAACTATGTGATTCAATGGGAATGTATGTGGGTAATGAAGTGACGCTAGGGGGAGCCGGGGATTTGATGTATGATCCTTCATTCTCGGGGGCGGTTCTGCAACGTTCGTATGAAACGATTGTCCGGGATATAAACAAGCCGTCTATTATTTATTGGTCAATAGGTAACGAAGATCCTTTGACCTCTCTGCACATGGTTTCTGTAAAATTGGTCAAGGCACTTGATCCCACTCGTCCGGTACTGTTGCCTTGGCGTCCTGAAGAATGGCTTCCTAAAGAAGTGGATATTCTTGCTCCTCATTATTGGAACCCGCAGGAATATGACCGGCTTGCCGGACATTCCGGACGTCCTGTTATTTCGACTGAATACACACATGCTTATGGCAATGATGCGTTTGGAGGGTTGGAAGCACGTTGGAAGGCATTAACTAAACATCCTGCCGGAGCCGGAGCAGCTGTATGGATGTGGGCGGATCAAGGGTTAAGAC
>ENA-OQER01000714-OQER01000714.1-human-gut-metagenome-genome-assembly--contig:-NODE-714-length-17716-cov-2.338280_pt1 | contig 17716 bp, 25 predicted proteins | sample MGYA00242797_ERZ504639 | MGnify/ENA primary metagenome ERZ504639 (study PRJEB26092, sample SAMD00036306) | human gut metagenome | host: Homo sapiens | study: EMG produced TPA metagenomics assembly of...
TTGAGACGGCGCGGCGTTCTCGTGACATCACGTTGTTACCATGGGGCGTTATGAGCGAAGAAAACTATATGCGAATCATTGACCTGCGTGGCAAGAAGCTGACCCGAGCTGAAATGCTGGAGGCTATGCCTCGCGCCGAGATGGGCACCAACGAGCCACCGATCTCGTGCAGCCCATCCTTGACGATGTGAGGCCCGCGGTGCTGCGGCCCTGCGTGACTTCGCGGAGAAATTCGACCATATTCGTCCGGAGAACCTGCGCGTGCCGGTGGAAGCCATGAAGACCGCCGTCGACGAGTTGGATCCGGAAGTGCGTGCCGCCATCGAAGATCCGTGCGCCGCTCCCGCGCCGTGTCCGCTTCCCAGGTGCCGGCGCCGTTCCACACCGATCTGGCTGAAGGCGCGCGCGTTTCCGAGCGTTGGATTCCGGTGCAGCGTGTCGGCCTGTATGTGCCGGGTGGCAAGGCCGTCTACCCGAGCTCCGTCATCATGAACGTGGTCCCGGCACAGGCCGCCGGCGTGGAATCCCTCGCCATCGCAACCCCGCCGAGCCGTAACAATGCCGACGGTCTGCCTGACAAGACCATTCTCGCCACCTGCGCCATTCTCGGCGTTGACGAAGTGTATGCGGTCGGCGGCGCTCAGGCCGTGGCCATGTTCGCTTACGGCGCCAAGGGTTCCGAACCGCAGGACGGCGAAATCCTGTGCGATCCGGTCGACAAGATCACCGGTCCGGGTAACATCTTCGTCGCTACCGCCAAGCGCATGGTGTCCGGCATCGTCGGCATCGACGCCGTGGCAGGACCGACCGAAATCGCCATCATCGCAGACAAGGGTGCCAACCCGAGCTGGCTGGCCGCCGATCTGATCGGTCAGGCCGAGCATGACGAACTCGCCGGTTCCGTGCTCATCACCGACAGCGAAGAGATTGCCGAACAGGTGCAGGAGAACCTCAAGTACCGTGTGCCGCGCACCGAGCACTCCGAGCGTGTGAACACGTCGCTACGCGGACGCCAGTCCGGCATCATCCTCACCGATGGCATCGAGCAGTCCATTGACGCGGCCAATGCGTATGCCGCCGAACACCTTGAGGTCCAGACCGCCGACCCGGATGCCGTGATCGCCAAGATTCGCAACGCCGGTGCCATCTTCCGTGGCCCGTACTCTCCGGTGCCGCTGGGCGACTACATGTCCGGCTCCAACCACGTGCTGCCGACTTCCGGCACTGCACGCTTCGCCTCCGGTCTGGGCGTGCACACCTTCATGAAGCCGGTCGAAGTCATCGAATACGACGAGCAGGGATTGAAGACCCTCGCTGCTCGTGTGAACGCCTTCGCCGTTTCCGAAGATCTGCCGGCACACGGTGAAAGCGTGCTGAGCCGTTTCATCGACGATCCGTACAACAAGGAAACCATCAAGGAACAGGAAGAGCAGGCAGGCCTTCGATGAGTGAGACTTCCAGCAACGCCATTCCGGCATATCTTCCGCTGCGCAACGATCTGATCGGTGAGGAGCCGTACGGTGCGCCGCAATTGGACGTGCCGGTATGCCTCAACGTCAACGAGAATCCGTATGCGCGGAACCGGCAGTGGTCGAAACCATCGCGCAGCGAGTCAAGGAAATCGCTCTGACGCTCAACCGTTACCCGGATCGTGAGCATATCGCGTTGCGTCAGGCATTCTGCGACTATCTCGAACGCGAGTCCGGCGTCAAGCTGGAAGTCGACCAGTTGTGGGGTGCCAACGGATCCAACGAGATCATGCTGCAGCTGTTCCAAGCTTTCGGCGGTCCAGGACGCATTGCGCTCGGCTGCGATCCGACGTATTCGATGTATCCGGAATACGCCCGCGACACGTTCACCACATGGAAGCTTGCGCACCGCAACGAGGATTTCTCGCTGAACGTCGACGCCACCATCAAGGCCATCGAAGACGTCAAGCCGGCCATGATCGTGCTCACCAGCCCGAACAATCCGACCGGCACACCGCTGAAGATGGACGATCTCAAGCGCGTGCTCGGCGCCGCCGAAACCGCTGAAGTGGCCGGTGCCGCCGAAGGCGTGCATCCGGTGGTCGTGGTGGACGAAGCTACATCGAATTCCGTGATCCGGGCACGCCCACCGCGCTCGAACTCATCGGCGAGTATGAGAATCTCGCGTGAGCCGAACCATGAGCAAGGCGTTCGCCTTCGCAGGCGCGCGAGTCGGCTATCTGGCCGCCAACAAGGGCATTATCGACTGTGTGCGCATCGTGCGTATGCCGTACACCTGTCGGCCGTCACCCAGGCAGCCGCGCTTGCCGCGTTCGAACATACCGACGAACAGCTCAGCCGTGTGGCGCATCTGCGTGACACCCGCAATCAGACCGCGGCATGGCTCAAGGAACAAACCTACAAGGGCCAGCCGCTCGAAGTGGCCGAGACGCAGTCCAACTTCATTCTGTTCGGCGGTCATTTCGACGATCGCGACCGCATCTTCGACGAACTGCTCAAGCGTGGTGTGCTCATCCGCACCGTCGGCCCTGACGGCTGGATGCGCGTATGCATGGGAACCGACGAGGAAATGGCGCGTTTCCGTGAAGCCTTGGTCGAAGTGTTGCGTATTGTGGAACAAGACTGAGCACATACGGGACTGAACCAACACAACAGGACCGAACATTTTCCAAAAGGAGTCGCAACATGGCGCGTACCGCAACCATCGTTCGTGAAACCAGCGAATCCAAGGTCGAACTGAGCCTGAATCTCGACGGCACCGGCAAAACTGACATCGACACGTCGGTGCCGTTCTACAACCATATGATGACGCGCTCGGCAAGCATTCGCTGATTGACCTGACCATCAAGGCCACGGGTGACACCGACATCGACGCGCACCATACCGTCGAAGACATCGCCATCGTGTTCGGTGAGGCGTTGAAGCAGGCGCTGGGGAACAAGCGCGGCATCCGTCGCTTCGCTGATGCGACCGTGCCGTTGGACGAGGCGCTTGCCAAGGCCGTGGTCGATATTTCCGGGCGTCCGTACTGCGTGTGCACCGGCGAGCCGGAAGGCTTCGAATACTGCATGATCGGCGGCCATTTCACCGGCTCCCTCGTGCGTCACGTTATGGAATCCATCGCCATGCATGCCGGAATCTGCCTGCATCTGCAGGTGATCTCCGGCCGTGATCCGCACCACATCGCCGAAGCCGAGTTCAAGGCCTTGGCACGTGCGCTTCGTTTCGCCATCGAGTCGGATCCGCGTGTCGACGGTATTCCGAGCACGAAGGGCGCTCTGTGATGAGCGACGATCGAAATAACGATTTCGACGATTTCCAAGGATTCGATGGATCAAACGATTTCGGTGACCTCACGCCGACGGCATGCATTTCAGCGAAGAGGAACTGGAAGCGGCCATGGCCGGCTTCGAGCAGGAATTCAAGGATGCCGAAGCGTCCAAGCATGAGCGGGCGGACAATCCGCCATCTGAAGCTTTCGATTCCTCCGAAGCTTCCGATAACGCGGAATCCTCCGAATCCTCCGAATCCTCGGAAGTCGACGACATGCTCAACGCGGCTGAGGATTCGTTGAAATTCGAAGACGAGCTGCAGGGACTGCTTGGCAATCGCGCGAAAGTGGCGGTGATCATCACCAGACTGACCTCGCCACGATTGCTGTCGGCATTCTGTGAATTGTCCGACATTTCCGCGCAATGCATCGGATCGGCGCAAGGTGCTGTCGCGGTGCTGCGCAATCTCGACGGAGACGGTCCGGAAGCGGCGGTCAAAGACATGACGATCGTCGTTGCCGGCATGCCCGCGATTCTTGCCGTCAACCGTGCGGACAAGCTCGAAGCGACGATGTACGTGGAAGGCAGAGCGGGCAAAACCTTCGCTCCGCCGGTGCTATTCACCTCCACCGCGCCGTTCGTTGAGGATCTCATGCTGGGCATCACCGATATGACGCGCTGGAACAGGCGGATATGACCATTTTCGATTCCGCTGACCTTGATCGGGATGCGGCGATGAGCATTATCGCCGAGCATACGCGGTTCGGACGCGGCACATCAAGCATCAGTTAACGACGGTAAACGCGAGTCATCCTGCCGAACATGCGTTATGCGACACAAGACGACTCGCGCCACAGAACAACGAATGACACAAGAAGGAGAACGCCCATGACTTCCGTGGTGGTTTTCGATTATGGTTTCGGCAACGTGCGTTCCATGGTTCGTGCACTGGCTGATCTCGACCTTGACGTGACCCTCACTTCCGACCATCGGCAGGCCTTGGAAGCCAACGGTCTGGTAGTGCCCGGCGTGGGCGCTTTCGGCGCATGCATGGAAGGACTCAAGTCGGTGGGCGGAGACACCGTGATCAAGGATCGTCTGCGTGCCGGGCGACCGGTGCTCGGCGTGTGCGTGGGCGAGCAGATCATGTTCGAACGCGGTATGGAACACGGCACCGGCACTCCGGGCCTTGGCCTGATCAAGGGCGACGTGGAACTGCTTGACGCCGATGTGGTGCCTCACATGGATGGGACACCGTCGAGGCGCCGGAAGGTTCCGTGCTCATGAAGGGTGTGGAAGGTGAACGTTTCTATTTCGTACATTCCTTCGCCGCGATGAGTGCCGCTCCCGCCGACACGTCCGGCGACCAGCTTGATTTCGATGACGCCGAGGAGCGCGTGACCTGGTGCACGTACGGACGTAGCCGTTTCGTGGCGGCCTACGAGCGTGGTCCGCTGTTCGCCACGCAGTTCCACCCTGAAAAATCCGCCGAAGCGGGCTCGCAGCTGCTGCGCAATTGGATTGCGACGTTCTGATGGTGCGAGATCGCCGATGATTGTTTCGACGATGCTTTGACATATACGCTTTTAAAACGACCACTTGGTACATTTATTTGCGATTGCCGTTTAGTGGCGGTCGGTTGATCACAGAGAGGTACAGACATGTCTTTGACATTGCTTCCCGCAGTCGATGTTCGTGATGGCAAGGCCGTTCGCTTGCGCCAAGGCGAATCCGGTTCGGAAACCGATTACGGTTCGCCGCTGGAGGCTGCCCGCACGTGGGTCGAGTCCGGTGCGGAATGGATTCATCTGGTCGACCTTGACGCGGCATTCGGCACGGGCAACAACCGTGACCAGCTGCGCGCCATCGTCAAGGAGCTTGGCGACAAGGTCAATATCGAAATGTCCGGTGGCGTGCGCGACGACGCATCCCTCGACGCAGCTTTGGAAGCAGGCGCCGCCCGTGTGAACATTGGCACGGCAGCGCTTGAGAATCCGGATTGGACCGCTTCCGTCATCAAGAAGTACGGCGATCGCGTGGCCGTTGGCCTTGACGTGCGCGGCCACACCCTCGCAGCCCGCGGATGGGTGAAGGAAGGCGGCGATCTGTTCGAAACCATGGCGTTCCTGGATTCCGTTGGCTGCTCTCGTTACGTGGTCACCGACGTGGCTCGCGACGGCATGATGAGCGGTCCGAACATCGATCTGCTGCGTGAGGTTGCGGAACGCACTGATGCGAAGGTCACCGCGTCCGGTGGCATTTCCAAGCTCGATGACCTGCGCGCCATCAAGGAACTTGCCGATCTGGGCGTGGATTCCGCGATTCTCGGCAAATCGCTGTATGCGCGCGCCTTCACTTTGGAAGAGGCGCTTGAAGTCGCACGTTGAGCATTGTTCGCAAACCCATGACGATACGGCCGTCCACAACGTGGACGGTCTCGTCATATTCGGCGCGTGTTAACGACTTTCGTAACATGCGCATGGAACGATGGGGCACTATGGATAAACAGCAAGAGTTTGCTTTGCGCACAGTCGAAGAACGCGACGTGCGCTTCATTCGTTTGTGGTTCACGGATGTGTTGGGAACGCTGAAGTCCGTGGCTATCGCACCGGCTGAATTGGAAGCTGCGTTCGAGGAAGGGCTCGGATTCGACGGTTCCGCGGTGGAAGGCCTCACCCGTGTGTCCGAAGACGATATGATCGTCAAGCCCGACCCGTCGACATTCCAGATTCTGCCGTGGCGTGGAGGCCCGCAAGGCACCGCGCGCATGTTCTGCGACGTGCTTACCCTGATGGCGAGCCGTCGTTGGGCGATCCGCGTCATGTGCTGAAGCAGGCTCTGTCGAAAGCCAAGGAAAAAGGCTTCACCTTCTACGTGCATCCGGAAATCGAATTCTATCTGTTCGAAAGACAGGATGATTGGTCCCAGACGCCAACCCCAATCGATGAGGGCGGCTATTTCGACCATGTGCCGCGCAGCCCAGGCATGGACTTCCGCCGCGCCACCGTCAACATGCTCGAACAGATGGGCATTTCGGTGGAATACTCGCATCATGAGGCGGGTCCAGGCCAGAACGAGATCGATCTGCGTTATGCGGACGCGCTCACCACGGCCGACAACATCATGACCTTCCGCACCGTCGTCAAAGAGATTTCGCTGGAGCGCGGCATTCACGCCAGCTTCATGCCGAAGCCGCTTTCCGACGCTCCAGGTTCCGGCATGCATACCCACTTGAGCCTGTTCGAAGGCGACGCCAACGCGTTCTACGAGGCGGGCCAGGAATTCAACATGTCCGTCACCGCACGCAGTTCGCGGCCGGCATTCTGTACCATGCGGCTGAAATCTGCGCGGTCACTGACCAGTACGTCAACTCCTACAAGCGCCTGTGGGGCGGCAACGAGGCTCCGAGCTACATCTGCTGGGGCCACAACAACCGTTCCGCGCTGCTGCGCATTCCGCAGTACAAGCCAGGCAAGGGCAATTCCGCCCGCATGGAATTCCGTGCGCTCGACCCGGTCGCAACCATACCTCGCATATTCGGTGCTCTTGGCAGCAGGCCTTGACGGCATCGACAAGCAGATGCAGTTGGGCGAGCCGACCAGCGACGACGTGTGGGAGCTTACCGATGCGGAACGTCAGGCCATGGGCATCCAGCCATTGCCGGAGTCTCTTGACGAGGCGTTGAAGGTTATGGAGAAGTCCGACTTCGTGGCCGGAGTGCTCGGCGAGCATGCCTTCGAATACTTCCTGCGCAACAAGCGTCAGGAATGGGAGGAATACCGCAAGCAGGTCACTCCTTTCGAACTGAAGAAGTACCTGCCGAAGCTGTAAGCGAACCGCAATCGTTTCATCAAAGACCGTTGTTGCAATCATGAGAAAACTGATTGCAACAACGGTCTTTTGCTTTCCGAATGATTATTTGAATCTTCTTTTGATGTTTCTGCAAGTATCGGATTAAAGTTCCAATGACTCAATTGACCGTAAATTAACGGTTTTGCGAAGAATCTCATCACCATAGTCAGAAAATATGAATGTCACAGGCGAGTTGCTTTGCGTTTCAAAAGCGACTGTCGTCGTCATTTTCACGCCGGGAGTGACCTTGCGTGTTGTGGAATAGCTATCATCGTCAAGATACGTGCTATGCAACTCAGTGCCGTCTTGGGTCGCGGAAACATCCATATAGTTCAGGAAAGCCCGGTATTTGCTTCCATTTTCGACATACCAGGATATGCGTGCGAACGCTATGTCATGATCGGCATATGAGGGCTTGTCTTCTCAATGGAGTCTACGCGGAAATGCAGGGTGCTTTCGTCATAATCGGTTACGGATCCGTCTTCGTCGAAATTCGAAGCGTCCACTTGTTCGGGCTGAGGGACGGCCGCATAATCAATATGTTTCAAGGATCCTTCTATGTCGACTTCGTCAAAGGAAAACGCGGCGCGAACAACATTATGCTGCGAATAATTCATCAGCTGAACCACAACTGGTGAATTGGTATCCGTAAGAACGAAACTGCTGGTGGTCTGCGAGCTTTTCTCCGGTTTCATTTCGGCGCCGGAGAACTCCGTGCGGTCGGAATCCTCGTTGGAAGTGAATGCAGGGCAAGCTCGATGCCGTTTTGCATGACCATCAGATCTGCGACGGCATGAGGATACATCGTTTTCTTGCCGATGTTCGTGCAGGTGAGCAAAACCGTGAGCGTGGCGTCGCCGTTCAAATCCTCCGGACCTGTCTGCACGCCTTCGATGTTCACTTCCAATGCTTTTCCTCCGGTGGAGTAGAGCTTTCCAACGTCTTCGCTGACGGTTTCCTGTGTGGACAGCTCCTCGAACTGGCTTGTGGATCCATCGAAATCGGAGATGATGTTTGACATGCTGTCAGAAAGCATTCCGCCAATCGACGCTATTACAGCGATGATGATAACGATCTCCAAAACGGTGACGAAGCCGTTTTTATGGCGGCGTTGCTTCTTGTCGGAAGTGGATTGGAACTCGCGTGTGGCTCGTTCCGTTTGTATGCGCGGCGGATTATAGGGCTGCGATGGGCGTCCTTGCGGGTTCTGCGGGTTTTGCTGATTTTGCCGCAACGCCTGTTGCAAGCTTTGCTGCATGGACTGGGCATACCGCATGGTTTGCGTGGACCAGTCGTTCAACATGGTTTGGAGCGTGTCTCCTCGTGTGGACTGATCGCCTTGCGCCTGTTGAGATCTACCGTCTTGCTTGGATCGGGTGTTTTGTGGGGCCTGCCTGTCGCGCGATGCCTGATCGCTCTGCGCGGGTTTCACATATCGCCGCTGGACATAGGATTCACGCCGCGCATGGTCACGGTTCACCTGATTAGACAGGCGTTCGGCGTTGCTGCTGGGATCGATGTAATCGGAACCCTTGAATGGGTCGATATAGTCGTTGTTGTTGAGTAGGCCCATGAAAGGCTCCTTCTGGTCAGTCCCTTCCATGAGCAATTGTATCGAAAAATCAGCCTCGAGGAGAGCCGAACATCGAATTGTAGATGATCGCGAAGTTGCGATTGCCGTAGGTCGAACAGGCGTCGCCTTCGCCGACTCCCGCATCCAATGCGGCTGCATTCGGCTGATAAGGCGTGTAAATGTACAGCAGTGCGGTCGCCTTGTTTTCGATGTACACGTTGCTGCCACCGCAGCTGGCGTCCGGATTGTATTGAATATAGTTGAGCGTGCCCGCATGGTATCCATAGCGATCCTCATGTTGCACGTAATACTGGTAGCGTTTCGCCGCGCCATACACCTGTTTGAAAAAACCTGCATATTCCGGGTCACAGTTCGCGTCGTCCGGGCAGCTCAATCCCATGGCCGACTTGAATTGGAAGTCGCTTGGATCGGTGGCGGTAAGCAGATGCTGCTCCTTTTGCAGCACGGTGAGCAGCACTTTTTGACTGATGTCGCACGCCTTTCCCGACTTGTAGATGATCGCCGCGGCGCTTTCGTTCGGCTCTCCCTCATATGCTTCGCAGTATTCGTTGGCGGGTTGCGATTCGGTGCTAAACGTCATGGATTTCAAGCATTTCTCGCCGCTGCATGCGGCACCCTGTTTTTCGATGATGGCGTTCACCTGCTGCTCGCTCAACGCGTTCCCGTTGAAGAACAGACCATCTGAAATGATGTTGCCCGGATTGAAATCGTATTGCGTCTGCAATTGTTTCTGCGATGCGACCGCTTCATCCACTTGCACACGCCAACCGACGAATCGCACCAATCCAACGATCAACGCGAGCGCGACGATACTGGCTATCAGTGTTTCGCCGACTATGAGGATGCGTTTTGGGGTGTTTGCTTTTTTCCAGGCGTTACGGAGTTTGGCGAGGCTTGGCTGCTTGTTTTTCTTGGGTTTGCGGTTGTTTTTTGCTGTGGTGGTTGTTTTGCGTGTCATCGCGCGTCATTATATCGCGTTTGGCTTATCGTTTGTTTGACGATTGATTTGTTCATCGATTGACGTGAGAAGCTTCAAGGGAAGCGTGAGTCTGGCAAGGCGTGGGGAGTGCGGGGGCTATGAAGGAGAAGCGTATGGCGAAGAGTGATGTGGCGAAGGAACGGTTTTTCAATCTGCCCGTGATTGTGCTGATCTCGCTGAGTTTCATGCTGGGCATGAGCGAGTTCATTGTCGTTGGCATTCTGCCGGATATCGCGGCCGGTTTGAAGGTGTCGGAGGTGACGGTCGCAATCTTGTGTCGCTGTTCGCGTTCGTGTATGCGCCGGTCACGCCGCTCGGATCGGCGCTGTCGGCTCGTTTTCCGCGTTTTGCCACGCATCTGACGCTGGCTGGAGTGTTCCTTATCGGCAACGTGCTGTGCGCGTTCGCGCCGAATTATGGCGTGCTCGTGGTGGCGCGAATCCTCATCGCGCTGGTGTCTGGCACGCTGGTGGCTATTGCCATGACGTACGCGCTCGATGTAACAACGGAACAGTACCGCACGAAGTTCATCGCATGGGTGTTTTCCGGCTTCTCCATCGCATCCGTGGTGGGTGTGCCGGTTGGCACGTGGGTTGCGAACACGTTCGGCTGGCGTTGGACGTTCCATTTGGTGAACGTGCTTACGGTGGCACTTATTGTGCTCATGGTGATGGTGTTGCCGCGCAACAGCCGTATTGTGAAGATTGGTTTTCTGCCGCAGTTCCGCCTGTTTTTCGACCGTCGTATTCAGCTGGGCGTGCTTGCCGTGGTGTTTGGTGCGGCGGCAACTTACGTGTTCTATACGTATCTGACGCCGATCATGCGAGACGAAGTGCATGTTCCCGAACAGTATTTAAGCGTTGGCCTGGTGATTTTCGGCGCGGCTGCCTGTGGAGCAACCTGTATGGCGCAAGCTTGCCGACCGTGGCAGGGGAGTGGAACCGCTGACGCATATTCGTCCGATCTACTGCGCGCACGCCGTGCTTATGGCATCGCTGATCGTAACGCATTGGGTGCCGGTGTATGGTGCGTTGCTGCTGGTGGTGCTTGGCATGTTCATGTATCTGCAGAACTCCGCCTCGCAGGTGCTATATATGGATGTTGCCTCTCAGTCGCATCCGGGATCGCTGAATCTGGCGCATCGCTCAATTCCATGTCGTTCAACATCGGCATTGCGGTCGGCTCCGCGGTTGGTTGGACTGGTCAACACCCATTTGGGATTGATGTGGCTTGGCCCTGTGGGCGCGATCTTCCTGCTGTGTGCGGTTGGCACCACAACCCTGCTGCGCCCGTTCGTAGCTCGAGAGCGCGATTTCTACGCCAAACAGCAAGCCTGATGGCATTTGGTCGGGTTTGAACGAGCGGTTTCTGAAACGGCAAAGTTATAGAAGTTTTATCTGTAATTCGTTGAGATTGCGGAAAGCGATTAGTGGACTGCGATGTTGGCGGGCTGGCAGTAGACCCGCCGACTTGCGGAGCGTAGTCGGCTAGATCGATTACGCGATCGCAGGCGTCCCGCGTGTCCGGATCATGGGTTGCCACCAGCACGATCATGCCTTGACCGGCCAGATTGCCGAGCACATGGCTTACGGAATGTGATGTACGCGTATCCAACTGGGCGTCGGCTCGTCGACCAGCAGCATGTTCGGCCTGGAACATACCGCACGCGCGAGCATAAGACGCTGAGCCTCGCCTCCAGACAAATCGCAGAAACGCCTGTCTGCCGCATACGCCAGATCGAACAGTTCCATCGCTTCCAAAGCCTTCGGTTCCGCTTCGCGGCGGCTCATTCCCTTGGCGAGCAGTGGAAACACCACATGGTCGAGCGCCGTGCGTTCCGCAACACCATACGGATTCTGAAACACCCATCCAACACGATCCACACCTTCTCGCGTCACCGTGCCAGCGTAAGGCTGCTCCCATCCTGCAAGAATCGACAGCAATGTTGACTTGCCGCATCCCGACGGACCGCATATCGCAATGGTCACACCAGGTTCGGCCACGAAACTCAAATTCTCGAACAGCAGATCGGTTCCCTCAAATCGATGAGCCAACCCCTCGACCGCAACGCGCATAGCCAACCTTTCACGAGGCAATCACCTTACCGACGCACCCTTGCCAATCATTTATAGTCCGCCAATCGCCCCCGTGCAACACCCACCCTACCTCATTTGTGTATATGCGGAATGTAATGTTCAATGCAGTACGCGATGAGGTATGAAAACGGTTAATCGGCAACAAGCATTTCTGACGTTACAAACCAGCCCGTGTAAGAGGAACGAACGCATAGAACTCCCACCGTCCATGCTCCTGCGTGGTGTAGATTTGACCTCCATATGCGGCAAGTTCGTCGGACAGTTGGCTCAGACCATGGCCTCCCGGCAAATTTTCCTGTGTTTCGGCATGATGATCATTGACTTCTGTGATTTCAATCGAAGCACGTTTGACCAGTACGGAAACATTGTATTCGTCATCACATGTCGCATGACGGGAAATATTCGCGTAAACCTCCTTGATCAGCCGAATGATGATGGCAGACAAATCGGCGTCGACATCTGCGGGAGATTTCAAAACGCTTACTTGGCTTGTTCCCTTGAAACGCATAGATTCAAGTGCCTTGCCATTACGCTCCATCTCCTGTCGGATACGACATACGAGGTCGGCGTCCTGCCCGGACTGTGCAACCTGATCCGCATGATCACCCCCTTTGATGTAGTCGATCACATGATGGACGTTCTGTAATGCGGAAACGATATGGTCGTTGGTCTGCTTCCACTGCGCGGCGTCGGGATTGTTTTCATCGAGCATCTGCTGCTGTGCCTGCAGGGAAGCGAGTGAAAGATCCGACGTCACCGCATCATGCATTTGGCTGACGATTTCGGCGTCGCGTTTCAACCGTGCGTTGTCGTATTGCGCGCGTTCAGCGGCCCATTGAGCCTGAGCTTTCTCCCCGTGCTTTCGTAATGCGGTGCCGAACGTCGCGACCAACACGAACATGATGACGAACACCGGATAAGCGCGGAAATTATATCCGGGTCCGTTGAAAAGCGTTGTCTCCGCTGCTTGGCTGAGGGATATTTCAAGAGCCAGACCCAAAGCGTAAAGATCATTGGTCTCGTAAGACAGTATGCCAAGCGAAAACAGCACGCCGTAGAGGCCGCACTCATTATCGTATCCCCCGAAAACGTAATCCGTCACCTGCAGAAGCACAAAACAGATAAGCGGGCATGCTCGCGGGTAGAAGAGCGTGAGCAATGCAAGTACGGCATGTATTACGTTCACTACCTGTGCTGACGTTGGTTGCTGGTAGCTCAGTGTCGTCCAAATCAGCAGATATTCCCATACGAGCACGAGAAGAAGACGGAAAGGATGCTGGAAAAGCTTGAATTTCGCAAGAAACGACTGTACCGACGTGATTGGTGTTCTACTCATGATTGTTCATCCAAATGGCGATTGCCTGCCGTTGGGTATTGCAGTGCAGACGTTGAACGATATTCTGCATATGTTTGCGGACGGTTGCTTTTGCTATATGAAGTCGGTCGGCGATTTCGTCGTCGGTCAAGTATTCTTCGGCGCACAAGTGCATGATGGTTTCCTGTGTGACGGTGAGGGTTGGCTTGAGCGCAGACCGGTTTTTGAGCTGTATATGGGCGACGAGCGGGTTTGAAACCGTCCATGGTCTGCCCTCGGACGATGCGCGGAATGCATTGGGTGAATTGTTCGCTGCTGCTTTTGTCAACAAGTCCTTGCGCTCCAGATTCGATGGCACTGTTTCGGTATCGGTTGAGGCTGAAACTGGTCATGGCAGAATGGGCGTGCTATTGTTGATGAGGCGTATACGTTTGCAGATGTCTGGTCCTTGCAAGCCCTCGAGCGACATGTCGAGCAATATGATGTCGTATTGGTTTCCGTACGCTCTGCACAGTGACAGAGCTTTCGTGCCGTCGGTGCGTCGTCGGCGACGTAGGCGTTGGGGAGTGCTTTGCTGAGCAGTGCAGTGAGCGCTTCGATGGCCCGCTTGTCATTGTCGACCATGAGAATACGCGGATGAACAACGATGTGACTCATCTACACACTCCTTGCTTTATGAAACGCAGCGAAAACGTATTCACTGGCACCACTTTACGAGAGGATGGGGCAACTCGAAGACAAAGTGATCTGAGGATTTGACGATAGCAAAGCGGTATTAGTTGAAGAGCGGTATGGGACTGATACTGGAACAAGTAATATTACAACTATTGTCCCGATAAGGATGTCATTCATATTTACCTTCCTAAGACGTCATGCTTCACCGTACATCAGGATGATGAAATGTATGAAGTGAGTCATACGCAATATGTGTATCTTTTATGCGCAAAATGATGAAAAAAATTTTTATTGGGAAAAATACTCAATTTGAGTATCGTCAGTTTTTCTTTGAGCAGCATTCCTCGCTATATTGTCCTCGGTCATTCTTAAAGGAAGGAAGAAAAATGAAAAAGGAAACGCTTTCTATGCTTTCTGGATGTGCGGCTTTTGCATGGTGTTCAGTTTGGGGGCACCTATGGCCCAAGCGGCTGCGGGCAACATAGATAACGCAAGAATCAATGGATCTTGGAATTATTCGTGGACAAAATCTACTGCGAGTGTATGGGCGAGGAAACCTGCATATACAGGGTATGCGCAGGCGTGCCAAGACGGTGTTTGCTTCACCGGACATACGACGCAACGTATACAATCAACGACTGCTGTAGCATACGGTAGCGCGAGCAATCATACTGATAGCGCCAGAGTGTGGGGCTGATGGCAGATGCCGCATCGATTTCGGATTATTCCTCTAATTAGCGTAGTTGGCTTGACGTTGTCATTGATGTCTTGCGCGTCTATCGTAGATGGACAAAAAGGTGAGGAAGTTGAAGCTTCGTCTTCTGCTGCGCAGTCGGGAGCTGCACAGCAGGGGTCAACCAGCGGACAGAAATTGGCGGCGTCGTTGAGTGAATGGATTGAACAGCGGGAATCGCAAGGTAATATCGCTGAATCGCAGAAAACGATATTGGACAAAGCCAAGAGTACGGGTGAGATTTCGACGTCGGATTATGAGAAAGCCTGGTCCGATTACCGGCAATGCATGATCGACAAAGGATATAAGGAAATCAAACTCATCAAATATCCGAGCGGACTCTATGCCGAAGCTGGACACAAACAGGGGACGACCATTCAGGAATCCCGATATTCCGATGATTCCACGGAATGCGGCGATGAGTATGTTGCAGATGTGCAGGATGTGTACGGCATTATCGTAGGCAATCCGAATCTGTATGCCGATCAAGCGCAAGCCGTGGTCGATTGTTTGCATAGAGACTCGCTCGTGCCGAAGGACTATACCGTAAGCCGGTTCAACAAGGAGTTTTCCGGAACGGATGGCAACACTTCGTTTGACATGCAGAACCTGCAAGTGCGCAGTTGCCTTGTGTCGAACGGCTACAACGTGGGATATGCGACCGACGATACGGAACAGTTGTGGTGAGAAGGTAAGTGATTCCAAGGTCTCGTTGTTCTGCTCAATCGCATGTTCGTTGGCAATCGCTGTCAATGAACATGCGAAGTGATGTTGCGCGAATGCTGTTTTATTGGGGACATTATTGGGAAATATGAGATCGAGAATGAGAACGATTTCATGGCGAATAGTTGATGTTCAAAGAAGGGGTCTATATGAAAGATCGGCTACTCGTAGGGATTCGCAGGGGGAATCATGGTGATGTATTCGCTGATGGTGCTTGTTGGTCGTGATTGAAGGGGTATATGTGAGTATGACGCGACGATTCGGAATGAAGCAAAGGACGGGAGGGAAGCGTTCGAAGTGCACTGCTGTGACTTGGACTCTGCTGGCGGCTGTCACGGCAGCCTGTATTGCGGTCGGATCCTGCGCATTGTGGCTGCCTGACCGCACTCCGACATTGCTCAGTTCGGCGGGGGAGAGGACTGTGGTTCCCGCCAGCGTACAGGAATACGCGGGTACGCAACAAGTTACCGTGGTGCCCACCATTTCCAGTGACCGTGATCTTTTCGGCAATGCGAGTGGCCTGGTCACCGCGGACTGGTCCGGCAACGGCCTGACCTCAGGCAAAGGTGCCTATCAGGTGAACGATCGCACGGTAGTGGCGTTGAACACCGCAACCCCCTTGTATCGCGATTTGAAGACCGGAGACATCGGCGGCGATGTGCTCGCCCTGAATAATGAACTCAGCTTACTTGGCTACAACAGCGTTCCCGGATCGGATACCTATTGGCGGGCCACATCGGACGGGTGGAAGCAGTTGATGGCCGACAACGGCAATACGTCGGATGGATCGTTGTCATTGGCCGACACATTGTGGATTCCCGAACACGAAGTCGCCGTTGACGAGTGGAGCGCAACCGCCGGATCCATGGTGACGGGCGGAACCGCAATCGGCAAAATCCCCGGATCATTGACGAAACTCACCATCAAAAACGGCACCGCATCCGCGCAGGACCGCACGTTGACGATATTCGGCATTACGGGAACATTGCCAGCCAATACCACTGAAATCACGGATGCCGGGTTCCTGCAACAAGTCGAAGCGAACGACAGCTACCAATCCGTGGACGTGGAATCCAAAAAGCGGGATTGGACGCCACTCTGGCCTTGAGCGAACGGATGCGAGTGCTGCGCGTTCCAGCCGGTGCGGTATTCGGCATCAACGGTTCAACCGGCTGCATCGTGCCCACATCCAACAATCATGGCAACACTCCCGTGAAAGTGTCGATCGTGGGAGGCGAACTGGGCGTGAGCCTCGTGCAAGCCGACAGCGAAGACATCGCTTCGATCTCCAATGTGGAAATCGGCAGCGGACTTAACAATCTCACCTGCGAGTAGGCGATTATGCGATTACGATCGGTGTTTTCCGAAGCGTTGCGCAATATTGGCGCGGGAGTGAGTCATGCGCTACTCATGTTCACAGCGGTATTGTTCGCGTCTACATTGCTCGGCGGATATGAGGCCGTCAATGTGGTAGGGCTCGAAACCGAGGCGGTACAACGCATCAAGCCTATGCCGACGTTGGCGCCATCGTTGGGGGAACGGTGGACGGAGCCGCATGTGACAGGCTCGCCGACGCTGGCGGCGGTGTGATGGGCACCTTGGCCGGTGCGATGCGTGCCGGTCAACAGATTGTGCCGCTTGCCACGCCCGGCAAGGATATATCGTCGTATGAAGTAACGCCCGGCATGATCAGGATGATCGCAGGAACACGAAAACCGATGTGTCCGGCGTGTGGGTATCTACCGACGTGTCCAAGGATTTTGGTCTCACCAAAGGCAGTGTAATGCAGACCGAACAGGGAACGATGAGCGTCGCAGGCGTGTTTGATTGGCCGAACGATGGTCGTGACACGCGATTCGCCTACGCGTTCCTTGTGCCCGTATCTGCGTCGAATGGCACGTTCGACGAATGTTGGGTCAGACAGTGGCCGCAAAGCGGGCAGACGGAGGATGTGTTGTTTTCTACGCTGGTTGCGTCGGGTTCGTCATCCAATGCCGGCGTGACGCAGGTGAATAAGAGTTTCGATTCGCATTACGATGCGCAAGCTTCGTACGGGCAGCGTATGACTCGTTGGATGCCGTGGCTGGGATTGGCTGTGGGGCTGATGTTCGGCGCGTTCGGCGTGCGTCGTCGTAGATTGGAATATGCTGGCGCATTGCATTCAGGGCAGTCCAAAGGTGCGCAATTGCTGGAAATCGCTGTGGAAACGTTGATTTGGAGCGGTTTGGCGTGTGCCTCTTCGGCTGCGCTGTTGGGCGCGTATTGCGTTCGCATGAGCATCGCCGATTCAATGACCGTATGGTTGGGTGCGATGCGCGCGCCATGTGCGATATTCGCTGGAGTAATGGTATCAAGCGTGCTCGTCGGTATGACGATACGTGAAACGCAGTTGTTCCGTTTCTTCAAGCAACGCTAGAGTGTGCTAACCATGGTTCGGCTGAGGATGATTTCATTAGGTCCCATTGCCGTCGATACTGGAAAACCGCC
>ENA-OQER01000715-OQER01000715.1-human-gut-metagenome-genome-assembly--contig:-NODE-715-length-17703-cov-2.495221_pt1 | contig 17703 bp, 23 predicted proteins | sample MGYA00242797_ERZ504639 | MGnify/ENA primary metagenome ERZ504639 (study PRJEB26092, sample SAMD00036306) | human gut metagenome | host: Homo sapiens | study: EMG produced TPA metagenomics assembly of...
GATTTAGGAACGAAATGGTTGTTATATTTAAATTTTGTATTTTGTTTGATAATTAGTTTTCTATGTATCAGTCAAAAAGCTCCATTGCATAAGAGAATTGACGTTGCCTGCTTACTTTGCAAAAATTGGTATGTTAATTACAGCAGTCGGGATTTGTATTCGTATAAAAGCTGTTTTAACTTTAAAAAAGGCATTTACATTAAATGTTCAGATTAGTAAAGAACAACAGCTAATAACAAATGGTATGTATAAATTTGTCCGCCACCCTGCCTACACTGGAAGTATTCTGTCATTATTGGGCGTGAGTATTGCGTTAAAGAATATCCCTGCTATATTGATAGTTGCTATTTGTAGCTTTGTTTGCTATCAAATAAGAATAAATGTTGAAGAAGCAGTTTTACAAAAATATTTCAAAGAATATAACTTATATAAAGAAAAAACATATAAACTTTTTCCGTATATATATTAAAATTGCTGATGTCTTGGAGATAACTTTAGTAATGGTATTGACTAGTTATTTTTTATGAAAAATAAAATTTGTAGAATAAATTTGTAAGATTAAGCGAATATGAGAGGAGCTTTTATGAGTAATCAATCATGGGTGTTTTGCCCTATTTGTAACAATAAGACACGAACCAAAATACGGAACGATACAGAACTGATAAATTTTCCGTTATTCTGTCCGAAGTGCAAACAAGAAACTATAATCAATATGAAACGTGGAAATATAATTATCAGAGAGCCAGACGCTAAGACGCAGAGCCGATATGTAATCACCTCACTACATTTTACAGTTCCTGTTCACAAATCAACAGGTATTGAAAAACGTATATGTGAGTTTGTGAGTTCATATTTGCATTTCTAAACAAAATACTGCTTGTGAGGTTAATAAAAAAACCGCTATAACTGGAAGATTATAGGATAATAAATATAGCTTGCATTTCATGCTTCGGTATGATTTGCAAGCTGATTAATATAGTTGTTACATTTCGTTTAAGAGATTATAATAATTAAAAATAGCTAAAATCTATCAATTTTTAACAGTAGTATGTGGACATAGTTGATAAAAAATTGCTTTTTCAATGATAAGATATATTTCTAAGGAGGAACGAGATATGGCACAGAGCATTTTGATTGTAGACGACGAAAGAGATATTGTATCAATGCTAAATCAATATTTTTGCAAAATTGGTTATGTAGTATACACAGCAATTAACGGAAAAGAAGCACTGAATGCAATCACAAAACATCCAGATATTATTTTATTAGATATAAATATGCCAGATATGAATGGTTTTACAATTTGTGAAAAAATCAGGAATTTTGTGTCCTGTCCTATTATTTTTTTAACAGCTCGGATTGAGGACTGTGATAAAATCAAAGGATTTGCTGTCGGTGGTGACGACTATGTTGTAAAGCCTTTCTCCGTTGATGAATTAGAAGCCAGAGTTGCTGCACATTTGCGGAGAGAAAAAAGACATGGTTCGTCCGCAATAGTTCAGTTCGATAATAATATAGTAATTGATTATTCATCACGAGTTGTTTTTTATAGAAATGCTGAAATAAATTTTACGAAGAAAGAGTTTGATATTATTGAATTTCTTTCACAAAACAAGGGGATTATTTTTGATCGTGAGACAATTTATGAAAAAGTATGGGGCTTAGATGGTTCTGGCGACAATTCTGTTATTACAGAACATATACGCCGGATAAGAACAAAATTCCTTTCTATAGGCGACAATCCTTATATAGAAACTGTCTGGGGGTGCGGATATAAATGGAAAAAGTAAGGCGAAAAAATTCAAGGCATTATATTGACAACATGAGTATTAAAAATTCGTTTGTTTTTTATGCTCTTATTTCCTTAGTGATTGGTATTGTAATAGGTGTTATATCTATTACTCTTGTAGATGATTACAGAATAAACCTTAACTATAAATATGAGGACATGACAACAAGGTATGATATACCTGAAAATGGTTCATTTACAGCGAAATATAACAAAGACCAAACAGAATACACAATATATAATGCAAGTGAAAAGGAAGTATGTAATTTTGTTGTAGACTATCAAAAGGAACGTCCAGTACAAGAATATATTTATCCTAATCATGTTTCTTACATTGAAGTTTCACCAAAGTTTACTAAACATGATAGAATTGTGGATTCTGCTCTAGGTGTGGTTAATATTGTCACCATTCCTATTGTTCTTTCAATTAGCATGATTCTTTGTGTGACTATCTTTGTAAACCGAAAATTAGTAAGACCCATAAAGTTACTGACGAATGCATACAGAAAAGTCGAAAACAACGAACTGGATTTTACGTTGCCTTACCCTTATAAAGACGAGATGGGGAGGCTGTGTCTTGCATTTGAGAAGATGAAAAATTGTTTATATCAAAACAACCAAAAAATGATACGGCAATTTACTGAACAAAGGAGATTAAATGCTGCTTTTTCACATGATTTACGCACGCCTTTAACAATACTAAAAGGACATACCACAATGTTGTTATCATTTATTCCCAAAGGATTAGTTTCTCAACAGGAGGTACTCGACGAATTATCAACAGTACGCAACAATGTGGAACGGCTTGAAAAATACGTTAGTGCTATGACAAACTTATACCGTTTAGAAGATATAGAAATCGAAAAAGAAAACATAAACTTTGACTTCTTATTAAAAACCTTATCAAATACAACGGAAATGCTCTGTTCTGATATAGAATATACGATTAAAACAAATTGTAATAAACAGCAAACTCTATTTATCAATCTTGAAATTATCATACAAATTTATGAAAACCTGTTGTCTAATAGCATTAGATATGCTAAGTCGATGATAGCTATTGATGTAAATAAACAGGAGGAATTTTTATTGATTACGGTCTCTGACGATGGCTGTGGTTTCAAAAGTACGGATATAGAACGTGTAACATTACCATTTTATAAACCATCGCAAGATACTACGTCTGAACATCTAGGTCTGGGATTAAACATTTGTAAAATATTATGTGAAAGGCATGGAGGTACAATAAAAATTTCAAATAATCATAAGGGGGGAGCCTGTGTTACAGCTTGTATAAAAATTGCATATGTTGATGAAAAATAGACATTTTCCCCATATAATTGCATTAAGCACTTAGAGATGAGCAAAACATATTGATCCAAAAGTAGAACTTGGCAGTTAGCTCCCATAAAGTTTGAGGTTGCGATTTTATGGCATAGCAAAGCTAACGTAAGTCCAAAACTTACGAAATCATAAGACTATGAGAATTTTTTAATCAAGCAATTCGTTTTATTGTTTTTAGTTTGCGATAAGACTGACCAGAATGGCTAGTGATTACGGCAACGGCAACTGCTAGTAAACTGATATGGGCAAGTGTGTTTAAGTTTGTAACAGATGCTTTATTTCTTACCCACATCCGCTCTTGACCAGTATTTTTAAAACGCGAATTATAGCGTTCACATTCTGTGCGGAGTGAATAATTACTTTTAAAATATTTGCTGTCCCTATCAATGGAAAGTCTTAAATCATCAGGAATGGTGAGATATCTCGTACAGCCACGATGCTTTTTACCATTATAGAAATTTTTGTGGTGGCATGGGCAAAGGGTATCTTTACTTGATTTTAGAGGACAACAAAACTTTTGACGGGTACGACCACAATCGGAAAACTTACCATCCTTCCACATGGCAAGCCCTGCTTCGCAAATGGGATTCCCTTGAGGAAGAAGTTTCGGATTTTTGGTATTACGTTTGTTTAATGGAATGATACATTCTCCATTGTAAAGTTCCTTAACCTGATTGTAGATATTTTTGACATCGTAACCTTTGTCGGCAAGGAATATGCAGTCCGTTATTGGTTGAAAGGAATGGGTAGCAGCAAGGATATCTAAAGCGACGGTAGCATCATGAACTTCCGCGGTTGTGGTCATTTCATAAATAGGAAGACCTGAAATACATCTACAAGGACATGGTTTTATAGCCCCAATAAAATTCATATTTTTTCTCATTCGTTTGATTGGATGCAGTGTGGACGCCGAGTCTACAATCTGAATCCGCCTTGGTTGATTTCCGGGCTTAAACTTATTTGAGAGAAAAGATTTCGGATTATTCTGTGAAGTATTTGCAGAGACAGGAGTTGAATCTAAGCCAATAAAAGAAGTGTCTACAATACCTTCTTTAGAAAGGAATAGCACCTGAGTTTTCATGATTTTAGAGAGAACTTTGTTATCAAAATTTTTCAAGAAGCGATCAAAAGTCCAATAAGAAGGAAGTGGACGAGAAATATCAAAGCCACAAAAATGCGCAATCAGAAGATTATTGTGAAGATAATCGACAAGATCGGAAATCATGGAGAAACCTTCGCATTTCATGACAATAAAGGAACAAATCATAGCGTGGTTTGAAAACCCTTTTCTTCCTGTTTTGGGGAATTCCGGAACAAAGGATAAATCAAGATTCAGAAAAAGAGAATCATAAAACTTTGCAACTGGTTGTGAAGTGAAAAGACGGATGTCTTTCAAAATTTCTTGACGATAGATAACAATCAGCTCCTTTCGGTGAATTGATTTTGACAACTTAATTATACCATTTGGAGTTGATTGTTACTATAAATTTGGAGTGATAAAAGAGGTTGCCATGCCTCGCAAACCCGCATAAATACTGAATGTGTGGAGTTTTGCTCATGGCTATTAAGCACTTATAAAGGAGGTTTCGATTATGAAAAAAAATTATCTGTATTATTTTAATAACTGTCACAAGCATTTTGTCCGGGTGCAATTCAACATCAGATGAAGAAATAATATCATCACAGGATTTCAAAGAGAATTATGAGGTTTCGTCCTATGGAACTGAGGAAAAAATTAATACTTTATCAGATGTTGAGCTTACATCAAGTGAAAAAGAGTATTCTGACTTAGAAAACGCAAAATTTTTTTTTAGAAAATAACTCCAACAAAGAGTATCATTATTCTAAAGCCTATTTTGAAATTGAAGCGGAGCAATCAGAAACATGGTATCAATTAACTCAACTTTATGACCCATCAAAAGATAACGAAGATGATGCAGTTATAAATCCCACCGAAAGATTAAGTTTACCATTTGATATTTCCTCGGTTTATGGCGAACTCCCATCAGGCACTATAGAATAATAGTAAGTATTTCTTATTTCGAATCCCCTAAAGATTGGGATTATGACACTTATTATTTGGCATGTGAATTTACATTAAAATAGTATATCAGAAAGGAAACAAATGGGAACAGCAAAATGGATATACTGTCCTATATGCAAGAATAAAACAAGAACAAAAATCAGAACGGATACTAAGTTGATAAATTTTCCACTGTATTGTCCAAAATGCAAACAGGAAAACCTAATTAATGCCAGCAAATTAAAAATAACAGTAATCAAAGAGCCAGACACTTAGATGCAGAGCCGATAATTCAGAGGATTTCATATCTCATAGATTATCGGCTCATTTTTATTACCTATCACCATATCCCGTATGATTGGCAGGCAAATAAAAATGGAGGAACTAATCTTCCCCCACTTCCTTTGATTTGATGATACCAGCAGCGACGCTCTCCATGACAACCATATCTTTGTCGTCGAAAGTATCAAGCTGTTGTTCCAACTGTCTGCGGCGAGTGCTTTTTACTTTGTCACTGGTCGGCAGGAAAATTTCATCAACAGACACATTAAGTAGAGTTACAAGGTCATAAAACACCTGTAAACTTGGGTGCTGCCCTTTATTCTCAATATTCGTCAGATAGCGTGGGTCAATTTCAATTTTTGCTCCCACCTGTTCACGGGTCAGACCTTGTTTCATCCTTGCCGCTTTGATGGCAAGACCAAAGGCTCTGAAATCGTATTTATCTTCTGTTTTACGCATAATTAATCACCTCACTACATTTTACTGTTCCTAAAGAATTTGTAACAGGTACAGTAAAACGTATTGCAAGGTTTATCAGTTCCTATGAACAGGTAAATAACAATATATGCTGCTTGGCGGTAAAAAAAACCGTTGTCAGCAGTAATGCTTTTATACGTCCTTTTAGATAGAACGACGGTTCATACAGCCGCCGTTTTATTTTGTCCAACGGTGGACAAACTACTGGTTGGTTTTGTTTTAGCGGCTTCAGGAGGTAGCCGCATGGAATGCCTATACATTCAACAACATTCGACCATTGGTAGCTTGTTAAAAAATCCGTTTAACTTTTGCGGATTATATCGCTCTTGTATATGGTTTTTCACATCACATAGCAGGAACAATTTATAAGGCACAAGAACAGCACGTCAGTATTGCTCTTGTGCTTTTTTGCTACTTTAAAAAATTTTTTGATTTTTTTCTGATTCGGGTTACAAATCACCCCTCCGTGTTGAGTGTTAGTGCGGAAAGAGGTAAAAAGCCTTTTCGCTTTAGCAACTTCAACTTGAAAGGAGGTGAGATTATGAAACCTTCTTCATTTGAGAACGCTATAAGACTTCAATTTGACTGTCTGGCTCGTAAGGTGATTGGCAGAACTGTAAAGAACTACAACAAAGAACTTGCCAGACGTGCAAAGCATGAAATATCTTTCTGTGAAATACCAGAGCTGGAATTAAACCAGTTGGGTGTATCGGACGAATACTCGCTTGAATTTACTTCCTTTGATGTGTTCGGTACAGAAGTTCGTGTCTATGATGAGAAATTATGTGAAGCAATCAAAAAATTAAGTGAAAGACGACGCAATGTTGTGTTGATGTTCTACTTTCTGGAATTACCAGACGCAGAAATCGCAGAGATTTTGGATATTTCCAGAAACTCTGTTTATAGAAACAGAATGTGTTCACTAAAGCTCATTAGAGATATGTACGAGGAGGAATTATAACATGATGAAGTCTACAAAAAAGTGTCCTCTATTCTCCACAATCAGTTTAGCTGCTGATGGCGACGAAGTGGCAATAGAGAAAATTTTAAATCACTATGACGCTTACATATCAAAAGCAAGTTTACACCCGTTCTATGATGAACACGGAAATATGTATATTGTGGTCGATATGGAACTGAAAGGCAGAATTAGAGCTGCCCTTATTAAAGCAATTCTAGGTTTTGAAGTCAGAGTGAAATAAGCGAATATATACGGAGTGTGATACCACCTCATTCCAGCTCCGTTTTACAAGTGTTCTTTGAAAATTGAATAAAGTAATCAGATACGTTTGATATGCGGTGAGCCGACGGACTGGAACGCCATGACCCATGAAAAGGAGGGATAAAGAAGCGAGCGACCACGCCAGTGATCCGTAAGCGACTGTTGGAAAAGTTGCTGCCATGACCCGTATATCAGAATAATGATACACTCGCATGGTGCGGTTCACCCATCAGAATGGGAATGGTGAAATTCCAGTGGAGCTTTCCAAAGCCATCTGATTACTTCTTACTTTATAGACAAATTCTTTCATAATGTACAAGCATTTTTGCATACTTTGTAAATATATTGTAGTGAGGTGGTTCAATGGCAAATGACGCAAAGGTAGTTTGCAAGAATGTTTTTAAAAATTGTGATAAAGCGGCGTTTACAAAAGCATTTACTCTAAAATGGATAGAGTTGATAAATCAATATGAAAAAAATAAAGGAAGGGCAACTCCTGCCAGATGATAGACAAACTATCCTACAAGATGTTATAATAACATTATGTAGAGATAGTTTGTTTCGTCTTCTCAAAAAGGAGAACGAAGCATGATAGAATCAAAATCAAGAGTTGCTATTTATTGCCGCTTATCAGAGGAAGATAGAAACAAACAATCAGAAACAGACGACAGTAACAGTATTCAGAATCAAAAGTCAATGTTACTTCAATACTCATTAGAGCATGGTTGGGAAGTCTACAATATATACAGTGATGATGATTACACTGGTTCTGACAGACGACGACCAGAATTTAACAGGTTGTTGGAGGACGCAAAGAATCGTAAATTTGATATTGTCCTTTGTAAGACACAATCCAGATTTACCAGAGAACTAGAATTAGTGGAAAAATATATCCACGGTCTTTTTCCTATTTGGGGTATTCGCTTCATCAGCATTGTTGATAATGCAGATACCGCTAATAAAGGAAATAAGAAATCAAGACAGATTAACGGTCTGGTGAATGAGTGGTACTTGGAGGATATGTCAGAGAACATTAAAAGCGTTCTCACTGACAGAAGAAAGAACGGACACCATATCGGTGCTTTTGCTCTGTATGGTTACAAAAAAGACCCTGACGTAAAAGGGCATTTGATTATTGATGAAGAAGCTGCGGAAGTTGTCAGAGAAGTTTTTACACTGTTTTCACAGGGATATGGAAAGACCGCCATTGCCCGTATGCTGAATGACAGAGGAATACCAAACCCTACGGAATACAAACGACTTCATGGTTTGCGTTACAAGCAGCCTAAAACGAAAAACAGTACCCTATGGAAATATTTTGCCATATCAGATATGTTGGTGAATGAAATCTATATCGGGAATATGGTTCAAGGGAAATATGGCAGCGTTTCTTATAAGACAAAGCAAAACAAACCCAGACCCAAAGACGAGTGGTACAGAGTTGAGGGTACACATGAGCCGATTATTGACCGTGAGTTATGGGATAGGGTTCAAGCATTGGTAGCTCAAAAGGCAAAACCTTTCACAGTTGGCACAATCGGTTTATTTGCCAGAAAAGCTCGCTGTATGAATTGTGGTTATACAATGCGTTCGTCAAAGAATCATGGTAAGCATTATTTACAATGCTCTAACCGCCATGTAGCAAAGGACGCTTGTATAGGTTCTTTCATTTCAGTAGACAAATTAGAAAAAGCTGTGATTGATGAACTTAATAAGTTATCCGCAGAATATCTTGACAAAGATGAGCTTGAACAAAATGTGCAATTCAACAATGACTTGCGAGGTCAAAAAGAAGCTCTGGAAACGGAGATTGCTGCTTATCAAAAAAAAGATTGCGGAATATACAAAAGGAATCCGAGAATTATATTTAGATAAGGTAAAGGGTATTCTTTCCGAACTTGATTACTTGGATTTATCCAAAGACTTCTCAACACAAAAAGAAAGGCTCGAAAAACTGATGATTGATACGCAGAAACAGCTTGATGTTATTGAAAGAAAAATGCTGATTGGCGACAACAGACGACAGTTAATCGAGCAATATACAAATCTTGAACACTTAGACAGGGAAATCGTTGAAAAGCTGATTGATTATGTATTGGTTGGCAAGAAAGACCCTGTAACTAAGGAAGTACCTATTGAAATACATTGGAATTTCTAAGGTTCTCATATCTGGCAGCTAGTATGCCAGATTATCGGGAACTTCTTTTAAAACCTCAATGTTGTCTTTATACAATCGCACCCTCTGCCGCCATATCTTCAAAAAGATCGGTAAGGGCATCACCTTTGGACTGAAATTCGCAGGCGTTAAAAGGAATACCGCCCGCCGCCTGTGGCCAGATACCACCGGTATGGTCGACATAATATGGTGCAAATCCGGCAGCTTCAAGCTCTTCTGCACTTAAACCTTTGGTGAGCTGCCGGACGATGGATGCGACCATTTCCAGATGCGCTAATTCTTCCGTTCCAATATCCGTAAGCACGCCACATACACGTCTGTCCGGCATGCTGTATCTCTGGGAGAGGTAACGCATGGATGCTCCCATTTCACCGTCTGGTCCGCCATACTGGGACATAATGATCTGTGCAATTTTGGCATTTGGTGTTGTGATATTGATCGGGTACTGCAGTCGTTTTTCATAATTCCACATTATTTACATCCTCCTTCCCATGGTCCATGGTTCTGTTGCCCAATTCCAGTGACTGCATGGATCTGCAGTGTCGATGGTCAGCGGACCATATTGGTCAGAGTAGGCCTGCAGAGCGTTGCGTCTGATATCCGAGTAATGATGGAATGCTTTGATCGCTTCCACATCATCCGGATGGGTGTCTAAAAAAAGAAGAAGGTCGTCAACAGCGAAGCTACGGTATTAATGAGGTTAAAAAGCTGTTGGCGGTTCATCTGGTTCATTTGGTTCGTCATCTTCGAAAAGCCCTCCTTCCAAGGAATGGTTTATCTAATTCAGGGAAAATGGTTCCCACCATAAGCCCTTTTTCAATATCATATAATGGTCCAAACTGCTGCCATGGAACGTATGCCATTGCAACGACAAATTCCGGACTCATATCGCGGTTTGATTCGTTTGGACAGACAGGATTCATTCTGTTTTGTGCATTACAGTTTCTCATAGATTCTGTTGCCTTTCTTATTCTTTCTCAATACTTTATGTTCTAAAATTGAAAAGTGTGCATAATAGGACTGCAAAAAATTCCATTTTTGTAGGAAATGACAAAAATGAGAAAAATTATCAAAAACTTTGTAAGCTGCATTGACATAGGAAAATTTGAGCATTAAACTAAGGACAGTTAGGAGATATTAACTGAAAAAAATTATCAATAATTATACAGGAAGATCCAGTGAGAGTTCCTGTTTATTACGGAGGATAAAATGACGTTAGACAATTTACCACTTGAAACAGAGGCAGTCATTACGACAGTTGGGGGAGAGGGAGCGCTTCGCTGCCGTTTTCTGGATATGGGTCTGATCCCAAAGACAAAAGTTGTTGTAAAAAAAATAGCTCCGATGGGAGATCCGATCGAGATAAGACTCCGCAATTATGAACTGACGATCCGTAAGGAAGATGCAAAAAAGATTGAGGTGTCTATGGAGGAAACAAAAGAATGATATTTGCATTAGCAGGCAATCAGAATTGCGGTAAGACGACTTTATTTAACCAGTTAACCGGATCTAACCAGCATGTGGGAAATTTTCCGGGAGTGACAGTAGATCAGAAAATAGGTGAGATCCGCTCGGTAAAGAATTGTTCCGTTGTGGATCTGCCGGGAATTTATTCAATCCGCCCATATACCAATGAGGAGATCGTGACAAGAGATTTTATCCTGAATGAGAAACCGGACGGTATTATCAATATTGTGGACGCCACCAATATCGAGAGAAATCTCTATCTGACGCTGCAGCTTTTAGAGATGCATATTCCAATGGTTCTGGCTTTGAATATGATGGACGAGGTCAGAGGAAATGGTGGATCTATTGATTACAGCAAATGTCGGAGGAACTTGGAATCCCGGTAATCCCGATCAGTGCAGCAAAGGATGAGGGAATCGAAGATCTGATCAAAGCCACTGTCGAGGTCGGTAAGAAAAAGATTCTTCCAAAGGTCATGGATTTCTGCGAGCAGGGACCTGTGCACCGTTGTATCCACGCAGTATCGCATCAGGTGGAGGACCATGCAGCTAATATTGGCATGTCTCCGCGATTTGCAGCGACAAAGATTGTGGAGAATGACGAGGATATTATCAATAAGTTAGAGCTTTCCCAGAATGAGCTAGAAATGATGGAACACAGTATCGAAGAGATGGAAAAAGACTGTGGATTGGACCGGAATGCTGCTTTGGCAGATATGAGATACACCTTTATCGAAAAAGTATGTAATAAGACGGTCAAGAAATGTCATGAGAGTAAGGAACATATCAGAAGTATGAAGATTGACAGGGTTTTAACAGATAAATACCTTGCAATCCCGATGTTTTTACTGATCATGTTTGCAATTTTCTGGCTGACCTTTAACGTGATCGGATCATTTTTAAGTGATCTGTTAACAATGGGAATCGATGCGTTTACTGCAATGTGTGACAGGGCACTGACTGCTTACGGAATGAATCCGGTGGTACACAGCCTTCTGATCGATGGTGTGTTTGCAGGTGTGGGAAGTGTGTTGAGTTTCCTCCCGATTATCGTAGTATTGTTTTTCTTCCTGTCTATTCTGGAAGATTCCGGTTATATGGCGCGAGTTGCATTTGTCATGGATAAACCGTTAAGAAAAATTGGTTTGTCCGGCAGAAGTTTTGTGCCAATGCTGATCGGATTTGGATGTACTGTCCCGGCAGTTATGGCGACAAGAACATTGTCATCCGAGCGTGACAGAAATATGACGATCATGCTGACTCCGTTTATGAGCTGTTCCGCAAAGATACCAATTTATACCGTGTTTGCCGCAGCATTTTTCCCGGGAAAAGAAGCACTTGTAATGATCCTTCTCTATGCTGCCGGAATCATAGTTGGAATTATTTCGGCGCTTGTGCTGAACCATACGGCATTTCGTGGAAATCCGATCCCGTTTGTGATGGAACTTCCGAATTACCGTTTTCCTTCCGCAAAGAGTGTATTCCAGTTGATGTGGGATAAGGCAAAAGATTTTATCCAGAGAGCGTTTACCGTTATTTTTGTGGCAACGATCATTATCTGGTTCTTGCAGACGTTTGACACCAGATTGAACGTTGTGGCAGACAGCAGCAACAGTCTGCTTGCATTGGTAGGAAGATGGATCGCACCTGTTTTTGCACCGCTTGGGTTCTCTGACTGGAGAGTTTCTACCGCACTCATCACCGGATTTACTGCAAAAGAAGCGGTAGTCAGCACATTGAGTGTCCTCACAGGAACTGCAACATCGAACCTGAGTGCCGTATTAAGCGATATGTTTTCCGGTGTGTCTGTTGTGAGCTTTTTGGTATTTACCTTATTGTATACACCTTGCGTGGCGGCAATTGCAGCGGTAAAACGTGAGATGGGAAGTGGGTTAAAGGCAGCTTTGGTAGTCGTTTTACAATGTCTGGTTGCATGGGTAGTCGCATTGCTTGTTTATCAGGTCGGAGGATTATTATTGTAATGAAAATTGGAGATTATATTGTCCTTGGTGTGATCTTACTCTGGCTGGTGCTCGCTTTTTGCTGGATGCACAGACAGAAGAAGAGAGGCAGCTGCATTGGATGCAGTGGCTGTGCAGGGAAAAACTGCAAAAAATGTGAAAAAAATGACGGCGATGGAATGTAAACCGTGCCTTGTCAGAATGAAAAATATATTATATAATAGCCTGTAGCGACTAAAAATAGCTGCAGGCTATTTTTACAGGACAATAGAGCGGATGAAAACAAGTCAGTCTATTGGATAGAAAACGTAAGGTTTTATCAAAAAACCAGAAAGAGGAAATTTATGAGTAAAGTTAGAACAAGATTTGCACCAAGCCCAACAGGTAGAATGCATGTTGGAAATTTACGTTCTGCATTATATGAGTTTTTAATTGCAAAGCATGAGGGCGGAGACTTTATGCTTCGTATTGAGGATACCGATCAGGAACGTTTCGTAGAGGGCGCGGTAGATATCATTTATCGTACATTGGCTGAGACAGGCTTAGTCCATGATGAAGGTCCGGATAAGGATGGCGGTTATGGACCATACGTCCAGAGTGAGCGTATGAAAACCGGAATCTACATGAAATACGCAAAAGAATTAGTAGAAAAGGGTGAGGCTTATTACTGTTTCTGTGATAAAGAACGCCTTTCTACTTTAAAGACAGAGGTTGTAGAGGGAAAAGAGATCATGATCTATGACAAACACTGCCTTTCTTTAACCAAGGAGGAAGTGGAGGCAAACCTTGCTGCCGGCAAACCATTTGTGATCCGTCAGAATATCCCAAATGAAGGAACTACGACTTTTCATGACGAATTATACGGAGACATTACAGTGGAGAACGCAGAGCTTGACGATATGATCCTGATCAAATCAGACGGATATCCAACTTACAACTTTGCCAACGTTGTTGATGATCATACTATGAATATTACGCATGTAGTAAGAGGAAATGAGTACCTTTCTTCCTCTCCAAAATATCAGAGATTATACGATGCATTTGGCTGGAAATCACCTGTTTATATCCATCTGCCACTGATCACAGACGAGAACCACAAGAAGCTGTCTAAGAGAAGCGGACATTCCTCTTTTGAAGATCTGATCGAGCAGGGATTCCTGACAGAAGCAGTTGTCAATTATATTGCACTTTTAGGATGGAGCCCGGAAGATAACCGCGAGATCTTTACCTTAGATGAACTGATCAAAGAATTCGATTACCACAGAATCAGCAAATCACCGGCAGTATTTGACTACACCAAGTTAAAATGGATGAATGGTGAATACATTAAGGCAATGGATTTTGACAAGTTCTATGAGAGAGCACTTCCATACATGAGGGAAGTTATTTCAAAAGACCTTGATTTAAGAAGATCGCAGCTATGGTAAAAACAAGAATCGAAGTGTTCCCGGATATTGCAGAACATATTGATTCTTCGAAAAATTACCAGAGTACGATGTTGCAATGTATACACACAAGAAGATGAAGACAAATGCAGAGACATCTTTAGAAGTTTTAACGGAAGTTCTGCCAAGATTAGAGGCGCAGGAGGACTATAGCAACGACGCACTTTATGCAATGCTCTGTGAGTATGTTGTAGAAAAGGGTGTCAAGAACGGATACGTTATGTGGCCAATCCGTACCGCTGTCTCCGGAAAACAGATGACACCGGGCGGTGCAACCGAATTAATGGAGATTCTTGGAAAAGAAGAATCCATTGCACGTATCAAAAAAGGGATTGAATTACTCAGCAAATAAAAGGGTATTTATGGAAAAAAGATACAATGATTCCCAGGTGAAGGCAATCGGACATTTTAACGGTCCGTGCCTTACCCTGGCAGGTCCAGGCTCCGGAAAGACAGCGGTCATTACGGAGCGGACAAAAAACCTGATCACAAAATATCATGTGGATCCGTCCAATATTTTAGATAAAACCTCCTTGGAGCTTCTTTAACATTTCTTTTCGCCGATAATTCGGACTTCACGTTCTAAACGAACGCCGGAATTCTTTTCAACTGTGTCAATGACATGGGCAATCAAGTCTTCGTAGTCTTGTGCATTACCATCAGCCACATTTACCATAAAGCCAGCGTGTTTTTTGCTAACTTCAACACCGCCAATACGGTGGCCTTTTAAATTTGCTTCACTTATTAATTGTCCAGCAAAATGTCCAACGGGACGTTTGAAAACAGAACCACATGACGGATATTCTAGAGGTTGTTTTAACTCACGCAAATGGGTTAAACGTGCCATTTCTTGTTCGATTAAAACGTAATCACCTGGTTTTAAGGCGAATTTTGCTGAAATGACCACATCACCACTATCTTGAACAGCTGAATGACGATAACCAAACTTCATATCACGAGCTTCAATTGTCTTGATTTCACCTTCTTTGGTAATCACTTGCGCTGATACCAAGATATGTGAAATTTCACCGCCATAAGCGCCAGCATTCATAAACACAGCGCCACCAACGCTACCAGGGATACCACAAGCAAATTCAAAGCCTGTCAAGCTATGGAATTTAGCAATGCGTGTCGTTTCAATTAAATTAGCTCCTGCTTCTGCTTCAATCACATAACCATTGACTGTAACGGTGTTAAGTTTATCAAACATGATAACAAAGCCACGGATACCACCATCACGCACAATGATGTTACTAGCATTTCCTAGCACCATCCATGGAATATTATTTTTATTAGCAAATGTAACAATTCGTGCTAACTCGTAACGATTTCGCGGAAAAGCCAAATAATCCGCTGGACCACCAACTTTCGTATAGGTGTATTTTTTTAATGGTTCGTCAACACGAATATCGATTTCTTTTAATTCTTCATTTAAAAATTCTAACATTTCTTCCAACTCTACAATTCTTTAATAAAATAGTGGGCTCCTGTTGTTAAAATCACTTGAACTCACTACTAAAAAATCGGCATAAAGCCGACCTTAATTATATCAAAAAAATCAGCTTTTGACGATAGTTAAACCAGAAGTTTTCGGACCTCTTGGACATTTAAATGCGCCAGATAAGATGAAATTGATTGTCCATTAAGTTGAAGTTGCGGAGCGATTTCCTCTAACGGTACCAAAACAAAAGCCCGTTCTGTCATGTAAGGGTGCGGAACGCTCAAATTTTCAGTAGCAATCGTCTCATTACCATACAACAGAATGTCGATATCAATGGTACGAGGTCCCCAATGCTCATGCCTAACACGCTTCAGCTCTTTTTCGATGTTTTGACAAGCAAGCAATAATTCTTGCGGCGTCAAATCTGTCTCGAGCTCACAACAAATGTTCAAAAAATCATCCTGGTCTGTCTTTCCCCATGCTGCTGTCTCATAAAATGAAGAGACCGACGTCACAGAAGTCTGTGCTAATTGTTCTAAGCGTTCAAGCGCAGCCAGTAAATAAGCTTTTTATCGCCGATATTGCTTCCTAAGCTCAAATAAACCTTTGTCATGCGCGCTCCCGTTCTAACTCAATACCAACCACATCATAATGCCCATTGATTGGCGGATTTTCTTTAAAAATCTTAATGTTAATGGCTTGAACTGGAGGAAATTGTTCAAAAATATCTTGACAAATTGCTCCTGCCAAACGTTCAATTAAAGCGTAGCGTTCTTCTTCAACTTGTCTTTTTATCGTTTCAAAAACCAGTCCATAATGAACAGTATCTTCTAGCACATCAGACTGTGATGCTTTTTGTAAATCAACAGACAAGGTGCAATCAACGACAAAAATCTGACCAAGCGTTTGTTCTTCAGCGAACGCCCCATGGTAGCCATAAAAACGGCAACCTTTTAAATGTATTTTATCCATATTAGTAATCAATCAGAAAAGAAAAATCCCTACCCAGTGGCAAAGATAATCTCTCTCCTACCCCTTTCAACTCAGTTGACTAATCACTTTAACAATGTCACGATTAACGTCAACGTTATGTACACGAACAATTTGGCAACCTTTTGCGACAGCCCAAGCTGATAAAGCAGCTGTTCCCATATCACGTTCGGCAGCTAACGTTCCCCCACCAAGCAAATAATCAACCGTACGTTTACGTGAAATTCCAAAAAGAACTGGATAACCGAGCTTACAAACCGCATCTAATCCTTTTAGCAATTCGATATTTTGTGCCTCGTTTTTAGCAAAACCAAACCCTGGGTCAATCCAAATATTTTCAAGCGTAACGCCTGCGTCCAAAGCAGATTGGGCACGTTCTGTTAAAAAATCACAAACTTCTTTAGTGATATTATCGTATTTTTCTTCCTCTTGATTATGCATCAAAATGATAGGAACATTTTTCTCAGCTGCCAGCGCCAGCATTTTTCCGTCATAAAGACCAGCCCAAACGTCGTTTAAAATATCAGCACCTGCTTCCAAGGCAGCCCGTGCTGTTTCAGTCTTATATGTATCAATACTAACCAAAACATCAAAACGTTCTTTGAGCGCACTGATAACAGGAACAACACGATTAATTTCTTCTTCGGCTTCAACGAAGTATAGCCTGGACGAGTTGATTCACCACCAACATCAATAATCTTAGCCCCTCCTGCAATCATTTTTTCAGCCTGAGCAAGGGCATTTTCAATAGAAGTGTAAGAACCGCCGTCAGAAAAAGAATCTGGGGTCACATTAAGTATCCCCATGATACAAGCCGTTCCGTCAATCTCATATTTTCCAATTTTCATAATGTCTCCCCTTATATGCTAACGTGTCAGTAAGGTCTTATTTTCCTAAAATCAATGATAGAATTTCATTTCGTTCTTCATGATTTTCTTTGAAAATCCCTTTTGCAACGGTTGTTACGGTTTTGCTACCAGGTTTCTTGATGCCACGCATTGTCATACACATATGCTCTGCTTCAAGCATGACAAAAGCGCCTTAGGATGCAAAGCTTCTTCAAGTGCAGTAGCAACTTGGTCAGTCA
>ENA-OQER01000717-OQER01000717.1-human-gut-metagenome-genome-assembly--contig:-NODE-717-length-17695-cov-4.647996_pt1 | contig 17695 bp, 24 predicted proteins | sample MGYA00242797_ERZ504639 | MGnify/ENA primary metagenome ERZ504639 (study PRJEB26092, sample SAMD00036306) | human gut metagenome | host: Homo sapiens | study: EMG produced TPA metagenomics assembly of...
TAGATGAAAACGGTATTGCCTGTTCCCGTCTGGAATTGACTTCCGACGGACTTTTCCGTGCCAAAGGAGGTGCGCGGTTTGGTAATTTGTTGAAGTATGAACCGGGCAAGACGTATAAGGTAGAAGTCCCTTTTCATGCCGTACCCCGGCATGAAACCACTTTTCTCTCCGGCTGTGGTGAAGGCTCTCCTGCTCCCTCTGCATTGCATATGCGGGTTGTTTTGCCCATATCCACGTCCGCCGGTATTGCCTGCCCTTTCCTTGAGAAAAACGGCTTACCGCAACGGGTGGCGTGACACAGACTTTTCCGGATATGGAGGAACATTCCGGAAAAAGAGTGGAAGACGGGCTATTATTTGGCTGTATAACAACAAAGTTGTATTTTTGCAAAAAATAATATTATGGCTATAACTATCAAGAACATTCCGGTTTTGGAGGGCGTTACGGCGGAAGATTTCGTACGCAGTGCAGACAAGAACGCCGCAAAGGTAACACCCCGGTTATCAGTGGAGGCAAAGAAACGGTTGCGAAAAGTATTGGAGAAATCCCGTTCATTCCGGTTCAATTAACAGCAATGGACGGTATTTCTTTATATGATGATTGTGTCATGCTTGCCTATAACAAGGAAGTACGGAGGAATTGCCTTCCTTTCACTTGTGGCGAGAATGACTTGATGATTTTTTTCTCAATGATGCCGATCTGTATGCGGATGAACTCCTTGGGAAAACATATTGTTGGGTGACGACTGAAATCCCGCATCGTATTGTGGCCTTGTTTACCTTGTCCAATGACAGTATCAAGACCAGATTAATATCCCCCAATGATAAAAACAGGCTGCAACGCAATATTGTAAATCCTAAACGTGGACGCAGCTATCCGGCCGTGCTGATAGGAAGACTGGGGGTCAACCTGGAATATCAGGGTACATCAAGCCACGTAGGACGGCAACTGATGGCTTTCATAAAAGACTGGTTCCGTCATGAGGACAACAAGACAGGATGCCGTTTTATCGTGGTGGATGCATACAATGAGGAAAAGATTCTCAGGTATTATGAAAGAAACGGTTTCGTTCCACTCTATAAAACAGACGTGATAGAAAAGCAATATTATGATATTCCGCAAGATGAACCTTTGAAAACCCGTTTGCTGTATTTTGATTTGAAAAAGGACTGACATAATAATATATCAGTAAAATCCTTTAGGGTGACAACGGGTTCCAAAGACAGGCTGTCGCTACGATTACCTGCCATATGGCACCGGCCGTTTTCTTGATGGCGGGCGGTGGATTTCATGGGAAGCCAATCCGGAATGACAAGTAATGCCGCACCTGTGGCATAATAGAGCATTATTTTGAAGGCGGAGACTTTGTCCGGTTCTTCTTTTTCCAAGGTTTTCCGTCGGATGTCTTCAAGTTTTCCACACTTGTTTTAGAATAGTCCGCATTATCAGCAGATTGCGAGTTTCAGTCTGCCGTTCCGATTCTCTTTATTGCATCGTAGCATGTCGTTGATATATTCCAAATACTTATCCATGAATAGGCGACTTATAATTTTGTCTCAGGCAAATATCGAGACACACTCCCGAATGAGGTCTTCCATGATTTTAAAAGACTCCGTATTTCGGAAGGAACAACGTACACATACAATTTCTCCGGAACGGCCGACTTTCCTGTCACTTCCCTGTAATCCTCCCCAAAATCAACACCGCCGTATAAACTGCATGAAAGCCCGGGCACGCTTCCTGTTTCCAATCCCATATCTGCTCCTTCCGCAACATCACGTATTGCCGTTCTCATTTCATATCCTTGAATATTTCTCCAAACATACCAAAGACAGAAAAGCTGCATGGAATCTAAATTCTCACCGGACAGACAATAGATAGAAGGAAGGAATCCATCATCCTCATTTCTTGCGGCAAAAATAGTTGTTTTTCAGGCCGGTCCCGCAAGGCGGCCCTTCGGGCTGGTTGCACGTGAAAATCTTCCTCACGCTTCGCGTGAGCGTATTTTTTCACGCAAGCCTTGCCGGAGACCGCCGAAAAACAAACTGGAGGAAGCACAAGAAATAAGAATGCCTACGTGTAGGCCATGTATAACTCAAAAAAATATAAAGCTATGGCAGACAAGAGCGCAGAAAAGGAAAGACTGTTCAACGAGTGGTTCACTGCATCCTATGACAGGTTGAGAGGGACGTTACGCCGGTACGGAATGCTGGACGAGGACAATTTCCATGACACCTACCTTTTTGTAAGAAGGCAGGTGCTGGTTCCCGGAAAGGACATAACGGACTATGACGCGTATTTCATCGGATGCTACAAAAAGGCGGCCCTGGTAAAGATTAAAAGGGAGAATCGGTATGCACACCCTGAAGATGATTTCTTCCTCCGATGTGGCGAAGAGGCAAAATTCCTTTCCGAGGACGACCTGAACGGGTGCGAGCGGCTGGTAAGAGACATACTGCGTTTCGTAAGGCAGAAGTTCTCCTACGAGGAGTACCGGATGTTCATGCTCAGGTTCTATGAGGCGCAGTTCTCGTTCAAGGCACTGGCGGAATGCATGGGTATCTCGGCATCGGCCATATCGCAGAAAGTATGCAGGATAGTGGACGCGGTACGTACCCACAGCGGTTTCGCATGGAGAAGTCAGATGCTGGCGGTGGAAAGCTTCATGTATTGAAAAAATTGTTTAACGGAAAAGTAAGAAAGTTATGGCACTGATAGTATACAACAGGGAAAACTCCCGTCCGCAGGAAGTCACATACAAGGGAAAGCGGACCATCAACCTTGACAGCAGGGGGACCGTCTATCTGTCAAAGACGATGTCAATCGAATTGGGAATCCTCGGTGGCGGACGGGTGAACTTCGCCCACGACGACGAGACGGATGACTGGTACATCTGCCGGGCCGATGACAGCGAGGGGTTCATTGTCTGGAAGGATAAAAGATGCGCAAGGTTCTCGGCGGGGTTTATCGTGCAGAGACTCATGCGGCAGGCGAAGGTGGAGAGGAAGAGCGTGCAGTTCATGATGCGAGGATGCCGGTAGAGATTGGCGGAGTGGCCTATTACAAGATACTGCTCTCGAATCCGATACTCAGATAGAGGCATGGGCCGGAGGAGTCCGGCTGTATATGACATGACGGAGACAGGTGCATCCGACGGGACAGGAGCCCGGAGGATGTGCCTGTTTTTATGCGCCGCCATGTTTACACACGGACATGCGGTTGTCACCGGCCGGCATAAGGTCACTCCGAAAAGACCGGGAAACGGCATTGCCGGAGGATAATGATACCAGTACGGAATGTGCCGCCATTACGGAAACGGATCGTCCCACCGGTACACGAACGGCCCGCCCCAATTTCAGAATAACATAATGACATAATAAAATAAGAGTCTTTTTTTATAATGGAATCCCCGTATCTTATTGCCATATCGGAAAAATGTTTCCATGTCCCGCCATGTTATGCCAATGTTGTCACCGGATCATAATTCATAAAGAAAAAAACACTCTGTGTATAAGTATTTTACGAGCAAATTAAAGTCGTTCATCCGGTGGAAAGAAAATGAAGGAGCGACCGGTATGACAACCGACCGCCCCTTCATTCACGATCCCGTACGGAACTTTTCTAAAGTTCCTCCGGCCTGGTTCTCGCCTCCCGGTAGCAGCCGTCAAGCAGCTTCTCGATGTCGGAAGAACGGTACAGTATCTTGCCGCCCAGCCGGGTGAAGGCAAGCAGACCGCTGTCACGGTACTGTTGCAGGCTGCGGCGGCTCACTTTCAGCTTTTCAGCCAGTTCGCGGTCCGTATAGAAGTTCTCGCCCGCCATCGCCGGTGACCTGCCGGCAAAGAGACGCTCCATGGAAACGGAGAGACGTTCGACGGTAGAGAAGAACTCTCTTATATGCTCGCTGCTCTCACGGGTGAGCAAACGGTTATCGGTATTCATCATAAATCTCATCTGTTTGTTGGTTTGACATTTACTTTTTCAGTTTCTCATATATCGGCCCCACCCCATGACATGGAGGATATGGGGGCATCCCTCCGACATGAACCGGCACTCTTTCGTACCGATACGGATATGGCATCCCTCCCCGTCCCCGTCTATCCTGTAGAGCGAGAAACTTCCCCGCCCGTACTCCGCGTCAAGGCTGTAGGCCAGCAGGCGGTAGTCCCCGCTGGAATCCCTGAAGATGTAGAAATCGGGACTGCCGTCCAGACTTTCCCAGCCGCCTGCCAGACTGCCGGGAGAAAGTATCATCCTTTCGTTTCCCATGGCTTTTCAAATTGATTTTCCCATGCTTTCAGCCCGCTTGCGGCGCTCCTCCACTATCCGGATGATACTTCTACGTCCTCGGGCTTGTAATAAGTCTTATGGCAGATCTGTGTATATGCCAGCGTGCCATTGTCACGCAGGGTCTGCAGGGTTCTCGGGCTGACCTTCAGCAGTAGGCACACCTCCTGGTTGTCCAGCCATTTCTTCTCTTCCATGTCACCGTACAGCCGGCAAAGGGTGTCCAGCCGATCCGCGAACGTCCGGAAGGCCGAGAGCATCGCCTCGAAGGTCCTTGCTTCAATGTTCACTATTTCCATAATTAATGTAATTTCAGGTTTGACATCTGTTTCATTCTCTTTTCGGATCCGGATTCCGTGCCGCAATTTAGTGAATTCCGGCGGAACATCCTGAATTTCAAGACAGGATGACTACCTTTGACACCATATGCGTACTTGTTTCATCCGCAAAGTAAATGATTGTTCCCGGATATGGTTCCGGCCCTTCATCAGATGTCATTATATGTCATCAGATGTCATGGAAATCTGATTTTAACATTCATTTGTTTTTAGTAAACAGATGTTCAGATCCGTTCCCGAAGAGTGGAAAATTTCCGGTGCGTATATTTGTGAAGTCATCACTGTCAGACTGATCCAACAATATGAATAACGCGGCAAACCCCGCCAATCGGACCCGTCCGTTTCACACCGTCTGTTATTATCGTTTTATTTGCTTCCGACAACCGGGCAAACGGGTAGACCGTGCCCACAGTATCAACCAGCTAAAATCCATGTACAATGAAAAGTGAACCGACTGAAAAACCGAGAAGAAAGAAAACGGTGGTATCCGAAACCGCAGACAGAAAGAACAGCCGTAGTCTCGAGCCCGGCCACGACGAGTGGTGGGAAAGACTCATGATGGAACCCGGTCCGGGGGAATCCGCCGGTACGGACGCTTCCGTGACGGAATCGATGATTCCATCCGGGCTCGTTGCGGAGGAGGTATCCGGGGAGGCGAGAAGAAAGGACACCCCGCCGGAACCGGAAGACCCCGTGAGAAGAAGAACGAGCGGCAGGCAACGCAGGGCCTCGCTGGAGGAGTACCGGGAAACGTACCTCACCGTCCCGAAGATCAGGAACCGCAAGACGGTGTTCGTCAGTGAGGATGTGAGGGACGAACTGGACGCCGTCGTCCGCAGGCTCGGCGGGCGTGGCATGAGCGTTTCCGGACTGCTGGAGAACCTTGCCAGGGAGCATCTTGCCGCCTACCGTGGGGACATCGAGCAGTGGAGAAAAATCTGACAGCCTGTTACCGGGCGTGGAGTATACCCGATGTATGCACTGTTCCCTGTATACCCGCTTCAATGTGGAAAATGCGGGGGGGGGATTTTTCTGTGGGGGGAGCAAGGTTATGTTTCCGGATTCCCGAAAACCCTTGCTCCCCGCGCCCGGTGGTTGCAGAGAGGGCAAATCCGCTCCCGCCGGTCGCAGATTCCGGAATGAAAGAAATACGGACGAAAAAGAAAAAACATATGACAAAGGATGTGAATGGGATGAAGAAAAGACGCGGGCGTCCGGCACTGGGCAGGACGCGAAAGCTGACCAAGGGAGTGACAGTGAAGTTCTCCCCCGTCAGCTACGAAACTCTCAGGTTCAGGGCAGGGAAGTCCGGCCGGAGCCTGGCGGTCTATATCAGGGAGGCGGCACTGGCGGCTACCGTTACGGCAAGGCATACGCCTGAAGAAAACGCGCTGCTGCGCAGCCTGGCGGGAATGGCGAACAACCTGAACCAGCTGACAAAGCTCTCACACCAAACAGGCTTTTACAGGACAAGGCTGCTGATAGAGGGGCTGCTGGGAAAGCTGAAGCGGATCATGGATGATTACAGGCCGAAAGGAGGATAGCCTCATGATAGGGAAGATCAGGAAAGGCCGCTCGTTCAGCGGCTGCATACGCTACGTGACGCAGAAGGACGACGCAAAAATCATCGCCTCGGAAGGCGTGCTGCTGGGAACGGCAGAAGAGATGGCGCGAAGTTTCCGGTGGCAATGCCTGCTGAATCCGGACGTGGCGAAACCGGTGGGGCACATTGCGCTCAGCTTCAAGCCGGAGGACGCACCGAGGCTGACCGACGCGTTCATGGCAAGGCTGGCGGAGGAATACCTGGAGCTGATGGGGATACGGAACACGCAGTTCATCGTGGTGAGGCATCACGGGACGGACAACCCGCACTGCCACATCGTCTTCAACCGGGTGAACTTCGACGGGAAGGTGATTTCCGACAGCAACGATTTCAAGCGCAACGAGAGGGTGACGAAAATGCTCAAGGACAAGTATTCGCTCACCTATTCCGAAGGCAAACAGTCCGTTAAAACGGAAAAGCTGCACGCTTCCGAAAGGGTGAAATACGAGATATATCGTGCGGTTAAGGAAGCTTTGAGGAGTGCAAATACATGGAAAGAATTTCAAAATAAGCTCTTAAAAATGGGCGTGGAAATGGAATTCAAGTATAAGGGAAACACTAATGAAGTGCAGGGCATCCGCTTTATCAAGGATAACCAGTCATTCAAGGGAAGTGGGATTGACCGCAGTTTCAGTTGGTCAAGACTGGATGCGGCATTGGACCATAACCATGTCACGTCCCTGGAAAATGACGTTTCCCAAAAGCAACCGTACCATGAACAAAGTCATGGTTCTGTTATTGATAACCTGGTCGAAGTCACCGGTACGGGCGGCGTGTTCATGCCGTCGGTGGTACCGACGGAGGACGAGAAAGAGGCGGAACGCTGCGGAGAAAGAAGAAGCGCAGGAAAGGAAGGAGTTTGTGAACCATATGTATAACGAAAAAACTTTGAAAGATGAAACAGGAAAACTATCTGGAAGGCATCTACGGATGCTTGAAAGGATCGAGAAGAAAGTGGAGACGCTGCCTGTGGAAGGCACAAGCCCCGCAGTTGAAAACCGGACCAATTCCCCTGAAGATTGCGGAACTGAAAATCCGTCTGGAACGCCTGCAATCCGCAGTGGAGAAAAACAGTTCGGAAATAGCAGCGGTACGTAGCCATACCGCCCGGTTGTCGGAAGGCAGGCCGTTGTCTGCCGAAACGTTTGCCGGAGAAATGGAAAAGACAAGGGACAGCCTGCGGCAGGACAGCCAGGCGGTAAAGGAAACGGTAAGACGGCTGGATGAGAGAATGGTCCTGTTGAAAAAGGAACCGGAGCGCAGACTGGTGACCTACCGTCTGGAAAGCGCATCCAAGGCGGTGGTAACGACAGCTTCAGCACTGATCCTGGCACTGGTCGTTTCCGTCTGGACCAACTGTAACCAGTACCGCACGAACCGGCTTTTGAAGGATGCCGATTTGAAATACCGTGCCATCAGGATCTGCCTGCCGGGGGATGATCCCGACATCGCCTTCCTGGAGAAGCATTTCACCATCGAGCGGGACGAGGAAAAGATCCGGCGTGTGGAAAGGCTGGTGACCGCTTTTGAGGACTCGGTCAGGAACCGCATCCGTAATCATGAAATGGCGGCCTACAAGGACAGTCTGGCGCACCGGCTGTTCAGGGAGGCACAGGAAATCAGGAAGCAAGTGGACAATCCCAATTCAAAATGACTGCACTATGGCAACAATCAAAACCAAATTCAGGTCCTCGTCCGTGGAAGGCAGGGAGGGGACGCTCTATTTCCAGATCATCCACGGAAGGGTGCGCGCCAGATAAACACCGGCTACAGGCTGTTCCCTTCGGAATGGGACGAACGCACGTCGGAAATCATACTGCCGGTATCCGGTGATTCCAGAAGAAGCCTCCTGCTTGCGTTAAAGGAGCGGATGGAAAAAGACATCCGCCGTCTGGAAGTATCATTGCCGGACTGGAACGTTCCGGCGGTACCTATCCCGCCGGCAGGGTTGTCGAACTTTTTCACAACCGCCCCTGAGGACAGCCATAATTTCATGGCCTTCGGAAAGAGGCTCGTGGAGGAACTGGAGCGTGTCGGCAAGAAGCGCACCGCCGAGAGGTACACCACCGTACTGAACAGCTTCACGCACTTTCGGGGCAGGGACGGCGACATCCCGCTGGAGGATATCGGCTCCACCCTCATGCTGGAATACGAGGCATGGCTGAAGGACAAGGGGATATGTCCGAACAGCACCTCTTATTACATGCGGAACCTGCGTGCCGTCTACAACCGTGCGGTGGACAGGGAACTGACGGTACAGCGCAGCCCTTTCAAGCATGTCTACACCGGAATAGACAAGACCGTAAAACGTGCTGTTCCATTGAAAGCGGTCCGCATGATACGTGACCTGGACCTGCGCCTTTCCCCGGGCATGGAATACGCCAGGGACATGTTCATGCTGAGCTTTTATACCCGGGGCATGTCGTTCGTCGACATCGCTACCTGAAAAAGGCTGATCTGAAGAGCGGCGTGCTGACCTACCGCAGGCGGAAGACCGGCCGGCGTCTGTCCATTAAATGGGAGAAGCCCATGCAGGAGATCCTGGACAGGTATGGCCACAATGACAGCCCCTACCTTTTTCCGGTCATCAGAGATACGGCCAAGGATGCCGTGCGGCAGTACAGGAGCGCAGCGCATTTCATCAACGGAAAACTCAAGGAACTCGGGAAACGGCTCGGGCTCGGTATGCCGCTCACCATGTATGTAGCACGCCATGCATGGGCGAGTATCGCCAGAAGCAAGAATGTGCCGCTGGCAACCATCAGCGAGGCGATGGGACATGATTCGGAAAACACGACCAGAATCTACCTCGCCTCGCTGGACACCTCACAAGTGGACAAGGCAAACGACATCATACTCAAATCCTTATAACGGGGACGGATGCGGCACGCAGAATAACGGACAAAGGCTGTGCCGTTCCTGCTTCTCTTTTTAAGAGAAATATTACACATTGCAAAGATAATCAAAATATGGGAAAGTACCCGTCCGTATGATAAAAAACTGTTTTCTCCAAAGGAAAATGTTTCAAATGCCGGTATGATTGTTGAACAGATCACTTTCAGGATTTATATATAATTCTGATTGTCAGATGCTATCCCTTCCCGATATTTCTCTTAAAAAGAAAAGTACCGGAAAAGATCCATGAACTGTCAATACAGCGGCAGGATACCGTTGGAGATATTCTTATTGACAATTTAAAACCGGATGTTTTTAAAAATGGATTTTTGAAGACGTTTTGTAATACAATAAAAATTGTTGAGCATACGGCTCGTTTTCTTGGCAAGAGAATTATTACAATGTGCAAAGTTACGTAAAATATTGAAAAAACAATAGAAAACGGGTAATAAAATTAACCAAAACATTCATACAGAGTGTATTTGCTTAACATATGTCGGATAAGTACCATAATGCCGTTCTGTATTTCTATCTGTCCGTCAGTCATTTACGTAAAATATGATCCCCGGATATTTCTCTTGCCAAGAGAAGCAGCGGCAGAAGCCCCGGAAATGAGTCTGTACACTTTGTCAAAAGTATGGGACTGACAGTGGATATTATAAATAAAGGAAATGTAATCCGTTGTAATACATACCAATATACGAATTGGCATGAACTAGGGTATATCCTCACCTATAAAATAATCCCGGCAATATGGGTATGAGTTTTTCTACGGCGGAAGAAAAAGCAGGTCCGCTGGTTCGTCATGCGCGCCTACAAGAATGAGAAAATGGCGGAGGACAGGCTGAAGGACAAGGAATACGGTCTGGAATATTTCATTCCGAAACATTACGCCGTAAGGATCTACCACGGGGTGAAGTCGACAAGGTTGGTGCCGGTCATACCGAGTCTGGTTTTCGTCCACGCCAGCCACTCGCAGATCACCGAATTCAAGAAACGGTACAACTTCCTGCAATTCGCCATGTGGAAAAAAAGCATGGGTATGGAATATATCACCGTGCCGGACGACCAGATGGACAGTTTCATCCAAATAGCTTCCCTGCATGAGAAGGATACGGTCTATTATAAGCCGGATGAAATCGACATACGGAAAGGTACCCGTGTATGTATCCACGGCGGCAAGCTTGATGGAGTTAAGGGTGTGTTTATGCGGGTAAAAGGGAAACGCAACCGCCGGGTGGTCGTGATGCTTGAGGGGATTATGGGGATATCGGCTGAGGTTCATCCCGATTTGATTGAAGTCATTTCCTGATATGGAAAAGTATGGAATCCCCACTCACGGTTTTACGCAAATAAAAAACAATATCTGAATATATGTATTTTTGGATTGTAAATTGTTCCCTGGCGTTCCTGCTTTGTGTCCTCTGTGCGGGTATCGTCATTCCCCAGATTCTGCTGATCGCTTTTCGCAAGCAGCTGTTCGACCTTCCCGATGAACGGAAGATACATCATTGTGCGGTGCCCCGATTGGGTGGTATCGCGTTCAAACCGGTCGTGTTTTTCACCATAGCTTTGTTACTGGGAATCAATATGGCACTGGGGCATTCGGAAATGTTGTCTGAAATCGGAAACGATGTACGGCCTTTGGCTTTTGCTTTCTGTTCCATCATGGTACTGTATCTGGTTGGCATGGCCGATGACCTGATCGGCATCCGTTATCGAGCCAAGTTTGTCATCCAGATTCTGTGCGGCGTGATGCTTATCGCCGGTGGGGTATATATCAACAACCTATACGGTATCCTGGGCATCCATGCGGTGCCGTTATGGTTAGGGTATCCCTTGACCATTTTAATCGTGGTCTTCATCATCAATGCCATCAACCTGATCGACGGCATTGACGGGTTGGCTTCCGGGCTATGCAGTGTCGCCTGCCTGTTTTACGGTCTGACTTTTTTCATGCTCCACCAGCATGTCTATGCCATACTGGCGTTCGCCACATTGGGAGTGTTGGTACCGTTCTTCTATTACAATGTTTTCGGGAACGCCGAGCACGGAAGGAAGATCTTCATGGGTGACACAGGTAGTTTGACCGTTGGCATGATGCTCTGTTTCCTCAGTCTCAAACTGACCATGTGCGGTCTAGACGATAATACAGGAAATGTACATCCGATGGTGCTAGCCTTCTCACCCTTGCTGGTTCCATGCTGCGATGTGGTCCGGGTCTACCTGCATCGGGTACGCAACGGGAAGAACCCGTTCCTGCCGGACAAGAACCACATCCACCATAAGCTGCTTGCTCTCGGAATAAAGCAGCGCAATGCCATGATTATCATTGTTTCCGTATCAACAATATTCATACTGCTCAATATTCTTCTGTCCCTTTATCTCAATGTGAACTGGATCGTGCTGGGCGATATCCTGATATGGACTCTTGCCAACATCAGGCTGACGAAATCTATCGGACAACTTCAATCGGAACAGAAAACCAACAAATAAAAATCAATGAAATATGAAAATCAGATACATTTTATTCTTATTGACCGTGGCTTTCCTGCTGGGATCATGTGCCACGCCGAAAGTCGCTTATTTCACGGACCTGAAACGGGGTACCGCAGAACAAGTCTTGAACCCGCTGGAAATCCGGGTGCGTCCCGAAGACAAGATCTCAATACTAGTCAACAGCAAGGACCCCTTGTTGATGAACCTTTTCAACCTTCCGATCATATCCAGACAGATCGGTACGACATCGGGAACATCCAATAGCCAGGGGATATCAGGATATACGATCAACAAGGATGGAGATATCGATTTTCCAGTGTTGGGACATATCCATGTGGCGGGAATGACACGCGAGGAAATCGCCTCGTATATAAAAGAGGAACTGGTTTCGAAGAATCTCGTGAAAGACCCTGTCGTTACAGTTGAGTTCATGAACCTGACCGTTTCCGTGTTGGGTGAGGTTGCCAACCCCGGACGCTTCAATATCGATAAGGACAAGCTGACGCTTTTGGATGCTTTAAGCATGGCCGGAGACCTTACCGTCTACGGGAAACGGGAGAATGTGCTGGTACAACGGGAGGAAAACGGTAAACAGACCTTGTATCAGGTTAACCTGAATTCAGGATACGACCTTTATGCCTCTCCCGTGTATTATTTACAGCAGAACGATATAGTTTATGTGGAACCTAACTCAATGAAAGCACGGCAGGCGACTGTCAACGGCAATAACGTCCGTTCTGCTTCTTTCTGGATGTCGTTGGCCTCGCTGCTGACTACCATTACCGTGTTAATTGTGAAATAAATATAAAATCAGATATGGCCATAAATCAAAAGAATATAAAACCGGGACAGCAGGATGATTTCCTGCGGATACAGGATCTGTTGTATCTGTGTCTCGCAAGGTGGAAGTGGTTCGTCTTGTCTTTGGCGATAACGGTCGGTGCCGCTACCGTTCATCTGTTACGTACCCCTGCCGTTTATACACGTACCGCTTCGGTATTGGTCAAAGAAGATTCCAAAGGTAAGTCGTTTTCCTCGGATCTGGAATCCTTCTCGGAGTTCGGGTTGTTCCAATCCGGTACAAATGTGAATAACGAACTTATCACCTTTCAGTCACCGTCTTTAATGACTGAAGTAGTTAAACGGTTGCGTTTGGATATGAATTACTTCGTTCCAGGAAAATTCCACCGTCAGGTGGCCTATGGACTGACATTACCAGTGGATGTAACGATAAATGACTTGCCTGAAAATGAATCAGCCGGTTTCACGCTGGAAGTGCAGCCGGACGGCACGTTATTCCTATCCGACTTTATACGTAACGGGACGGATCTTGACGAAAAGGATATAAAGGGAAACTTGCTCGACTCCATTCCTACACCATTGGGGAAAATCATTATCAATACAACACCCAATTACGTGAAAGGCAAGGCATATACATTATATGTAGGCAAATCCAATTTGTATAACGCTGTAAACTCCTGCTCATCCAATCTGTCCGTTTCATTGAATAACGAGAAAGCGTCGGTTATAGACCTGGCATTCAAGGATAACTCTACACAGCGGGCGGAAGATATATTGAGTATGTTGATTTCCGTTTATAACGAGAACTGGGTGAAGGACAAAAACCAGATTGCTGTCAGTACCTCAATGTTCATCAATGAACGTCTGGGAGTAATCGAACAGGAGCTGGGGAACGTGGACGAGGATATTTCCTCTTACAAGTCAGAACACCTGTTACCCGATGTGCAGGCGGCATCGAGCATGTACATGGCCCAAAGCAGTGCGACCAACGCACAGATCCTGGCCTTGAACAACCAGCTTTACATGACCCGTTACATCAGGAACTATTTAGCCAACGATGCCAACCGTACCCAACTGCTTCCGGCCAATTCCGGTATAGAGAGTGCCAACATCGAATCGCAGATTGCCGAATACAACAAACAACTGTTGCAGCGTAACAGCCTGGTTGCGAACAGCAGCGCAGAAAATCCGCTGGTCGTGGATATGGATCAGGCTCTGGCATCCATGCGTGGGGCGATAATCAGGTCTATCGACAATCAGATAGTAACCTTGAATTCGCAGATAAAAAGTTTACGGCAGACGGAGCAACAGACAACATCACGTATAGCGGCCAACCCTACACAGGCCAAATACCTGCTTTCGGTGGAACGCCAGCAGAAGGTAAAGGAGGCTCTTTACCTGTTCCTGCTGCAAAAACGCGAGGAGAACGAACTCTCGCAAGCATTTACGGCCTATAATACCCGCATTGTCACTCCACCGCACGGCAGTATGTTGCCGACATCCCCTGTACGCAAGAACATCTTTATGGTCGCATTTGCTCTGGGGCTGCTCATTCCGATAGTCATTATCTTCATGCGCGAGAATATGAATACGTGTACGGGGAAGGAAAGACCTGGAGAGTGTGACCGTACCGTTCATCGGCGAGATTCCGCTGTTTACAAGAAAGAAGAAAAGAATATTCGGGAAAAAGCCGCAGGAAGTCAAGGCCGTTGTCGTCAAGGAGGGCAACCGTGACATCATCAATGAGGCGTTCCGCGTATTGCGTACCAACCTGGAATTTATGACCGGCAAGGACAAGACTTCGAATGTCATCATCATGACCTCATTCAATCCGGCAGCGGCAAATCGTTTCTGACCATGAACATTGCCATGAGCCTTGCCATCAAAGGAAAAAAAGTGCTGGTAATCGACGGAGACCTGCGCCACGCCTCTGCATCATCCTATATCGACTCTCCCGACAAGATTGAGCGACTATCTGGGAGGTCGTATCGATAATCTGGATGAGATCATCGTACCCGATCCGAAACATAAATCTATGGATATACTACCCGTGGGAACGATACCTCCTAACCCAACGGAATTATTGTTCGACGAGCGGTTAAAGCAGACAATCGATACTGTAAGGGAGCAATATGACTATGTGCTGATCGACTGTCCGCCCGTTGAACTGGTAGCCGACACGCAAATTATCGAGAAACTGGCTGACCGTACCATTTTCGTAGTCCGCGCAGGGTTGCTCGAACGGAGCATGCTCTCGGAATTGGAGAAGATCTACGATGAAAAAAATACAAAAACATGTCCCTGATCCTGAACGGGACCGAGGGAAGCGGTGGTCGATACGGATACCGTTACGGCTATCGCTATGGTTATCACTACGGTTACGGCTCGGGCTACCATTACGGCTCCGACGAAAAACACAATTAGCTGTAAATAGCTATCTGCCAAATAGTTATCAATAAATCCTTTTCAAACAAAATCTTTATATCATTGTGTGGCCGTTCAGGAAATGCATACCATTGAAAGATAGCGGTATATTCGAAGGTTTTACCGACTGGCACTCACACATCCTGCCGGGTGTGGACGACGGGGCGCGAACTGTGGAAGAAGCGTTGGAGATACTGCGTCTGTATGAAGAGCTGGGCGTGAAAGCCGTGTGGTTGACGCCGCACATCATGGAGGACATACCCAATACCACGGCACACCTCCGGGAGCGTTTCGCGGAACTACAAGCCACCTATACCGGCCCGATAACGCTACATCTTGCGGCTGAAAATATGCTCGACAATCTCTTTGAGGAGCGTTTGGAAAAGAATGACTTGTTGCCTTTGGGCGAGAATGGAGACCACCTGTTGGTGGAAACCTCTTATTTTAGTCCTCCGATGGGATTGAGCAATATCTTGCTTCGCATCAAGGCCAAAGGCTACTATCCGGTTCTCGCTCACCCCGAACGGTATGTTTATATGGGTGAATCAGATTATCGACGGCTAAAAGACATGGGGGTAAAGTTCCAGCTCAACCTTCCGTCAATAGCAGGTATGTACGGTAACCGGATTAAGAAAAAGGCCGTGCTGCTGTTAAGTGAAAAGGCTGTTGCTTATACCGGGACAGACATTCACAGTTACAATATATTTCAAAAGTTCATTTGTACAAGCATCACAAGAAATGTACAAAAACTACTCGATTTTTAATCTGATTATTGCCACTCATCTTATTGAATACGGTTAATGAAAAGAGTTGAATAACCTTTTGGAATGCGCCATGAGTTTGAATATATTACCCAATGTCTTTTCTCTGGGAGGTAACACAAAAGAACTCATATCTAGCAGAAAGAAGGTTATTTTAGAATCAGAATTGTTTTTTTAGTACATAAAGGGTAGTATGTAATTGCAAATTACATTGTATGCATCAATAACCCCTTTGTTATTTCTGCCACTTCTATGATGGTTATACGGCTTTTCAAAGATTTTCTTCTTACACGAAATCTTTGTCAAACGTTTGACATAAGAGTTGTTTTACAATTGGAAGTGTAATATAGAAAGTTAGATGAAGTATAAGAGGATTGTTGAACGATTGTCATTATGCTAACAGAACTAAATATTCTTAAATTTTACGGTATTCTATTGGTTGTATTGGGGCATGTTGTGTTTACGTATTCCCCAATGTCGATTATTACACCCAGTACGCCATCGCCAATTTTGAATTCCGTAAAAAAGGTGATTTACGCTTTTCACATGCCTCTGTTTATCTTTGCCAGCGGATGTATCTTCGCTTGGCAATTGGAGGTAAAAAAGAAATCTATGACTTTTGTACAATTGTTTAAGAACAAGTTTAAAAGGTTATTGATACCGTTTTATGTGTTTGGACTATTGATGGTTTACCCTACAATGGTACTTCTAGGTGTCCGAGACCCGATACATTATTTAATTGATGGTTTCATTATTGTTTTAGATCCAAGGCATCTATGGTTTGTGTATGCACTATTTCTGATATTCCTTGTGTTTTTCTGTTTACGCAAAATTTGTATTAAACTAGATATCCCAATATGGGCGATAATCATAGTCGCTTTGCTTCTCTACTGTTTTCCCATAAATATGATTTATTTCCAGATCAAAAATGTGGAGCAATATCTCATTTGGTTCACATTAGGCTATCTGTTTACCATTTACAGACCGGTATTTAAATATGTAGCCATCGCAGTTGTATGTGGGATTGGTTTTAATATAGTAATGCCAGGAATTACCCCCCCCTCCTATTTATTAAAATTATTTAATGCTTTTATTGGAATAACAGTATTTTATATTCTTTCTGTCAATACCATGTGGATAGAGAACACTAAATTATATCAATTGATAGTTCCAAATTCCTTTGGAATATATTTGTTCCACTCAATGATTATTTATTGGCTGGAATTTATAGCAATTCCCTATGAGATTCCCCCAATACTACTCTCATTAGGTGTATTTGCTATCAGCCTAACATTATCTATCTCCTTAACAATAGCAGTCAGAAACATTGGCTGGGGAATTATCATAGGGGAAAAATCTAAATAATCTAATCGAAGATTCATGCCAGATTCTGTTTCCTCGAACAAACGAATAGCCAAGAATACTTTCATTCTATATTTGAGAATGATATTTATCCTCTGCGTGGGACTATACACCAGCAGGATTGTATTGAATACACTTGGAGTAGAGGATTATGGCATATATAATGTAGTAGGAGGATTCGTTACCTTTTTTCATTCTTAAACGGGGCAATGTCTAATGCCACACAAAGGTTTATCACTTTCGAACTTGCACGAGGTGATATCAAAAAACAAATAATGACATTTTCTACCGCAGCGATTATCCATTTTGTTATCGCATTGTTAATTGTGATTGTTGCTGAAACTCTCGGTTTATGGTTTGTATATCATAAGTTGGTTATTCCTGAAGAGAGGTTTGTTGCTGCCATTTGGGTATACCAATTTTCAATACTTACAATGTTTGTATCAATTGTTTCTATCCCTTATAATGCGGTAATTATTGCACATGAAAAGATGTCGGCTTTTGCCTACATATCAATTCTCGATGTAGTCTTGAAATTAGTGATAGTGTATCTGTTGACAATAGTTACATTTGATCGATTAATTATTTTATGCAGCTCTGCTTTTGAGTATCTCCATTCTTGACCGGTTAATATATGGCATATACTGTTAAGCGGACATTTCAAAGAGGCACGAGTGAAACTAATGTTCAATAAGAGAATTTTCAAAGAAAATGGCTAATATCGC
>ENA-OQER01000718-OQER01000718.1-human-gut-metagenome-genome-assembly--contig:-NODE-718-length-17669-cov-1.640634_pt1 | contig 17669 bp, 22 predicted proteins | sample MGYA00242797_ERZ504639 | MGnify/ENA primary metagenome ERZ504639 (study PRJEB26092, sample SAMD00036306) | human gut metagenome | host: Homo sapiens | study: EMG produced TPA metagenomics assembly of...
AACGCGTGTCGATCTTGACGGCAACCCATGCGGTGAGCTGGACGAGCAACATGTAGAGCATGCTCGCAAGCAGCTTGAAGAAGCGAAAGCGCGTGTTCAGGCACAGCGTGCTGAACAGCAAGCGAAAAAACGCGAAGCTGCCGCAGCTGCTGGTGAGAAAGAAGACGCACCGCGCCGCGAACGCAAGCCACGTCCGACCACGCCACGCCGCAAAGAAGGCGCTGAACGTAAACCTCGTGCGCAAAAGCCGGTAGAGAAAGCGCCAAAAACAGTAAAAGCACCTCGCGAAGAACAGCACACCCCGGTTTCTGACATTTCAGCTCTGACTGTCGGACAAGCCCTGAAGGTGAAAGCGGGTCAAAACGCGATGGATGCCACCGTATTAGAAATCACCAAAGACGGCGTCCGCGTCCAGCTGAATTCGGGTATGTCTTTGATTGTGCGCGCAGAACACCTGGTGTTCTGAAACGGAGCCGGGCCAGGCATGAACATGTTTTTTAGGCTTACCGCGTTAGCTGGCCTGCTTGCAATAGCAGGCCAGACCTTCGCTGTAGAAGATATCACGCGTGCTGATCAAATTCCGGTATTAAAGGAAGAGACGCAGCATGCGACGGTAAGTGAGCGCGTAACGTCGCGCTTCACCCGTTCTCATTATCGCCAGTTCGACCTCGATCAGGCATTTTCGGCCAAAATCTTTGACCGCTACCTGAATCTGCTCGATTACAGCCACAACGTGCTGCTGGCAAGCGATGTTGAACAGTTCGCGAAAAAGAAAACCGAGTTAGGCGATGAACTGCGTTCAGGCAAACTCGACGTTTCTACGATCTCTACAATCTGGCGCAAAAGCGCCGTTTTGAGCGTTACCAGTACGCTTTGTCGGTACTGGAAAAGCCGATGGATTTCACCGGCAACGACACTTATAACCTTGACCGCAGCAAAGCGCCCTGGCCGAAAAACGAGGCTGAGTTGAACGCGCTGTGGGACAGTAAAGTCAAATTCGACGAGTTAAGCCTGAAGCTGGCAGGAAAAACGGATAAAGAAATTCGTGAAACCCTGACACGCCGCTACAAATTTGCCATTCGTCGTCTGGCGCAAACCAACAGCGAAGATGTTTTCTCGCTGGCAATGACGGCGTTTGCGCGTGAAATCGACCCGCATACCAACTATCTTTCCCCGCGTAATACCGAACAGTTCAACACTGAAATGAGTTTGTCGCTGGAAGGTATTGGCGCAGTGCTGCAAATGGATGATGACTACACCGTTATCAATTCGATGGTGGCAGGTGGTCCGGCAGCGAAGAGTAAAGCTATCAGCGTTGGTGACAAAATTGTCGGTGTTGGTCAAACAGGCAAGCCGATGGTTGACGTGATTGGCTGGCGTCTTGATGATGTGGTTGCCTTAATTAAAGGGCCGAAGGGCAGTAAAGTTCGTCTGGAAATTACCTGCTGGTAAAGGGACCAAGACCCGCACTGTAACATTGACCCGTGAACGTATTCGTCTCGAAGACCGCGCGGTTAAAATGTCGGTGAAGACCGTCGGTAAAGAGAAAGTCGGCGTGCTGGATATTCCGGGCTTCTATGTGGGTTTGACAGACGATGTCAAAGTTCAACTGCAGAAACTGGAAAAACAGAATGTCAGCAGTGTGATCATCGACTGCGTAGCAATGGCGGTGGGGCGTTGACCGAAGCGGTATCGCTCTCAGGTCTGTTTATTCCTGCGGGTCCCATTGTTCAGGTCCGCGATAACAACGGCAAGGTTCGTGAAGACAGCGATACCGACGGGCAGGTGTTCTATAAAGGCCCGCTGGTGGTACTGGTTGACCGTTTCAGTGCTTCGGCTTCAGAAATCTTTGCCGCGGCAATGCAGGATTACGGTCGTGCGCTGGTTGTGGGTGAACCGACGTTTGGTAAAGGCACCGTTCAGCAATACCGTTCATTGAACCGTATTTACGATCAGATGTTACGTCCTGAATGGCCAGCGCTGGTTCTGTGCAGTACACGATCCAGAAATTCTATCGCGTTAACGGCGGCAGTACGCAACGTAAAGGCGTAACGCCAGACATCATCATGCCGACGGGTAATGAAGAAACGGAAACGGGTGAGAAATTCGAAGATAACGCGCTGCCGTGGGATAGCATTGATGCCGCGACTTATGTGAAATCAGGCGATTTAACGGCCTTTGGGCCGGAGCTGCTGAAGGAACATAATGCGCGTATCGCGAAAGATCCTGAGTTCCAGAACATCATGAAGGATATCGCGCGCTTCAACGCTATGAAGGACAAGCGCAATATCGTTTCTCTGAACTACGCTGTGCGTGAGAAAGAGAATAATGAAGATGATGCGACGCGTCTGGCGCGTTTGAACGAACGCTTTAAACGCGAAGGTAAACCGGAGTTGAAGAAGCTGGATGATCTACCTAAAGATTACCAGGAGCCGGATCCTTATCTGGATGAGACGGTGAATATCGCACTCGATCTGGCGAAGCTTGAAAAAGCCAGACCCGCGGAACAACCCGCTCCCGTCAAGTAATATCAATCAGGCACAAGAAATTGTGCCTGATTTTTTTAACAGCGGCAAGATGCCGTAAATCAGATGCTACAAAATGTAAAGTTGTGTCTTTCTGGTGACTTACGCACTATCCAGACTTGAAAATAGTCGCGTAACCCATACGATGTGGGTATCGCATATTGCGTTTTGTTAAACTGAGGTAAAAAGAAAATTATGATGCGAATCGCGCTCTTCCTGCTAACGAACCTGGCCGTAATGGTCGTTTTCGGCTGGTACTGAGCCTGACAGGGATACAGTCGAGTCAGCGTTCAGGCTGATGATCATGGCCTTGCTGTTCGGTTTTGGTGGTTCCTTCGTTTCGCTTCTGATGTCCAAATGGATGGCATTACGATCTGTTGGCGGGGAAGTGATCGAGCAACCGCGTAACGAAAGGGAACGTTGGCTGGTTAATACTGTAGCAACCCAGGCTCGTCAGGCAGGGATCGCTATGCCGCAAGTGGCTATCTACCATGCGCCGGACATCAACGCTTTTGCAACCGGTGCGCGCGTGATGCCTCTCTGGTTGCTGTCAGCACCGGTTTGCTGCAGAACATGAGCCCGGATGAAGCCGAGGCGGTAATTGCTCACGAAATCAGCCACATCGCCAATGGTGATATGGTCACCATGACGCTGATTCAGGGCGTGGTGAACACCTTCGTTATCTTTATTTCCCGTATTCTGGCGCAGCTTGCCGCGGGTTTTATGGGCGGAAATCGTGATGAAGGTGAAGAGAGCAACGGCAACCCGCTGATCTACTTTGCGGTTGCAACGGTTCTGGAACTGGTGTTTGGTATTCTTGCGAGCATTATCACCATGTGGTTCTCGCGTCATCGTGAATTCCATGCTGATGCCGGTTCGGCAAAACTGGTTGGTCGCGAGAAAATGATTGCCGCGCTGCAGCGCCTGAAAACCAGCTATGAACCGCAAGAAGCAACCAGCATGATGGCTTTCTGCATTAACGGTAAGTCGAAATCGCTCAGTGAGTTGTTCATGACTCACCCGCCGCTGGATAAACGAATTGAAGCTCTGCGTACGGGTGAATACCTGAAGTAATATGAAGTAAATACTAAAAAGCGCGTCCTGATCGACGCGCTTTTTTTATGCCCTGGATCGTGGCTGAGTGATACGTAAACTACTGACACAGGCAGCAATCACTGCCAGAATAGCCGCAGCCATCAGCGAAACGTGCGTACCATTATCACCGAACTGATTTAGCATCAGCGCCACCAGTGCCGCGCCGCTACTCTGACCCAGTAGACGAGCCGTTCCTAACATGCCACTGGCTCCACCGCTACGTTCGCGAGGAGCGGAGGTAATAATGGTGTGGTTATTGGGTGACTGGAACAAGCCAAATCCAGCGCCACATAAGATCATCGGCCAGATAATATTGATATCCGCAGGTGACGCGGGCAGCAGAACCAGGGAAAAAAGCCCCGCAGCCATGATGAACAACCCTAGAGCACCCAGCAATCCTGCATGTACGCGTTCAATCAAATAGCCTGCCAACGGAGCCATCACCATCGTTGCTAACGGCCACGGTGTCAGAAGTAAGCCTGTTTCGACTTCACTACGCCCGAGCACGGTTTGCAGGTAAAAGGCAGGGAAACCATGCCAGCATTTGTGCGCAGAAAGAGCAAACAGATGTGCAAATAGAAGTGAAAACAGCGGGATACGCAGTAAATCCACCGGTAGCAGCGGTACGGGAAGAGAAAGCTGGCGGCGAATAAAGAAAATACCAACAACAACCATTACCACCAGTTCCGCAGCAATTAACGTCAGCGATTGCCCCTGAGCGAAACCACTCAACGCAGTGATAAGCAGGCCGAAGGTTAACGCGTTCATCACGGCGCTGGGCAGGTCGAAACGGGGTTTACTGGCGCGAGAACCATTGGGTGGCAGAAAACGCATCGCCAGAAGCAGGGCGATAATACCTAACGGTACGTTGATTAAAAATAACCATTTCCAGGATGCGATGGAGAGGATTGCTGCAGCAATTGTCGGCCCGGCAGCAGAAGAGACGGCAACAATAAACGAGTTTATGCCCATCCCTCTCCCCAGAAAACGTTGTGGATAGATCAGGCGGATAAGTGCGGTATTAACGCTCATCAACGCTGCACCGCCGAAACCTTGTATGACACGCGCAAGGGTGAGCATTTGCAGCGAATCAGAAAGGGCGCAGAACAGTGAAGACAACAGAAAAACGACCAGACCGCATTTATAAATACGTCGATAGCCAAACATATCGCCCAGAAACGAAAACGAGAGCAGGGAGATGACAATGGCGATTTGATAGCGTTCACTACCCAGATGGAACTGGCTGGCGTGGCATGAAGGTCCGTGGCGATTGTTGGCAGGGCGACGTTGGCGATTGCGCCGTCAAGGACAGCCATCGAAATACCAATCACAATGGTTAATATCGCACCGTATCGCTGGGGCAATGGCAGGCCGTCGGCCTGAACTTTTGGCATAGGAATTTTATATCTTTGGTGAATAATCAACAGGGGTATGATTCTAGCACTGATATTCACGGTGGATGTCGCAGAATTGTAACTAACCGGCAAAAGATGGATTGCGACCACCCTGGTGCGAAATTATAATAAAAAACAGTTCTGATTTTTATAAAACACTCGCAATGAGGTGATAAATGGCTAACGCAGATCTGGATAAACAGCCTGATTCTGTATCTTCCGTGCTAAAAGTTTTTGGCATTTTGCAGGCGCTGGGTGAAGAGCGCGAAATAGGGATAACCGAGCTGTCGCAGCGCGTCATGATGTCAAAAAGCACCGTTTATCGCTTTTTACAGACCATGAAACCTTAGGTTATGTGGCGCAGGAAGGGGAGTCGGAGGAAATATTCCCTGACCCTGAAATTGTTTGAACCTGGGACGCTCGCGCGTTACAAAACGTCGATTTAATTCGTAGCGCAGATATCCAGATGCGTGAGATCTCCCGCCTGACCAAAGAAACTATCCACCTCGGCGCACTGGACGAAGACAGTATTGTTTACATTCACAAAATTGACTCTATGTACAATTTGCGCATGTATTCACGGATTGGGCGTCGTAATCCGCTGTACAGCACCGCGATTGGTAAGGTACTGCTGGCATGGCGCGATCGCGATGAAGTGAAGCAAATTCTTGAGGGCGTGGAGTATAAACGCAGTACCGAGCGGACCATCACCAGTACAGAAGCGTTATTACCCGTTCTGGACCAGGTGCGCGAGCAGGGGTATGGCGAAGATAACGAAGAGCAGGAAGAAGGGCTGCGATGCATTGCGGTACCGGTATTTGATCGCTTTGGCGTGGTCATTGCCGGTTTGAGCATCTCCTTCCCGACGTTGCGTTTCTCTGAAGAGCGTTTACAGGAATATGTCGCAATGTTGCATACCGCAGCGCGCAAAATTTCTGCCCAAATGGGTTATCACGACTATCCGTTCTGATGAGAGTAAGAACCTGTCGGAATATCAAACAGACAGGTTCTTTATTTAGCATGAGAAAAATAAAGTTGAAGGTGCGTTATATTAAACGCGCTTGCTATAAGAATATTTTACTCATGAGTGAGAATCTGGTTATTTATTACCCTTAACCATTATCGACCACGATATTGCTTTTACGTAACAGTGGGCAATCTGTTATCCCCAAGAAACCACTTTTAGTGTGCAAGTATTGTACCGTGCTGGTGCCTCTGGCAGTCAGATAGGTACATTGCAAACCTAATCCTGCGGCATTCTCTTTGCTTCCAATCAAAACGCCATATCCGCTGAGTAATAATCCTATCCATACCAGTGCTATCAGCATAACTGTGCGAATGATGAATCGCATTACAACCTCTTCTCTTTTTATGTTCGCTTAATCGTAGCGGCAATATGCGCTGAAGCAAGCTACTCATTCCGAAAAAGCACGAATATCGACATAGTTAGGCGCTGTTTAACTAACGCATGCTAGTTTAATGACATAAGGTAGGTGAAGCGGAGATTGGAGTGAAAAAGTTTCGATGGGTCGTTCTGGTTGTCGTGGTGTTGGCTTGCTTGCTGCTTTGGGCGCAGGTATTCAACATGATGTGCGATCAGGATGTACAATTTTTCAGCGGAATTTGTGCCATTAACCAGTTTATCCCGTGGTGATATCATTTTTTCAGCACTAGATTTTCTTCCTCTCCAGCAGTGGTAGAATAGCGCCTCTACTCAGAGGTGGTGAAATGAACGAAGTTGTAAATTCAGGCGTGATGAACATTGCGTCTTTGGTTGTATCGGTGGTGGTTCTTCTTATCGGGCTCATCTTGTGGTTTTTTATTAATCGTGCCAGTCTCGGACTAACGAACAGATTGAACTGCTTGAGGCGTTGCTGGATCAGCAAAACGCAAAATGCACTGTTACGTCGTTTGTGCGAAGCAAACGAACCAGAGAAAGCAGATAAAAGACCATTGAGAGTCAAAAATCGGTTGAAGACGACGATATTATTCGTCTGGTCGCCGAACGATAATCCTTCCTCAATCTTGAGTAACCCCGTCGTTGAAGGGTTACTCAATTCATCCTGATTATACGCACTATCATGGTGCAACTGCTTCAAATTAAAACTCTGGTCTGACTTCAAATAATTATCATATTATTTATTTGCGTAACGGGATATCAGAAAAAGATATTTTCCTCATTAATTTATTAGGATGTTTACATCGGATTTGTGATTAAGTGTGGTATTATTTATTAGCGAAACGTTTCTCTTCTTGATTTTTTTGCTCACTCATCAATTTTTTCTTTATTTTAAATTTACAATCCCTTTGGGGATTGACTTCTCTTTAGGGTAATTGATAGCCGTTAACTGACTGTTTTATGAGAAAAAGTGATATAACTTTTTATTCATTGCATAGCAGAAAATGTGATATTGCACGCACTATGTAATAACTTCTCCCACTGGCCTGGAACAACTGAACTTATTGAACTATGTTAGAAACTACGCCAGTTTAAGTATCTGCCTGAACTGGCAAGGTTAAGCACAATGATATATCGGCGCGTATTCCGTTGCATAAGTGTGCAAAAAAAAGTGGAAGACGTATCGAGATTTGTGCGTCTGATCGAGACATGTTTAAAAATGGCTTGCCATAATTAACGTTGTATGTGATAACAGATTTCGGGTTAAACGAGGTACAGTTCTGTTTATGTGTGGCATTTTCAGTAAAGAAGTCCTGAGTAAACACGTTGACGTTGAATACCGCTTCTCTGCCGAGCCTTATATTGGTGCCTCATGCAGTAATGTGTCAGTTTTATCTATGTTATGCCTGCGGGCGAAGAAAACAATCTAAGGAATTTTTCAAATGGCAAAGATTAAAGGTCAGGTTAAGTGGTTCAACGAGTCTAAAGGTTTTGGCTTCATTACTCCGGCTGATGGCAGCAAAGACGTGTTCGTACACTTCTCCGCTATCCAGGGTAATGGCTTCAAAACTCTGGCTGAAGGTCAGAACGTTGAGTTCGAAATTCAGGACGGCCAGAAAGGTCCGGCAGCTGTTAACGTAACAGCTATCTGATCGAATCCACTGATCTGAAGTGTGAATACGCTTCAATCTCGCTATAAAGCCTCGTCGAATGCGAGGCTTTTTACTATGCTTTATCTTCGCTCCTGGCGTTCGGATATTTGCCCGCCGCGTGATTCGCGTTACACTTGCGGCCTTTAGTATCCTGCCGGAGTTGTCATGTCGTTTTCCTGTCCACTTTGCCATCAGCCTCTTTCGCGTGAAAAAAACAGCTATATCTGTCCCCAGCGACATCAGTTTGATATGGCGAAAGAAGGGTATGTCAATCTGCTGCCCGTTCAGCATAAACGGTCTCGTGATCCGGGCGACAGCGCGGAAATGATGCAAGCACGCCGCGCATTCTTAGATGCCGGACATTATCAGCCGCTGCGTGATGCAATTGTCGCCCAACTGCGGGAACGGCTTGATGAAAAGGCCACGGCAGTGCTGGATATTGGCTGTGGTGAAGGGTATTACACACACGCATTTGCCGATGCGTTGCCCGAAATCACCACGTTTGGCCTGGATGTCTCGAAGGTAGCGATAAAAGCGGCGGCGAAACGCTATCCGCAGGTCACTCTTTGTGTCGCTTCCAGCCACCGTTTGCCGTTTTCCGATACCAGTATGGACGCCATAATACGTATTTACGCGCCGTGTAAAGCAGAAGAATTAGCACGAGTAGTGAAGCCCGGCGGCTGGGTCATTACTGCCACGCCGGGACCGCGACATTTGATGGAGCTGAAGGGGCTGATTTACAATGAAGTACATCTTCATGCACCTCATGCAGAACAACTGGAAGGTTTTACATTACAGCAGAGTGATGAGTTGTGTTATCCGATGCGTCTTCGCGGTGATGAAGCCGTCGCATTATTGCAGATGACGCCGTTTGCCTGGCGTGCGAAGCCAGAAGTCTGGCAAACACTGGCAGCAAAAGAAGTGTTCGACTGCCAGACGGACTTTAATATTCACCTCTGGCAGCGTTCTTATTAACCGTGGAAGTGCGTCCAGAGGATCTGGACGCCGATGCCGATCAGTACCAGCCCGCCGAGAATTTCCGCTTTTTTCCCAATAATTGAGCCGATAAAGCGACCAACCATCATCCCTAATGTCGACATAATCAAGGTTGCACAACCAATGGCCAATGCGGTCGCGATAATGTTGACCTGCAGGAAAGCAAGACCAACACCCACAGCCATGGCATCCAGCTGGTGGCAATCGCGGTGGTTACCAGTAGCCAGAAACCGTGCCGACGGCGCGGCTCTTCATCTTCATCATCTGCGCCACGAAAACCCTCAATAATCATTCGCCCGCCGAGGAATATCAGCAGCACAAACGCAATCCAGTGATTCCATTCAAGGACAAACCGGCTGGCTAACATGCCCATTCCCCAGCCGATCAGCGGCGTCAGGGTTTCGACGGCACCAAAAATAAGGCCGGTTCGCAATGCTTCAGAAAATTTCGGTTTATGGAGGGTGGCACCTTTACCGATTGATGCAGCAAATGCATCCATCGACATACCAAACGCAAGAAGAACAGTAGCAGTGATATTCATGACAACGTCCTGACCGGGGTATCCATAAAACACATCATCGCCCCCAGCAAACATGCATACATGAACAACAAGCCGCGATGGTTTTCGCGTTCATGCAGGCATAGCGATTGATGTGCATATGGTCTCGCCTGACTGAAAGTCTTCAGTCCGTACGTGCCACGTTTTGCAACGAGTATGTTGACACGTACATTTCCGGAATCTGGAAATCAGCTACTCCCCAAATGAGGGCGCAACCTTAACATATTTTGAGAATATAAAACAACTGTTGGAATATATTATTTCATTGCTTTATTGATAACGATTTTTATTTAGATTTATATATCAATGAAACGTTAAAATAAATAACAAATAAGGGAAGAGATAATATAGCCTAAGCTATGTCTGATTATTAAAAATACACTAAACATAGCTTTGGCTAATTCATAAGTTATTGAGTTGATACGAGAAGCTTATAAAATTTTTTTCCAGATCGTCGATATTTCGAACGCGGATTAACAGCCGACGCTGTTCTAATTGCATCACCAACACGCCATCTTCCGACAAGTTCATCGCTTTGATTCGGCTATATTCAATCCAGACATTGGCGAAGAAAAAACCTTTTTGTTTAAAGATGATCTTCGGAACGCGGATCCAGAATATATAAAAACCCATCAGAGCCAGTGCACTTAATAACCATGTTGTTATTAGCGCGCCATGATTCGTGACGTTGTTATAGATAAGAATGACAATCAATCCGACGAAGATAACGCTATCGATGCGACCACGCCGGAGCAAAGGAATTGCCAGCAGGGTGGGGCCGTTACGGCGGGGCATGATGAACTGATCGTAGATCGCGAAGGCCAGGAGTGCGGCGATGAAAAGAATCAGTACCAGGTCCGTGATTGTCATTAATCCTCCAGATAAAAAAACGGGGCCAAAAGGCCCCGGTAGTGTACAACAGTCTTACAGTCCCAGCAGGCCGCAAGCGTAACCAGCGATACCGATGACGAAGAAGCCAACGATGATCCACAGCGGGTTAACTTTTTTGCGCAGTAGCCACATACAAGCAAAGGTCAGCAGCAGTGGTACCAGGCCTGGCATTAACTGGTCCAGAATAGTCTGGACAGTAGTAACGTGTTCTTTGCCCGTCTGGTCAGTAATGCGAGAGACAACCAGCGGGATGTTGACATGTGTCCACTTGTTAACCAATGCCCCCATGACAAACAGGCCGAGGATAGACGCCCCTTCCGTCAGTTTTTGCAGGAAGCCACCACCCATATCTTTAACGATATCGATACCTTTGGAGTAACCATACGCTACGCCGTAGTAACGGGTTGCCAGACGCACCAGGTTAAACAGGATGAAGAACAGCAGCGGACCTAACAGGCTGCCGCTCATCGCGATACCGGCACCCAGTGCTGCAAATACCGGACGTACGGTTCCCCAGAAGATCGGGTCGCCTACACCAGCCAGCGGCCCCATCAAACCGACTTTGATACCGTTGATAGCACCGTCGTCGATCTCTGCGCCATTAGCACGCTGTTCTTCCAGCGCCAGGGTTACGCCGAGAATCGGCGCAGCCACGAACGGCTGGGTGTTAAAGAACTCCAGGTGACGGCGAATAGCTTGTTTACGAGCTTCGTTGTTCTCAGGGTAGAGGCGACGAATTGCCGGTACCATAGAGAAGCAGAAACCCAGTGCCTGCATACGTTCGAAGTTCCATGAACCTGGAAGAGGTTAGAACGCAGGAAGACGCCACGAATATCACTTTGAGTGAGTTTTTTCTCGGTGGTAGTTTGAGTTGTATCAACCATTTCGCTCACCTGTTAGTCCAGTTCGTTATCGAGATCGTTGTTACCAGCTGCCTGAGCAGGCGCACCGGCTACGCGGTTGTATTTCGGGCTAAGTTGGATGTAGAGCACTGCCATAACAGTACCAATCACACCCAGAGCAACCAGGTTAAAGTTGGTGAATGCTGCGGTTACGAAGCCGAGGTAGAAGAACGGCATCAGGTAGCCAGCACGCATCATGTTGATAACCATCGCATAACCAACCACCACGATCATGCCACCGGCGATATTCAGACCATTGGTCACCACTTCCGGAATCGCATTCAGCATGTTCTGTACTTCGCTGGTACCAACAGACAGCGCAACGATGACGGCCGGAATAGCCACACGCATTGCTTGCAGGAACAGAGAAGAAACGTGGACTCCAGGAAATCGCTTGTCAGGTTGCCGTTATCAGCAGCCTTATCCGCAGCGTGCTGGAAAGCAACGGTAATAGTACGAACGATGATGGTCAGTACCTGGCCCGCAGCGGCCAGAGGGATTGCCAGTGCGATACCTGCACCAATGCTCTGATGACCTGCGATAACCAGAATGGTAGAATGATAGAAGCCAGAGCGGCGTCAGGCGCAACTGCAGCACCGATGTTCATCCAGCCCAGCGCGATCATTTCCAGCGTACCACCGATAATAATACCGGTTTTCATATCCCCAAGAACGATACCCACCAGGGTACACGCGATTAGCGGACGGTGAAACTGAAATTCATCGAGGATTGATCCCATACCTGCGATACAGGCTACGATAAATACCAGCACAATTTGAAGAGTGGTAATCTCCATTGTACTTCTCCTGTTTACGTAAGACTTAAGTGTGAAAACTGAGTGATAATCAACACAATACGTTACTTATCGATTTTGCTGATCAGATCCATCATTTTCAGTTTCGGATCGGTGGAAACCTTACGGACTTCCAGCTCAATACCGCGCGCATTCAGTTTCTTGAACGCCTCGATATCTTTTTCATCAACCGAAACCGCGTTATTCACCTGGGTTTTACCCTGACGGAATGCCATACCACCGACGTTAACAGAGGTGATTTTCACGCCGCCTTCAACGAGACGCTCTACATCTGTTGGGTTGGTAAATAACAGCATTACGCGTTCGCCAGCATATTTCGGGTTGTTGTAGACGCGAATCATTTTGCAACATCAACTACGTGTGCTGTTACGCCCGGAGGTGCAACCTGGGTGAGCAGTGTCTTACGAACGGTATCCGCAGCCACTTCATCACTAACAACAATAATACGGGAGACATTGGTTTCTTTGGTCCAGCGGGTGGCGACCTGACCGTGAATCAGACGGTCGTCGATACGCGCAAGGCCAATAACCATGTAGTCGTTTGGCCCCATTGGTTTTGCCGGAGTTGGAGCCGCTTTTGGTGCTGCGGCAGCGGGTGCTGGCGCGGCTTTTTCAACCGGTTTGGCTTTCAGAGCTTTCACGCCTTCACGGCCTGTTTCTACTGCCAGTGCCACCAGTTCATCAAAGCTTGGGTCATCATCACGGGCCATTAACGTTTCCACGAGCATTGGAATGTTACGCTGCAATGACTTCATAATGCTCTTTGTCGACGACAATGCGGCTGGCAGCATTGAACGGGCTGCTCCCCATGTATCAACGAGAAACAGCACGCCTTTAGTGGTGTCGAGTTTTGCCAACTGAGCGTTGTACTTTTCAATCAGCGTTTCGGCATTTTCACCTGGAACGAAATCGATCCAGCCGACGTTTTCCTGCTCGCCTAACAGCATTTCTGCCGTTTTAAGCAACTGCTCTGCAGCCCAACCATGTGTGCCTATAACAATAGCAATGGTCACTTGCTACCTCCTTTATTATCGTTAACACCTCAACGTGCCAGATGTATTTTTGAATCGTCGTCCACAATCGAATCGATTCAGATAAGGCTACAACCAAAAACCCCTGCGTTTCGCGATTTATTTTAGATATCGAAAAAATTATTTTATGTGATGAAGATCCGTAATTTAACTTTCGATTAGCAGAAATTTCGAAAGGTAAAATATCCTTGTCACATTCGTTTGCAAAGGAAGGTAAATCTTTGCCAAATCAGAGGCGTCTCTGATATGTTTAACTCCCGTTTAACAACCATGGAGTATAGGGCAGTAGCCCGCAGTATGGATCGTCACCGACGTCATTTCAGCATCAGGCCTTTTAACGCCTACCTTTCTGGCTCTCTATGCCGCACCTTTCGTTTGCATTTTGTCGTTACGCCTGCATTATTTCTGGCGTCGAATAGCTATTCCTTAAGCAGGAGCTTGTCATGGAATTCTTAATGGACCCCTCAATTTGGGCGGGGCTACTCACGCTTGTTGTTCTCGAAATTGTGCTGGGTATCGATAACCTGGTCTTCATCGCCATTCTTGCTGACAAACTGCCGCCAAAACAACGCGATAAAGCGCGTTTGCTGGGGTTATCACTGGCGCTGATTATGCGTCTGGGGCTGCTGTCGCTGATTTCATGGATGGTCACGCTGACCAAACCGCTATTTACCGTCATGGATTTCTCCTTCTCCGGACGCGACCTGATTATGTTGTTCGGGGGGATATTCTTGCTGTTCAAAGCAACAACCGAACTGCATGAACGGCTGGAAAACCGCGATCATGATTCCGGCCACGGTAAAGGCTACGCCAGTTTCTGGGTGGTCGTCACACAGATTGTCATCCTTGACGCCGTCTTCTCGTTGGATGCGGTAATTACTGCAGTAGGGATGGTTAACCATCTGCCGGTGATGATGGCGGCGGTAGTGATTGCGATGGCGGTTATGTTGCTGGCATCCAAACCGCTGACGCGATTCGTTAACCAGCACCCCACGGTGGTGGTGCTCTGTCTGAGCTTCCTGTTAATGATTGGTCTGAGTCTGGTGGCAGAAGGTTTCGGTTTCCACATTCCGAAAGGTTACCTGTATGCCGCGATTGGCTTCTCGATCATCATCGAAGTGTTTAACCAGATTGCGCGTCGCAACTTATTCGCCACCAGTCGACTTTGCCGCTGCGAGCGCGTACTGCCGATGCCATCCTGCGTTTGATGGGCGGGAAACGTCAGGCCAATGTTCAGCACGATGCCGATAACCCGATGCCGATGCCGATCCCGGAAGGTGCATTTGCCGAAGAAGAACGTTACATGATTAACGGCGTACTGACGCTGGCGTCGCGTTCTCTGCGCGGGATCATGACGCCGCGCGGTGAAATAAGCTGGGTTGACGCTAATCTCGGGGTCGATGAAATCCGCGAGCAACTGCTCTCTTCACCGCACAGTCTGTTCCCGGTATGTCGCGGTGAACTGGATGAAATCATCGGTATTGTACGTGCTAAAGAACTGCTGGTGGCGCTGGAAGAGGGCGTTGATGTGGCGGCGATTGCTTCGGCGTCTCCGGCGATTATCGTCCCGGAAACCTCGATCCGATCAACCTGTTGGGCGTGCTGCGTCGTGCTCGCGGGAGCTTTGTTATCGTGACCAACGAGTTGGTGTGGTACAAGGTCTGGTCACGCCGCTGGATGTGCTGGAAGCCATTGCGGGTGAATTCCCGGACGCTGACGAAACGCCGGAAATCATTACTGATGGTGACGGCTGGCTGGTAAAAGGCGGTACAGATTTGCATGCCTTGCAGCAGGCGCTTGATGTTGAGCACCTTGCCGATGACGATGATATCGCGACGGTCGCGGGCCTCGTGATCTCGGCAAATGGTCACATTCCCCGTGTGGGCGATGTGATTGATGTAGGGCCACTGCATATCACCATCATTGAAGCCAATGATTATCGTGTTGATCTGGTTCGCATTGTTAAAGAGCAACCGGCGCACGATGAAGATGAGTAAGCATTAACGTAACGGCATAATGGGCGTGATATGTCCATTATGCGGGCGGGCGGCGGTTGGCTGCCCGCCAGCCATTTGGGAAAATCACGTAGCGGCATCGGCTGTGCGTACAAATACCCTTGCAAAATATGCACGCCATGACGGCGCAAATACTTCGCCTGTTCTTGCGTTTCCACGCCCTCCGCCACCAGTTCAATATTCAGTCTTTGCCCCAGCGCGATGATGATATCGGTCACCGTCGAGTTAACCGCGTCAGAACCTATAGCTGCGGTAAAATGACTTATCAATTTTCAGCACGTCAGGACGTAATGTTTCAAGCCAGGAAAATGAACTGTTGCCGGTGCCGAAGTCATCAATCGCCAGTTTGACGTTTTTACGATGTAGCTCGCGGGCAATCCGATAATCAACATCCAGTAAGGCATCGCGTTCGGTGATTTCGAGGATCAGTTGCTGAATCGGGTGAGCGCTAAACCAGTACTGATTGAGATCTTTTATCAGCACACCACGGCGAAAATGGCTGGGTGCGACGTTAATGCCAACATGAAACTGACTACTCATCGGGAAAACATGGCGCTGACGAATGGTTTCTGCCATCACATAGCGGTCAGTGGCACAATTAAATGATGTTCTTCCGCGATAGGAATAAACACATCCGGTGAAATCCAGCCCTGACGCGGATTGTTCCAGCGCAGCAAAATCTCTACACCAATACATTGCTGGCTGCGCGCATTAAGCAAAGGCTGACAGAACAATTCGAACTCATGTTGCGCCAGGCCCAGATTGATTTCGCGGGAAAAGCTCATCCGGTAAGCGGTCGCCAGCCAGGCGATGTAGCCCACCAGTAAACTTAGCAGCACCGCCAGCGGTAATTGTGTTGGAAGATAGTGCCATGCCAGCGCCGTAGCCCCCGGACATTAACGTTAATGGTAAAAGGAAAGCGTTGCGAAGAAACCTGATAGTTTTCATTGTCTTCAGGTTGCGGAAGGGAATCTACCAGCCATTACCATAGAGCAAATGCCGTTTGTCCACCGTCAGGCTGGCGCTACTGATTTGCGGCAGTTGTGGCTCAAGGAGCATTGCCGTCAGTAAGTCGATGTTAATCATCTCCATGACCCCAGCATTGCTACTGCCCGCTGCAGGCGTCCATTGAATCAAAACCGGACTGCCTTTAATCAGGGCACGGTCGATCGTCAGGCGTAAAAGTGGTTGCGGTGCAGGAAGTTCAGCCAGAATGTCCACGACGGGCACATTGCGATAACCAAAAATGCTGGAGCAATAGAGTGTGCCGTCTTGCACCAGCCAATGGATCGCACAGTTTGGAGTTTTGCCGCCTGTTTACGTAATGGCAAAATGGGCGACAGAGCAGGGCAGACCAATCAGCGGAAGCAAGACTTCGCTACCTGCCTGTAGGGGAAGCAGTACTTTATCTAATTCCTCTACAGCGTGATTGGCGAATTGTACTACCCGTTGTTGATTTAAGTTACGCTGTGAAATAAATCGCACGCTCAGGGTCGAAGCGAGCGTAACGAGTGCGCAAATCGTACAAACAATCATTCGATTACGGCGATAGGTTTTAATGATCCGTTGTGCTTTTTGCATGCGGGCCACCCTGTAAGCGTATGGCGACAAACGCCTGACGCAACAGTGGAAGTGTAGTGGGGAATATTACAGCAGACGAGAAAGCGGGTATAAATTCGCCCTCCGTTGCAGATGGGCGAGTAAGAAGTATTAGTCACACTGGACTTTGATTGCCAGACCACCGCGTGAGGTTTCGCGGTATTTGGCGTTCATGTCCTTACCGGTTTCGTACATCGTTTCGATGACCTTATCCAGCGAGACGCGCGGTGCACTGGTGCGGCGCAGAGCCATCCGTGCGGCGTTAATCGCCTTCACAGAGGCAATGGCATTACGCTCAATGCACGGCACCTGAACCTGCCCTGCAACCGGGTCGCAGGTTAAACCAAGGTTGTGTTCCATGCCAATTTCCGCCGCCACGCAAACCTGTTCCGGGCTACCGCCCAGCAGTTCTGCAAGACCCGCAGCAGCCATTGAACAGGCAACACCCACTTCGCCCTGGCAACCAACTTCCGCACCGGAAATAGAGGCGTTCATTTTATACAATGCACCAATCGCGCCCGCTGCCATAAAGTAACGGGTATAGATGTCCGGGCTGACCGATTCAATAAAGTGGTCATAGTAAGCCAGCACTGCCGGAACGATACCGCAGGCACCGTTGGTTGGCGCAGTTACCACACGACCACCGGCGGCTTTCTTCGTTAACTGCCAGCGCAAACATGTTTACCCATCAATGACATTCATGGATCGTTAGACAGTTTATCGCTGGAAACTAACATCCGGCGCAGGGCAGACGCACGACGTGGCACGCGCAGCGGGCCTGGCAGTACACCTCGGTGT
>ENA-OQER01000720-OQER01000720.1-human-gut-metagenome-genome-assembly--contig:-NODE-720-length-17640-cov-12.483355_pt1 | contig 17640 bp, 16 predicted proteins | sample MGYA00242797_ERZ504639 | MGnify/ENA primary metagenome ERZ504639 (study PRJEB26092, sample SAMD00036306) | human gut metagenome | host: Homo sapiens | study: EMG produced TPA metagenomics assembly of...
CATATATTTTTTTCATTGATATTTTGTTTTATTATGATATAATAATTTTAGTTATGTAATATATGTATAAAATCTATAACAAAAAAGTTATAGATTTTATTAAAGATGAGCCGATTGCCATAACATTTATATTTAAATTTACTAAGAAGGCTCTTTTATAATAGTATTTAGTATAAAGAGAACCAATGAAATGATAAGATTGGCTTATAGGAGGTCATAATAAATGTTTAAAAGAGTCTTAATTGCTAATCGTGGTGAAATAGCAGTACGTATCATACGTGCTTGTCAAGAAATGGGTATAGAAACTGTAGCTGTTTATTCTGATGAAGATGCAGATGCAATGCATGTAAGATTAGCAGATTATAGTTATAATATTGGTCCAGCTGATGCTAGTGAAAGCTATTTAAATATTGATGCTTTGATGGAAGCTGCTGAAAGAACAGAAGCAGATGCTGTTCATCCAGGATATGGATTTTTATCCGAAGATGCTGATTTTGCAGAAATGGTAACTAAAGCTGGAATGACATGGATTGGTCCATGGGCAGATACTATCCGTAAAGTTGGCGATAAAGATGAAGCTAGAGCTGCAATGATACCATCAGGTATTCCAATGTCAAAAGGTAGTACTCCATTGACTAGCGTAGAAGATGCTGTTGAACAAGCAAAAGATGTAGGCTATCCTATTATTTTAAAACCAGTAGCTGGTGGTGGTGGTAAAGGTATGCTTATCGCTAACAGCGAAGATGATTTAAGAAATATCTTAACTATCATTGATATAAATAAAGTAAAATATTATTTTGAACATTATATTGAACATTCTCGTCATATTGAAGTACAGATTGTAGCTGATAATTATGGTCATGTTATTCACTTAGGTGAACGTGAATGCTCTTTACAACGTCGTAATCAGAAATTATTAGAAGAATCTCCTTCTATTGCTTTAACTCCAGACCGTCGTGCTGAAGTTGGTGCTTTAGCTATTAAAGCAGCAAAAAGTGTTCACTACAATAATATTGGTACTGTAGAATTTTTACTTGATTTGAAAACAAATCAGTTTAATTTCATGGAAATCAATCCACGTATTCAAGTAGAACATGGTGTAACAGAAGCTGTTACAGGTATTGACCTTGTGCGTACACAAATTCGCATAGCAGCTGGTGAATCTTTAGACTTACAACAAGAAGATGTAAAATTCACAGGTCATGCTATTGAATGTCGTATCAATGCTGAAGACCCAGATAATAATTTCATGCCATCTCCAGGAAAAATTGATTTCTTCTTAGAACCTGGTGGACCTCGTGTTCGTGTAGATAGTGGTGTTTGTGCAGGACTTTCCATATCTCCATATTATGATTCTTTGATTGCAAAAATCGTAGTACGCGGACGTACTCGTGGTGATGCTATTAAAATTATGCGTCGTGCTTTAAATGAATTTAAAGTTGGTGGCATCAAAACAACAATACCACTTCATCAACGTATTTTGAAAAATGAATATTTCTGCACAGGTGATATTGATACAAGATTTATTAGAAATCATTTCTCTAAATATGTACAACCAATGACACCTGCACAGTTGAAAGCTTCTAAGACAGCTAAAACTGAAAAAGAAATTATTAATGCTATAAATGCAAGTATGTATTATGCTTAATTTATAAAAATATATAGTAATATACCTAGCCCTGATAACAGAGATAAATTGTTATCAGGGTTTTTTTATTGACAAAATAAATAAAAATGATAAATAATGAATTAATTCAATTTATATTTAGGAAAGGTAAAGGTGGAGATAATGAGTAATTCTCGTGTAAGAATTATTAAAGACCCAGAAGAGAGAAAACAAGAAATCATAGAAGCAGCCTTACATTTATTTTCCCAAAAGGGATATGAGCATACAACTATACAAGATATTGCTAAATATTTAAATATATCTCAAGGATTATGTTATCGTTATTTTAAATCTAAAGCGGAGATATTCACAGCAACTGCTGAATTTTATGCACAGCAGATTTTAATTCAAATAAGACAACCTTTTCCTGAAAATATGAAAGCAATTGATAAATTTAATGTTACGATAAAAAGACTTTTTCAATATATTATCAAACATGGTGAGTTTGAAGCTAATAGTGAAGTAAGTGCCTTACGTGCAGATAGATTAGATAGTATTTCCAGACAGATTATAGAAGTAATCATACCGATAATTAAGCAAGGTAATGAAGAAAAGATATTTAATTGTCATGATATAGAAAAAACGACTAAGATTTTTATTTTTGGTTTGGTACATACTTTTCATGAAGAAATGCCTAAGCAAGATATAAAGAATTATATTAAGTCTTTTTTAAAGTATTTAAAGATAAATTTAGTATTGATTTTAAATATAAAAGAGCCTGAATTACTAGGTGAAGGTTGGGAAAACATTTTATAGATATAGATGAAAAAAAACTAGGTGTTATATTATATCGACACTTAGTTTTTTATTTGACGGTATAGTTTATTTGTAGTAATATTTAAATGAATGAATTTATTCATTCTTGAGGTGATATGATAAAATTTGTTATTATATTAGGATTTTTCTGATATTATATAAGTGATGAATAAAATGGAAATGAATATAGAAGGAGGGATTTATGATGAAGAAAATATTTTTTGTGCTATGTTTGTTATTATCTTTATATTTATGCACAGGTTGTGGAAAAAATGAACAAGTTGTGGATAACACTGTTTATGTAAAAACACAGATAATTGATTATGGTGCAAGTAGTAATGAAGATAATTATGCAGGTGTAGTTAAAGGTCGCTATGAAACTAATTTAGCTTTTCAAGTTAGTGGAAAAATATTATCTAGAAATATAAATTTAGGAGATAGAGTATCAGCAGGAGATGTCTTGATGGTCATTGATGATAAAGATATTAGACAGAGTGTAAATGCCTATGATGCTCAAGTGGAAGCGGCTAAATCGCAATTGAATTTAGCACAATCTAATCTTGCTAGATATGAACAGTTATATGCAGCTAATGCAGTTAGTGCTCAATCTTTAGACCAATATCAAAATGCATATGATAGTGCTTTATCAGCATATAATCAAGCTGTAGCTCAAGCGACACAAGTATAATTCTTTGGGTTATACACAATTAGTCGCAAATGCAAATGGTGTTATTTCTAGTGTAAGTGGTGAAACTGGTCAAGTCGTAAGTGCAGGTCAGACTGTAGCTGTGCTTATTCAAGATGGAGAAAGAGAGATTGAAATATCCATTCCTGAAAATAAAATTCAAGATATAAGCATAGGTCAAAATGCGACAGTTGATTTTTGGGCTTTAAAAGGCACTACTGTTCAAGGTGTAGTCAGAGAAATATCACCGATAGCTGATGCCGTAGCAAAGACTTATAAAGTTAGAATTAGCCTTATAAATCCTCCATCTGATATTCAATTAGGTATGACTGCAAATGTTATATTTGCAGGAGCAAATAATGGTGATACAAATATTAGTTTGCCATTGAGTGCGTTGTATCAAGTGGAAAATAAAACTCAAGTTTGGATCGTCAATGATGCTTCTTGTGTGGAATTAAAAGATATAAATGTAATATCTTTGGGAAAAAATGATGTGATTGTCAGTGGATTAAATAAAGGTGATGTAGTAGTAACAGCAGGTGTGCATAAACTTTATGAAGGGCAATCAGTAAAATTAGCGGATGGTGATACTTTATGAGAAATTTAACAGAAGTGTCATTAAAAAATAAAAATCTAGTCTGGTACTTTATCGTTGTGATTTTTTTTGCAGGAATTTTTTCCTATACGAAATTGGGACGAATGGAAGATCCTTCATTTACGATTAGACAAATGGTAGTATCTGTAGCTTGGCCAGGAGCGACAGCTTCACAGATGGAAGCACAAGTTACAGATAAGATTGAGAAAAAATTGCAAGATACACCAGGTCTTGATTATGTAAAAAGTTTTTCGCGTTCAGGCGAAGCTGTTATCTATGTAAATTTACGTGATGATATAGATAATGATAAGATACGACCTACATGGCTTGAAGTTCGCAATATGGTTGATGACATAAAAAAGGATTTACCAGAAGGCGTTTATGGGCCATATTATAATGACCGATTTGATGATGTATATGGTTCTATATATGCTATCACAGGTGATGGTTATTCTTATGAAGAAATGCGTGAAAAGGCAGAAAAAATAAGACGTATCTTATTGACTGTGGATAATGTCAGCAAAGTAGAACTTGTAGGTGAACAGCCTGAAAAAATATATATAGAAGCTTCATTAGATAAGCTTTCTGAATTGGGTATTAGTCCTCAAGATATCATGCAAGCAGTGCAGACTCAACAACAAATGACACCTGCGGGCATGATTGAAACTCAAACAGATAATGTATATTTACGTTTAAGTGGTCAATTCGCTGATGTGGATATGCTCAAAGAAATGCCTATCAATGCTGGGGGCAAAATTTGCGTTTGGCAGATATAGCCAAAGTAGAACGTAGATATGTAGAGCCAGCAGAACCAAAGATGTTCTACAATGGAAAACCAGCTATAGGTCTTGCTGTTTCTATGGAAGCTGGAGGTAATATTTTAACTCTAGGTAATAATCTACAAAATACTATTGAAGAAGTACAAAAATATATACCTACAGGTTTAGAGATAAATCAAGTATCTAATCAGCCTCAAGTAGTAAAAGATTCAATAGATGAATTCGTAGGTTCTGCGAGAAGCAATTATCATCGTATTGGCAGTCAGTTTTTTGAGCTTAGGACTCAGAACAGGTATGGTGGTTGCAGGTTGTATACCTCTTGTTATTTTAGGCGTATTTGTTGCTATGGACCTTTAGGTATAGATTTGCATAAGGTTTCTTTAGGAGCGTTGATTATTTCTTTAGGTTTATTAGTGGATGATGCTATTATTGCTGTAGAAATGATGAGTGTAAAACTTGAAGAAGGCTTAGATAGATTTAGTGCTGCTTGTTATGCGTATAAAGCGACAGCTATGCCAATGCTTAGCGGTACACTAATTACTTGTGCAGGCTTTATACCTGTAGCTTTTGCCGATGGATTAGCATCTGAATTTTGTAGTGCGTTATTCCCTGTAATTGCTATAGCTTTGATTTTATCTTGGATTGTATCTGTAATGGTAGCTCCATTATATGGTTATAAAATAATTAAAGTTAAAGTAAAAAAAGATGAAAAGGGAAATGTAGACCCATATCAAAGTAAATTTTATACATTTTTTAGAAAGATATTATGTTATTGCTTAACACATAAAAAAATAATATTATCTAGCACAGTGGTTATATTCGCTATTTCTATTTATTGTATGAAATTTATAAGTCAAGAATTTTTCCCACCATCTCAAAGACCAGAGCTTGTAGTAGAACTTACTTTGCCAGAAGGTTCATCTATAAAGGCAACGGAAGAACAAGCTGAAAAATTAGCAGCTATTTTAAGTGAAGAACAAGATAAAATAGATAATTTTGCTTATTATACAGGTCAAGGATCTCCGCGTTTTGTATTGACTTTTGATCCTGTATTACCAAAGGATAATTATGCTCAATTTGTAATTACAGCAAAAGATGTAGAAGCTAGAGAATATTTAAATCAAAAATTATTTAAAATCTTAAATGAAGATTTTCCAGCAGTACAATCAAATATTAAATTTTTACAAATGGGGCCACCTGCTGATTATCCTGTAATGATTAGAGTTTCAGGATATGATGTGGATAAGGTAAAAAATATAGCTGATGAAGTAGCTATGAAGATGCGCCAAGATAGTAATATTTACAATGTAAATTTTGATTGGCAAGAAAAAGCAAAAACACTTCATTTAGAATTAGACCAAGATAAATTGAGAGCAATGGGTATATCTAGTCGAATGGTTGCCCAGACTTTATATACAGAGCTTACAGGAGCAACAGCTGCTCAATTTTATCAAGGTGATAGAACCATTGATATAGTGATGAGATTATCTGATGACGATAGAGATAATTTGGAAAAAGTGCGTAATTTACCGATTTATTTAGGGCAATATGGATATGTACCACTTGAACAGATTGCTAAAATTAGTTATCATGCAGAAGATGGTGTTATTTGGCGTCGTGATTTAAAACCTACAATCACTGTTCGTGGTAGTATTTATCAAGGAACAGCCAATGATGCAACTGAAAAAATATATAATCAATTAGCTGATTTACAAAAAGATTTACCATTTGGTTATAGCATTGAACCAGATGGCGCTATGTCAGATAGTCAAACAGCTATGGAACATTTGTTAAAACCTATACCTGTGATGGTCATAGCTGTTATTACTATATTGATGTTCCAGTTGAGAAGTGTACAGTTAATGATAATGACTGTACTTACAGCTCCGCTTGGCTTAATTGGTGTTAGCTTTGGTATGTTATTGTTTGATAAACCAATTGGGTTTGTGGCAGTATTAGGTATCTTGGCTTTATTTGGTATGATTATTCGTAATTCAATTATCTTGATTGACCAGATAAAGAAACATATGCTTGATGGTGAAAAACCATGGAATGCTATTATTGATTCTGCTGTATTGCGCTTCCGTCCAATAATGCTTACAGCAGCAGCGGCAATACTTGGATGATGCCACTTGTACCAAGTACACTTTGGGGTTCAATGGCAATTGCTATTTCTTGTGGTTTAGTAGTCGCTACGATTTTAACTTTGCTCATTTTGCCAACAATGTATGCAGCATGGTTTAAAATCACACCAGATAGTGAAAATAAGTTGAAACAGAAATAAAATGTTTCACGTGAACAAAAAAAGTGCAAGTAAGAAATTTCTTACTTGCACTTTTTCATTTATTTAATTAGCAAATCTTTTACGAGGTTTTCTACTAATTGGTGGTTTGAGATACATTAAGGCACTTGTTATGAACATCAAAATTCCAGCGAAAATAAAGACAAATTTTAGACCAAAGAAAGTGCCGATAAAGCCACCAATTAATGGGCCAATAGTTGAACCAATTTGTTGGGCTGCAAACATCAAACCAAAGATACGCCCACGTTGTTCGGCTGGACTTTTTTTAACTAAAATAGAATTGATTGATGGGTATACACCAGCATAGAATAGACCACAAACAAATTGCAAAATAGCAAATGGAGTAAGCGTGCTAGGTATGGATTGAATGATTAAAATAAAACCTGTACCAGCAAGGGTTATACACATAGTACGGAAAAATCCATGTGATTGACCATATCTACCCCAAAGCGGTGCGGAAATAGCTCCAGCAAAACCACCTAAAGAAAAGACCATACCAGATAACATGATAACATTATCCATGCTATGATGTAGTTCAGCTACATATAATGTTAATATAGGCTGAAGAATTAAAATTGCCATTTGGATAACAACAGCACATTCAAGCATACGTCTAATCATAGGTATTTTTAATAAATTTACTTTTTCTGCTTCTTTAGCTAATGCTAATTGTTCAGGTGTTTTAGCTTCACGAGGTGGCTCTTTGATAAATATTAAGGTGATTAAAGTAATCAAGGCAAGAGCACCTGCGGAGATAAAGAAGGAAACTCGCATACCAAATACACTGGCTAATACGCCACCGAGTAATGGGCCAATAACTCCGCCAGCAGTTAAAGCACCTTGCATTACGCCCATACAAAAACCGAGCTTTTCTTTGGGAGCATAAGAGGACATAATAGCAAGTTCAGCAGGCCAAAGTCCAGCGGCAAAACCTTGGAGAATACGAGCAAACATTAATTGAATAGGAGAGCTAACGATACCACAGATGAAATAAGTAATAGCAAGACCTACTCCAGCACGTACTGCCATAGGTTTTCGCCCTTTTTTGTCAGATAATTTGCCCCAGATAGGAGCCATAACAGCACTAACGATGAATGTTACGGAAAATATAATGCCTGACCACATATTTACATTGTCAGATGTTACACCTAATTCATTAATTAAATACATAGGTAAAAATGGAATGAGCATAGTATAACTAGCTGACATCAGTACAACATTGCAAGTCAAAATGGCTAAAACAGCTTTCCAATTCAATTAAATCAATCCTTTCGTAATAATTTCATAGTTTATTAATTATTTTTATAAAAAAATAATTAAATATCTAAGATGATTATACATCAAAAGGTATAAATTAAAAAGCTACTATAGACGAAAAATATTCTTTGGGCTACAATTAATTATAGATTAATAAATAAGGACGTGATATTGTGTATAAATTAGCACCATCATTATTAGCAGCTGACTTTGGTATTATAAAAGAACAATTAGCCAAATTAGATGAAGCAAAAGTACCTTATCTTCATTTAGATATTATGGATGGAGTTTTTGTACCTAATTTATCTTTCGGTCTTGCTGTTGTTGAGTCTATTCGCAAATATACAAAAATGGTTTTTGATGTGCATTTGATGATTATAGAACCAGAACGTTATATAGAACAGTTCGCTAAAGCTGGTACAGATATTTTCTGTTTCCATATTGAAGCGACTAAAGATGCAAAAGCAACTGTAGAAAAAATAAAGAAATGTGGTATGAAAGCAGCTATCGCTGTTAAACCAGCAACACCAATAAGTGAAATAAAAGATTTATTAGGTGAATTAGATATGGTCTTAGTAATGACTGTAGAACCAGGTTTTGGTGGTCAAAAATTCATGGAAGACCAGATGGAAAAAGTAAAAGAATTAGTAAAACTTCGTGAAGAAAATAATTATAAATATGATATTGAAGTTGATGGTGGTGTAAATCCTGAAACAATAAAAACATGTTTTGCTTCTGGTGCAAATGTAATTGTAGCAGGTTCTGCCGTTTTAGGAGCAAAGGATATTTCTGCAAGAGTAGAAGAATTTGCTCAAATTGCCAAAGAATATAATATTTAATTTTTATCATAAAAAAAACGTATTATCCATAAAAGATAATAGTTTTTATTTGAATTATTTAATTTGCAACAGTATCTGTAGTTGTATTTTCAGTTACTGGTTGGCGATTTTTTTGACCTGTCCAACCATATTTGATTGTGAGTGTTGTTATACCTGCGATTAACATAAATAATGCCATAGCAAAATATCCAAGGTCAAAAGAACCTGTTTCTGTTTTGATGAAGCCCATCATATAAGGGCCAACCCAACCACCAAGGTTACCACAGGAATTGATAAGACCGATAGCACCAGCAGCTGCAGGGCCTGTTAAGAATGTAGTAGGAACTGTCCACCATACGCCCATAGAAGCATAGATACCAATAGCGGATAAGCAGATTAAAAATAATGCTACAGAAGGATTGCTAGCAAATGGGCTAAGTCCAAGACCGATAGCACCGATGAACATGGCAATAGCTACATGCCAAACTTTATCACCTGTTTTAGTAGATGTATAACCTGCGATTATTTGTACGATTAAAGCTACAGTCATAGGAATAGCGATAGCGCCACCTAATAGAGAAGTTGACCAACCGGAAAGGCTTTTTAATACAGTTGGCATCCAGAAGTTGAAGCCCCAGAAACCAATTACCCACATGAAATAGATAAAGCAAAGTTTTAAAACTTTTTTATCAGTAAAAGCTTGCATAACAGTATATTTTTTTACTTTTTGTAAACGAGCTTGTTCAGCTTCAAAAGCTTCTGTTAAATATTTTTTTTCAGCATCATTGAGCCAAGATACTTGATCTGGTCTATCTTTAACCCAGAAGAAGAATACTACAGCGAAGAGGAGAGCAGGAACAGCTTCTAAGATGAATAATTCTTGCCAACCATGCATACCTAAAATAGAAGTATTTAATAAAACACCAGCTAAAGGAGCACCGATAATAGTAGATAATAATAGCGAAGTAAGCATTAAGGAAGTAGCACGAGCTCTTTCTTTTGGTGTAAACCAACGAGGGAATAATACAGAATAAATAACAGGATAAAGACTTGCTTCAGATGCACCGAGTAAGAAGCGGTAGATATAAAATTCAGTTTGAGTAGACATGAAAGCCATGAGAACGCAAACGAGACCCCATGTGAACATGATACGGGCAATCCATTTACTAGCAGAATATTTAGCAGCGATTAAAGAGCCAGGAATTTCTAAAAGTAAGTAACCCATGAAGAAGATACCAGCACCAGCTCCAAAGATTTCAGGTGTAAGCATGGTAAATCTTCAGTCATAGTCAAAGCTGCATAAGCTATATTTACACGGTCGATACAAGCGATGATTGAAACTAAGAATACAGGTAAAATAATATGTAAATCACGCTTTCTTTTTAAACTTGCAAAATTGATTTGTTCCATTGTTAAAACCTCCTAATAAAATATTTTGTGTAAAACTAAGTATAAATACAAAAAACCTCCGCCCCATAAAGGGACGGAGGTTATATTTCCGCGGTACCACCCTGATTTTGTCTTAATTATAGACAACAGCTCTCAACGTACATCATAATACGCGTTTCTTATAACGTAGAACAAACGTTTTAGCTTACTGGATTTCAGCTAAAATCTTCAAGGATGATTTTCGTTTTTCTTTTGGCTACCACTTTTCAGCAAAATAGTGGCTCTCTGTAAGCTTTAAGGAAAAATTACTTGTTCCTATCTCTAGATTTATACTTTATTTTATATTTACAAATTTACAAAACTCATTGTAGATTAATATAATCTTATATTGCAAAATTGTCAATAGTTTTTTTAAAATAATTTATGATAAAATAGGTCTTGACAGGAGTTGCGTGAACGGCAACCTCAATACCCTTGTTCTCGATTTCACCAGATTGATCATCTTGTAGATGTAACCGGTGGTACCAGATACTGACAAAGGAAGAATCTCATCCTTGGTATTTGTCTGATAGTAAGTTACATCGAATCCCAGGCGGTTGTCGAAGAAAGCCATCTCGAGACCCAACTCGTAAGATGTGGTTGACTCAGGCTTCAAATCGGCATTGTTCAATGTATTTGGCAAGCGATAACCTGGAGTAGAGGAATCGATGTTGGTATATTGGGTATAAGTACTCAGCACCTGATATGGATCGGTATCGTTACCTACCTTTGCAAAACCGAGACGTACCTTACCATATGTCAGCCAAGGAGCCTTGTTCTTCAGGAGTTCCGAGAACAACCAGCTACCGGTGACAGATGGATAGACATATGTATTGTTGCTTGATGGAAGAGAAGAAGATTTATCACCACGAAGAGTAGCCTCCAAGTAGAGCATGTTCTTCCAACCCAAAGTAATATCACCAAACAGAGAATTAATTCCCTTTACTCGCTTATAGTTATAAGCCTTGGCTGCCTGCAAGGAGTTAGCCAGGTTATAGTATTCAGGAATAGCCAAACCACCCTGTGTCTCACCATACACATACTCATAGTGATTACGCATGATGTTGGCACCCACATTGGCGCTGATGCTGTAATCGCCGAATGTCTGGTTATACATCAGCAGGAACTCATGGTTCAACTCATACTGCTGACGGGAGATTTCCTTATACTTAGACAATTCCTGAGAGTAAACGGCATTGCGCTCATACTGCTTGTCAACCCAGAAATCAAGGTTTGCCTTATACTGGAACTTGAGCTGTGGGATAATCTGATAGCTGAAGCCCACATTACCATATACACGGTTACGGCTATCATTCTCGTAGTTCATGTAGCGGCTCCAGTATGGGTTATTGTGGAACTGGATAGCAGTATCATCAATACCACCAATGTTCCATGAAGCCTGGCTTCCATCAGGGTTCTTATAGAGAGACTCCAATTCGTTCATGTTCAACTGGCGCTGTCCCCACTGCGTGAACTTCACCATGATGTTGTTGTCACCATAACCAGTATCCTGACGACCCTTGGTACGGTTGTTGAAGTAGTTGACACTGGTGAACACATTCAACTTCTTGTCTGGCGACATGATATTGCCCGTAACATTCAAGGCATTCTTATACTGGCTGCTGTTTGGCAGATAACCTGTCAAAGAAGTATTGGTATAGGAAATACGGAACGAACTGTTGTCATAAGACTGAGACACAGCGATATTATTGGTGTAAGAAACACCAGTTTTGAAGAAGTCGCGATAATCTGAAGAAGCAGGGCTCCAGGCAGATGTAGTAGGATCGCCTACAGAACCGTTATTCTTCCATGTAAGAAAGTCGTACCATGAAAGCACCTGGCGGCCATCCAATTTAGGACCCCAGCTTTCATCCATACCATAGTCTGGAATCAGATATTCCTTGCCATTGATAGTGGCAGTACCCATATCATCACCATCGGTGCCATAAGCATAATCGCCAGCATAACCATAACCGCCACCATACTGACTCTGAAGCTTAGGCAGTTTGGTTACAGTTTCAAAGCCAACAGAAGAGCTGAACTCCACCCCGAGTCCTGCAGCCTTCTTGGCACGCTTGGTAGTAATCATGATAACACCATTAGAGGCACGGCTACCATAAAGAGCAGTAGCAGAAGCACCCTTCAACACGCTGATGTTCTCTACATCATCAGGGTTGATATCCTGAATCAAGTTACCGTAATCGTAACCACCACCACCACGCTGAGTCTCGGTAGAGTTATTGTCGCCACCCTCGATAGGCACACCGTCAACAACGAACAGCGGCTGGTTGCTGCCAGAAAGCGAGTTAGCCCCACGAAGCAAGACCTTAGAAGATCCGCCCATGCTACCGGCACTAGAAGAGATGGTCAAACCCGCAACCTTACCCTGCAGAGCATTGACAGGGTTGCTGAGTCCACCACGTGATTTCAGCATCTCATCGCCTTTCAGCTCGGTTACAGCATAACCCAAAGCCTTCTTTTGGCGAGAAACACCCAAGGCTGTGACAACCACATCATTCAATGTATTGTCCTCGCCTTCCAACACAATTTTCATTTTTGATTTAGCAACCACCTTTTGAGATTTCATTCCCAAATAAGAGATTACCAACTTAGCATTTCCACTAGGAGCTACCAAAGAAAAGTTTCCATCAACATCTGTTACAGTACCCGTCTTGGTACCTTCAATCTTGATAGATGCGCCAATAACCGGTTCACCGTCTTCCTGAGAAACAACCTTACCTGTAACAGTAGTTTGAGCGAGGGCTATTCCTGTTGAAAGAATAAGCCCTCCCATGAGCATGGTCAATCTTTTTACCATAATTCTCTCTCTTAAAAATTAAACAACTTACAAATATCGGGTGCAAAGATACATACTTTTTGCAAATTAAACAAATTTTTAGTAAACAACTTGATATAAAATACCAAATTTATGGTACTTTATGTATATTTTTCGTATATTTTATTACTTTTCGTAAGCGCTTTTGATGTTTATCCCCACAAAAAGTAAATAACGAGAAGAAACTAGGCATAAAAGAGAAGTTTTAAAAACAGAAAGGCAAACACGCCATTTATCACAACAAATAACATGTTTGCCTTTATTATTTTATTAAAATGAAACTCGCCTATCAAAAAGGCTTCGTCAAGATTACACCTTATTATATATAGGGAGTTATGAAAAAAAAGTCAATAACGCCGGGAATTTAAATCACGCCAAAATGGAGGAGCGCATTCTTAACACCATCTTCATCCACATGAGTCGTAATGAAATCGGCTACCTGCTTGAGATTATCTCCCGCATTGCCCATCGCAACACCGGTGCCTGCCTCCCGGACGATGGAAATATCATTGCCGCCATCGCCGAAAGCCATGGTTTCTTCTATGTTCAAACCCAGATAATCAGCCATTGCATGCAAGCCCTTGCCCTTATCAGCATCGGCTGCCGTAATATCCGTAAAGGCAGGATGCCATCTGCCGATGTGCAGTTGCGGAGCGTAGGCATCAGGAGCGTCTCCTGCTCTACCGAACAGAAAGGAGTAACCTGCAGAACCTGCTCATCTCCCAGTTCATTCACATCGGTCAGGAAGATTTCGCAATCCACCCCCAATCCCTTGGCAAAGATTTCATAAACCTCGTCAGTATAATGATGGATAGCGAGATGATGCTCTCCTACGACAATTGCCGGATAATCATCACGGTCGGCTGCCTCGATAATCTTCTTTACATCTTCAGGAAGGATGGCATGCTGGCTCACCACCTTATCGCCTACAAAACAGCAGGCTCCATTGGTGGTGATGTAACCGTCGATGAGATGTTCTATCTGACCGAGATTGTTGATGATGAGTTGCGGACGACCGGTAGAAATATACACCTCTACCCCATTTTTCTTAGCCTGCTCCAAGGCATCTACCGTGCTCTGCGGAATCTTGTGGGTCTTGAAACTCACCAGGGTGCCGTCAATATCAAAAAACAATGCTTTTATCTTCTTATCCATACCAATATCTTCTATACCTTAATTATATATATAATGCAAAATCGGCTCTGTAAGTACAGAAAAACCGATGCAAAAATACGAAAAAACAGAAAAATGACAAAAAATATAAAGATTTATTAGATTTTACTTGCATCGAAAAGAGAAAAAACGTATATTTGCCACATCTTTATGCCCGAGGAAACTCCGAGATAACGCATAGAGCAACTAGTAAATAAGAACGGTTATGAGTAAGAAGACCTATCGGTTACTGGCATCCCTGTTGCTGATGCTCGTAGCGACGCTTACTTCATGCGAGAAGTTTTCGATTGACGAAACAACCGGAAAATCACGTGAGGCAAACGCCAATGTAACTATCCATGTGCAGAAAATAGAAGGCACAAGTCTGCTGACAACCAAAGCTGCCGACAAGCAGATGGCGCTGAGCGATGTGTGCTCCAGACTGACACTTGCCATCTTTGACGGAGAGGAGAAACTGGAGACGGTGAACCAGCTTTCAACAGACAATGGCTTCGGAACAGCCCATGTGAGTCTGGACGAAGGAGAATACCGGCTGGTGGTGATTGCCCATAACGGAAAGGGAAACTGCTCTATCAGCGCACCCGAGAAGGTGAAGTTTGCAAGCAACAAACTTACCGACACCTTTTATTATTACGGCAGGTTGAGCGTAAACGAAGAGGGCGCCACCACAGACATCAACCTGAGGCGAGCAGTTGGCGCCTTCAAGTTACATATTACCGACGAAACCATTCCCGAAGAAATCAGGAGCATCAAGTTCTATTATACCGGCGGCAGCAGCACCCTGGATGCAACCACCGGATTCGGCTGCGTGAACAGCCGTCAGACCGAGAATTTCAGTATGGAAGATGGCGGCAGAGACTTTACCGTCTACACCTTCCCCCATGAAGAAGAGAAGAACATCAAGATGAGTATCAGCTTTCTGGATGCCGATGCAAAGGTGGTAAAGAGTTTTGAAAAAGCCGATTTGAAAATCCATCAGAACCATACAGCCTATACCGAGATTTCCATTGCTGACGGATTCGGTGGCGGAGACGACAGTACGGGTGGTGGAATAGGCATTACCGTAGATCCTACCTGGGGCGAGACAGAACGGGTGAATTTCTAAGAAACAGACGATTAAGGGATTACGGAAAACCAGAAGGTATGTTCTATTTTTCCACAATGCAATATATTTTTTGATTCTTAAAGATTTGATAAACAAAATTTCTTTGTCATTTAAGAATAATTCCATAATTTTGCATCTAATATTATATAATATTATAAACAAAGGATGAAAAAATATATAACTCTTATCATGCTGATGGGAGCATTGATTCCTGTCAGGGCTCAGGCACAAACGCTGAGCCTTGACAGTTGCCGTGCCATGGCGCTGCGCAACAACAAGCAGCTCAATGCCTCGAAGCTCAAGAAAGACGTGGCGTACAACATGAAGAAATCGGCACGTACCAAATATCTTCCTAAAGTAGATGCTTTAGGCGGTTACGAATGGTTCAGCAGGGAGATTTCGCTGCTGAACGACGGTCAGAAATCAACATTCAGCAATATCGGCTCTACCGTTACCGGAGGCATATCGGGAGGAGCCAGCAATCTGTTGAGCCAACTTGTAAGTCAGGGAATGATTACCCCGGAGATAGCGCAGCAGATAGGCGGACTGATGAATGAGAGACTGGGACCCTGCAGCAGCAAGGCAATGCGCTGGGAGAGAAAGTGGTAGATGCTTTCCGCACCGACACCCGCAATATCTGGGCAGGAAGCGTGATGGTTCGCCAACCTATCTATATGGGTGGAGCCATCATTGCAGCCAACAAGATTGCAGACATCGGAGAGCAGATTGCCGAGAATGATCTCGACCAGCAGACCCAGAGCACGCTCTACAGCATAGACCAGGCTTACTGGCTCGCCGTTTCGCTGAAGCAGAAGCAGAAACTCGCCATCAGTTACCGCGACCTCGTAAAGAAACTGAACGAGGATGTTCATAAGATGATTCAGCAGGGAGTAGCCACCAAGGCAGACGGACTGAAGGTAGACGTGAAAGTGAACGAGGCTGAGATGCAGATTACCCAGGCAGAAGACGGACTCGCCCTGTCGAAGATGCTGCTCTGCCAGCTCTGCGGCATTCCGATGAACCAGGAAATCACACTTGCCGATGAAGATAAGGAAACCCTGGCTTTATCAGGAACTCCTGTTGACACCGAGCAGCAGAAAGTGGCAGCACAGGATTCGGCACTGAACACCCGTCCGGAGCTCCGCATGCTGCAGAATGCGCTCGACATCTCTAAAGAAGCTACCAATATGGTTCGCGCCATCAATCTGCCTCACGTCATGCTGACAGGCGGCTACATGATTTCGAACCCGAACGTATTCAATGGTTTCCAGAAGAAGTTTACCGGTGTCTGGAACGTAGGCGTGATGGTTCATGTTCCGGTATGGAACTGGTTCGACGGCGCCTACAAGGTGAGAGCCGCCAAGGCTGCCAGCAATATCGCCCAGATGAACCTGGATGATACGAGAGAGAAGATTCATCTGCAGATTACCCAAAGCCAGTTTAAGGTAAAGGAAGCCCAGAAGAAGCTCAACATGGCAATGAAGAACATCGCCAGTGCAGATGAGAACCTGAGATGCGCCAACCTCGGTTTCAAGGAAGGCGTGATGGAGGTTACCGACGTGATGGCTGCACAGACTGCCTGGCAGAAAGCACAGAGCCAGAAGATTGATGCAGAAATCGACGTGAAGCTGACTCAGGTTGGGCTGAACAAGGCGCTCGGTATCCTGCAGTAATAATAATAACAAATTTAAATTCAGATTAAGCAAATGTCTAAGAAATCACAGCATAACAACATATTGCTCGCTGTAATCGGTTTTACAGCAGTAGTCATTCTCGTAGGCGTCATCGGTTTCTTCACTTTGGAACAGAAGGATGACACCATTCAGGGCGAGGTAGAAGTATCAGAATACAGAGTATCCTGCAAACTGCCAGGACGCGTGGTAGAACTCCGCGTTCAGGAAGGCGATTACGTTCATGTGGCGATACGCTCGCCATCCTCGAAGTGCCGGAAATGAAATCGCAGGAACAGATGCTCCAGGCTACCAACGCTGCAGCCGAGGCGATGAAGGACCTGACAGATGCAGGTGCACGCAAGGAGCAGATTCAGGCGCTTACCAGTTGGTCCAGCAGGCTGAAGCTGCCGCAACCATAGCCAAGAAGACCTACGACCGCATGCAGAACCTCTTCAACGAGGGTGTAATCAGCGGTCAGAAACGCGATGAGGCTTACGCAGCCTACAAGGCTACAGAGGCTCAGGTGGCTGCTGCCAGAAGTCAGTACGATATGGCGAAGAATGGCGC
>ENA-OQER01000722-OQER01000722.1-human-gut-metagenome-genome-assembly--contig:-NODE-722-length-17598-cov-3.987465_pt1 | contig 17598 bp, 23 predicted proteins | sample MGYA00242797_ERZ504639 | MGnify/ENA primary metagenome ERZ504639 (study PRJEB26092, sample SAMD00036306) | human gut metagenome | host: Homo sapiens | study: EMG produced TPA metagenomics assembly of...
CCAGTGAGAAAAAGATTGATAACGCCATACGGGATTGTGGCGAATGAAAACAAGTACCATCCCATCCGGGACTATTTAAGTACCCTTGTGTGGGACGGGACAGAGCGAATCCGTTTCTGCCTGCGGCACTTTCTGGGGGCTGACGCAGACGATTACACCTATGAAGCGTTGAAGCTGTTCCTGCTGGGTGCAATCTCACGAGCCTTTCAGCCGGGATGCAAATTTGAAATCATGCTCTGTCTGGTAGGCGGTCAGGGGGCTGGCAAGTCCACCTTCTTCCGTCTGCTGGCAGTCCGGGACGAGTGGTTCTCCGATGATTTGCGGAAGTTGGACGATGACAATGTGTACCGCAAGCTGCAAGGTCACTGGATTATCGAAATGTCGGAAATGATGGCAACCGCCAACGCCAAGAGCATTGAGGAAATCAAGTCATTTTTAAGCCGGCAGAAAGAGGTTTACAAGATACCCTATGAAACCCACCCGGCAGACCGCCCCCGTCAGTGCGTGTTTGGCGGCACTTCCAATGCCCTTGACTTCCTGCCCCTTGACCGTTCCGGCAACCGCCGATTTATCCCGGTCATGGTGTACCCGGAGCAAGCCGAGGTTCACATTTTGGAGGACGAAGCCGCTTCCAGAGCCTATATCAGCCAGATGTGGGCGGAAGCAATGGAGATTTACCGAAGCGGCATGTTCAAGCTGTCATTCAGCCAGCCATGCAGCGGTATCTCAAAGAACACCAGCGGGATTTTATGCCGGAGGACACCAAAGCCGGGATGATACAGGCTTACCTTGATAAGTACACCGGGGAAACGGTCTGCTCCAAGCAGCTCTACAAGGAAGCCTTAAACCACACCTTTGATGAGCCGAAGCAATGGGAAATCCGGGAAATCAACGAGATAATGAACCAGTGCATTACCGGGTGGAACTACTTTTCCAATCCGAGGATGTTTGCGGAATACGGCAGACAAAAGGGCTGGGAGCGTGAAAACCCGGCAACGGACTCCGGCAACCCGTCTGAAAAAACGATGGACGGTTTTGTGGAGGTCACAGAGCAGATGGAGCTTCCATTCTGAAAATGACAGCCCGTTGCCGACTTCGTTGCTATCCCGTTGCCGAGCCGTTGCCGGGGAAAATCCCTTATTTCCGGGCTTTTTCCCTCTCTGACAACCAAAACAACAGAAAAATAAAAGAAAAGTATAAATAGTAATCAACGCCAGATTGAGATTGTTTGCAAGGTCTTTTGAAGCCCGTTGCCGGACTTCGTTGCCGACCGTTCTCTGTCTGGCTATTTTCATGTATGGAGGATAACTGCCTATGGCGAAAAATAAGACCAAGATTGAAGTGACAACCGTATTTGACGGGGAACTGGACGCCACCGATGTGTTCGTCAGCCTGATTTCCCAGAAATACGGCAAAACAAATACAAAAGAATATCTTGCTAAAAAGAAAGATTTGAAGTATAATGAAGATGAGGTTCAACAGAGCCAGATACCGTCTGGATTGTGTGGGTAAATGGCTATGATGAACGAAATGGAATACAGAACAATCGGTTCAGACTTGCCGGGGGCTATCGTGCGGCGGTCTATTGCAGGCTGTCAAAGGACGATGACCTGCAAGGCGAAAGTGCCAGTATCGCAAACCAGCGTGATATGCTGGAAAAATACTGCGAAAAGCAGGGATGGGAGGTTGTGGCAGTCTATCAGGACGATGGCTTCACAGGTCTTAATATGGAGCGTCCTGATTTACAGAGAATGTTGAGAGCCATTGAGCGCAGGCAAATCAACTTGTCATCACGAAAGACCTCAGCCGACTGGGGCGTAACTATCTGCAAACCGGGCATTTGATTGAGGACTTTTTCCCAAGAAACGGGGTCCGCTATATCGCCATGAATGACGGTATCGACACTGCGGGATAACAACGACATCGCCCCGTTCAAGAATATCCTGAACGAGATGTACAGCAAGGATATTTCCAAGAAAGTCCATTCCTCTTATCTTCTGAAAGCGCAGAAAGGACAGTTTACCGGGTGTCTTGCCCCGTTTGGGTATCGGAAAGACCCGGAGGACAAAAACCATCTGCTCATTGACGAGGAAACCGCCCCGATTGTGCGGCTGATTTTCGGATATGCCCTAAACGGTCATGGTCCGAACTATATCCGCAGACGGCTGGAGGAAGAAAAAATCCCCTGCCCCACATGGTGGAACCGGGAACGGGGGCTTCGCAATACCCGCACCAAATGGGAAAAGAAAGACCCGGAAAACGGGCGGTATATGTGGGACTTCTCCGTTATCAAAGACCTTTTGATGAATCCCGTCTACACCGGGGCGATTGCTTCCCAGAAAAAGGACTACCGCTTCAAAATCGGCACGATTGGGGAAAAGAAGCCGGAGGACTGGATTGTGGTGGAGGGACAGCATGAACCGCTGATTGACTGCATGAGCTTTGATATTGTGCAGAACAAGCTGAAATCCCGCCAGCGTCCGGGGCAGACCAATGAAATCAGCCTGTTTGCCGGACTGATAAAATGCGGCGAGTGTGGGAAGTCGCTGACGATACGCTACACAAACGCAAAACATCCCCAGCGGATTTACTCCTGCAAGACCTACAATGCCTTTGGAAAGAACCACTGCACCCAGCACCGGATTGATTATGACACCCTTTACAGCCATGTGTTGCGGAAAATCCGGGAATGTGCCAGAGCCGCCCTGATGGACGGGGAAGCGGTTGCCGACCGCTTGACCAATACCTGTGAAGCTGAGCAGCGGGAACAGCGGGAAGCAATGGAACGCTCCCTCACAAGGGACGAGGAACGGATTGAGGTTCTGGACAAAATGGTAATGCGGCTTTATGAGGATATGATTGCAGGGCGTATCAGTGAACAGAATTTCAACACCATGCTGGAAAAGACACAGACCGAGCAAGCGGAGCTTAAAGCAAAAGTGTCCGAGGGCAGAAAGCGGCTGTCCGATGAAGTCCAGCTTGCCAATGACGCAAAACAATGGGTGGAAGCCATTCAGGAATACGCCAACATCACAGAGCTGGACGCAGCCACCCTCAACCGCTTAATCAAAGAAATCGTCGTGCATGAGCGCATTGACGAAGATAAAACAAGACACATTTCTATCGAAATTCATTTTAATCTCAAACCCATCCCGGAGGTGGAACAGGTCACTGCCTGACCTGTCCCGCCGGGACGGTTCTCTTAAAAACACCATATAGATTTTTTGTACGCCGCCGCCCGCCATCGAGCAGAATTTTACACCTAATTGGGGATAAAACAGCTGATGGCCGGTGGCGGTGTAGCACTGATCGGCACGACTCTGGTGCCGCTGCTTTCCGGTCTGTTCGGTTAAGCAAAGGCTGTCGGGGCGAAGATTCCGACCGGGCGGCGAAAGCTGCCTGTTACATAGTCAGGTGCAGGCAATCTCCGCAGCTGGCTATTTTCTGCGCTCTCTGGCAGGTGCACATGTTGGAAGTATGGCGCAGAACCGCAGTTTAGAATCGCACCGGCTGATAGGCCGGACAAGTTACAGGAGGACAAATCTATGGCGTTTCTTACTACAACTGCATCGGCACTGTCTCTTTTCTCACAGCTGTTTATGCTTCTGTCCCGGATGGCGAAGCTGTTCGGCGTGTTCGCGTAAGGAAGGAGGCGGCTCATGCAGAGTATCCTTGAACAGATCACAGATTGGCTCAAGAGCATGATCATCAGCGGTATCATGGGAAATCTTTCAGGGATGTTCGATTCGGTCAACCAGCAGGTTGGACAGATCGCAGGAGATGTGGGAACCACACCGGCGAACTTTTCACCTGCGGTTTTTTCTATGATCCGCAACATCTCGGAATCCGTGATCCTGCCCATTGCCGGAATGGTGCTGACATTCATCGCCTGTTATGAGCTGATCCAGATGCTCATCGAGCATAACAATCTGGCAAATTTCGAGACCTGGACATTTTTCAAATGGGTCTTTAAGACCTTTCTGGCAGTGACTCTGATCTCGAACACATTCAATATCACGATGGCTGTCTTTGATGTGGCGCAGCAAGTGATCTCCAGAAGTGGCGGTCTGATTTCCGGCAGTACGTCCGTCAGCGATGCGACCCTGACAGCAATGCAGGCTACACTGGAAGGCATGGACTTGGGACCGCTGCTGGGACTGTATTTGCAGACCTTTGTGGTTCAGGTCACGATGCTGGCGTTGTCGGCTATCATCTTTGTCATCGTGTATGGCCGAATGGTGGAAATTTACCTCATGGTGAGCCTTGCGCCGATTCCGTTCGCAACCTTTGGAAACCATGAGCAGAGCCATACCGGTCAAAACTATCTGCGCTCCTGTTTGCACTGGGATTCCAGGGGTTTCTTATCATGATCTGTGTAGGCATCTACGCAGTTCTGATTCAGAACCTGTCCTTTTCGGATAACATCATCAGCAGCATTTGGGGCGTTATGGGCTATACGGTTTTGCTGGCATTTACGCTGTTTAAGACGGGAAGCCTCGCAAAATCCGTGTTTGCAGCGCATTAAGGAAGGAGGCATGATTCGTGGCATCTTATATTTCTGTACCGCGTGACCTTTCAAAGGTCAAAACCAAGGTCTTTATGAATCTGACCAAACGGCAGATTCTCTGCTTCGGAGCCGGTGCGCTGATTGGCGTTCCGGTTTTCTTTTTGCTCAAGTCCAGCGGGAATCTGAGCCTTGCTGCACTTGGCATGATGGCAGTGATGCTGCCGCTTTTCTTTCTTGCCATGTACGAGAAAGACGGTCAGCCGCTGGAAGTGGTGGCAAAGCACTTCTATGAGGCAAAGTTCAAGAGGCCGAAAACGCGGCCTTACAAAAACAAAAAAATTACTATGCACTGCTGGTTCAGCAGGCAGACGTGGAAATGGAGGTAAATCGCATTGTTCAAAATTCTCGAAAAGCTGACAGCGAAAGAATAAAAAGCAGGATGACATCCGAATGCCGTCCCATCTGTCAGCCGCAGAGCAAAAACAGGTGCAGACGGTGATTGACCGTGCAAGGGGTGACAGCACGGTTCCGCACTCAGCTCAGGATAGCATTCCCTTTCAGCGGATGTTCCCGGATGGTATCTGCCGTGTGACGGACAACTACTACACCAAAACCATTCAGTTTCAGGACATCAATTACCAGCTGGCACAGCAGGAGGATCAGACGGCTATCTTTGAGGAATGGTGCAGCTTCCTGAACTTCTTTGATTCCAGCATCCGCTTTGAGCTTTCTTTTATGAATATGGCTACGGATGCCTCGAATTTTGAGAAGATGGTGCGTATCCCGTACCAGAAGGATCATTTCAATCCGGTGCGCACGGAGTACAGCACCATGCTGCGCCGCCAGCTTGCCCAGGGCAACAACGGCCTGACCAAGACGAAGTACCTGACGTTTGGCATTGAGGCGGAATCCATGAAACAGGCAAAGCCGAGGCTCATTCACATCGAGATCGACCTGATGAACAACTTCAAACGCTTGGGTGTCCGGGCAAAATTGCTGAACGGCAAGGAACGGCTTCATCTGATGCACGATATGTTCCACATGGGTGACCATGACCGATTCAATTTCGATTGGAAGTGGTTGCCGGAGAGCGGGCTGTCGGTAAAGGACTTTATTGCACCGACCGGTTTTGCCTTTCCGAAGAACCGTATTTTTCAGATGGGCGGGATGTATGGCTCCATGTCCTATCTCCAGATCACGGCTTCCGACCTGTCGGATCAGCTGCTGAAGGATTTTCTGGATATGGAATCCAGCCAGATCGTGACTATGCACATTCAGTCGGTAGACAGAATAAAGCAATCAAATCCATCAAGCACACCATTACGGAGCTGGATCGTTCCAAGATTGAGGAACAGAAGAAAGCTGTCCGTTCCGGATACGATATGGACATCATTCCGTCAGATTTGGCAACTTACGGCAAGGACGCAAAGGCACTGCTGAAGGAATTGCAGAGCCAGAATGAGCGTATGTTCCTGCTGACCTTTCTGGTGATGAACACCGGCGAGACGGAGCAGGAGCTGGAAACCAATGTGTTTCAAGCTTCCAGTATCGCGCAGAAGTACAACTGCAACCTGCGCCGTCTGGACTTTCAGCAGGAGCAGGGGCTGATGAGCTGTCTGCCGCTGGCACAGAACCTGATTGAGATTCAGCGCAGCATGACTACCAGCAGCACGGCAATTTTCGTTCCGTTTACCACCTAGGAACTGTTTCAGACCGGGAAAGAGGCTCTGTACTATGGGCTGAATGCTCTGTCCAACAACCTGATTATGGTTGACCGGAAAAAGCTCAAAAACCCCAACGGGTTGATTCTGGGTACTCCCGGTTCCGGTAAATCCTTCTCTGCCAAGAGAGAAATCGCCAATGCGTTCCTGGTGACGGATGACGATGTAATTGTGTGCGATCCTGAAGCCGAGTACACGGCACTGGTGAAGAAATTTGAGGGGCAGGTCATTAAAATCAGCCTTCCAGCACGCAGTATATCAACCCGATGGACATCAATGCGAACTATTCGGAAGAGGATAATCCGATTGCCTTGAAAGCAGATTTCATCCTGTCCCTGTGTGAGCTGATCGTGGGCGGAAAAGAAGGCTTGCAGCCGGTAGAAAAGACGGTCATCGACCGATGTGTTCATCAGATTTACCAGACCTATTTTGAGAATCCGGTGCCGGAGAACATGCCGGTGTTGCAGGACTTGTACGAGGCACTGCTCCGGCAGGATGAAAAGGAAGCACACCATGTGGCAACGGCACTGGAAATCTATGTGACCGGTTCGCTGAACCTGTTTAACCACCGCACCAACGTAGATATCAATAACCGGCTGGTCTGCTATGACATCAAGGAGCTGGGCAAGCAGCTGAAAAAGATCGGTATGCTGGTGGTGCAGGATCAGGTTTGGGGGCGTGTGACCGCCAACCGTAACGCCGGTAAAGCCACCCGCTACTATATGGACGAGTTCCATCTGCTTTTGAAAGAAGAGCAGACAGCGGCTTACAGCGTGGAAATCTGGAAGCGATTCCGTAAATGGGGTGGTATTCCCACCGGCATCACCCAGAACGTAAAAGATCTGCTTTCTTCCCGCGAAGTGACGAACATTTTTGAGAACAGCGACTTCATTTATATGCTGAATCAGGCAGCCGGTGACCGTCAGATTCTGGCGGATCAGCTGAATATCAGCCCGCACCAGCTGTCCTATGTGACTCACTCCGGCGAAGGCGAAGGACTGCTGTTCTACGGAAATGTGATTTTGCCGTTCGTTGATCGTTTCCCGACCGATCTGGAACTGTACCGGATTATGACGACAAAATTAACCGAAGTTCAGGAAGCAAAGGAGGCGTAAGCAATGGCTGGCAAGAAAAATCCGAATCTCGGAGACAAGCTGCGGCAGGAGCGCGAGGGTGCGGAGAACACCCTTCGCGATTCCAGAAGCAAAACCGCAGATAGCAGTACGGGAGACGGCGGCAAGAAAAAAGCAGAAAACCGAAGGCAGATTCGTCAAGAGGCCGATCTTGCTAAGATGCGCAGTAAGAAGCTGAAATCAGAGCAGGATGTAAAGGCGAAAAAGAATGCAGCAGCTTCCGGGAAAAAAGGCGGAAAGCCAAAGAAGCCGGGAAATCTTGCGGCAGATGCACTTTCAGCCAAGGCACATCAGAGTGTGCGCAATGCCGACCAGGATAATAATTCTGGTGTGGAGGCAGCGCATTTTACCGAAGGCTTAGCGGAAGGTGCAGCCCGTGCTGGTTCCCGGTTCCAATATGGTCGAAAGCTGCGGCAGTACAAAAAGCTGGAGCGGTTGGAGAAAAAGGCAAATAAAGATGCCGTAGATTCCATCTTTGCGGAACGCATGAAGTCTGATCCGCAGGCAGGTTCCAATCTCTTTTCCAGATGGCGGCAGAAGCAGGCTATCAAAAAAGAGTATGCCGCTGCGAAGGCAGGTGCAGCCGCAGCGGAGAACACAGCAGCTGGCACAGCCAAAGCTGCGCAGGGCACTGCCAACATGACGGAAAAGGCATTTCAGTTTGTGCAGAGCCACTCGCATATCATCATCGGTATCGCAGCCGTGGGACTGCTTGTTTTGGTGATTGCCGGTTCGGTTTCATCTTGCTCTGTCTTGATCAATGGCAGCGGCAATGTGGTGCTGGGTACTTCCTACACGGCAGAGGATGAAGATTTGAAAGGCGCGGAGACGGACTATACCAAGCTGGAAGATAAACTTCGCAAACAAATCGACCGCATTGAAACCGACCATCCGGGCTATGACGAGTATCGCTACAATCTGGCAGAAATCGGTCACAATCCCTATGAGCTTGCATCTCTGCTGACCGTAGAATTTGAAAACTATACGAGAAGCCAGGTGCAGGCACGGCTCCAGAGTATTTTTGAAGCGCAGTATGAGCTGAAGTTGGAAGAAAAGGTAGAAATCCGGACAAGGAAAGAAACCCGTGTGGGCTATCGCTATAATCCGATCACCGGAACCGGACACACCTACACCTATCAAGTGACGGTACAGTATGAGTATAAAATCCTCAATGTAACGCTGCTCAATCGGGGTGTGGACTATGTTGCCAGAAATTCCGGCCTCACAGATGACCAGCTGCAACGCTACGAATCACATTGGAGTGCCGGGGCAATAGGGATGATCTGTTTGCAGGCATTGCCTTTGCAACGCCGGATGGCGCAGGTTCCAGCGGAGAATATCAGGATTACGATATTCCGGGCGAAGCACTGACGGATGAAAAATTCCGGAAGATGATTACCGAAGCAGAAAAATATCTCGGTTATCCCTATGTCTGGGGCGGCAGCTCGCCGAGCACGAGCTTTGATTGTTCCGGCTTTGTCAGCTGGGTCATCAACACTGCGGCAATGGCTGGAATGTAGCAGACAGACGGCCAATGGTTTGATGGGAAAATGCGACATTATTCCGAAAAGTGAGGCAAAGCCCGGAGACCTGATCTTCTTCCAGAAAACCTACAACACCAGCGGAGCGTCCCATGTGGGCATTTATGTCGGCAACGGGATGATGATTCACTGCGGCAACCCAATTTCCTATGCTTCCATTGAGACGAACTACTGGAGGCAGCACTACTACTGCATGGGAAGAATTCGATAAAAACAGGGCGTTTATTCGTCCGGAAAGGACACAACATGAGTTTGAAACTGGAAAAGATTGCTGCGGAGCGTGAAAAAGCCCGCAGAAAACGCGATGAGTGGGAGGAGCGCAGAAAGGAATGGGACAGAAAGTACCACGAACAGGAAAACAGCGAAATCTGTGAAATGGTACATGCCCAGAGCCTGACCCCGGAACAACTGGCAGTCATCATTCAGATGGCGCAGGCTGCGGTTCCCAACCCGGAAAATCTGAAACTGGACGAGAAAGAAACGGAGGATATGGAATGAAAAAGATGATAGCAATGCTGCTTGCCAGCGTGATGGCGGTAGGAACCTTTACGACCACTGCATTTGCCTATACGGGCGATGCTGTGCAGGAGAACACGGCTGTCAGTACCGCTGCACAGGAGACGGATGCGGTAGGAAGTGCAAATGCAGGGAAAATAGACAGTGATAGCAGCATCGAAATCGACCCGGACATGCAGGTGCTGCCGGATGGCTATGAGGTCTCTACGGATGCGGATGGGAACCTGATCGTTACGGTGGGCGACAAGGAATACAACATCGGCAGCGAAAAGTCCCAAAAGCAGACTGGTACGGTGGTGCCTGGTATCACCAGCCTGCATTTCCGTTCCGGTCCCGGTATGGATCAGGAGATTATCGGGTATCTGCATTCCGGCGATACAGTGGAGATTGTCGAAAAATGCGGTGACTGGTATAAGGTAAACTTCAACGGCAAAACCGGGTATGCACATGGAAAGTACCTGAATGTCACGGATTCTGCAAAAGACAGCAGCATGTTCAGTGAAGATGCGCTGAAGCTGTTTCTGGATCTGATGCAGAGTGGAATGTCATACGAGGATGAGACGAAATCCAGTGCAGCTTTGACTCCGGAAGGAAATATGACGCTGGTGGACGATATCGGTGAGGAAGAAGATAAATCCAGCCAGCAGTTCATTACGCTGGTGACAAAGCGGGCAACACCTTTTATCTGATCATCGACCGCGATAAAGACGGCAACCAGAATGTGCATTTCCTGAACATGGTGGACGAGGCCGATCTGCTTGCGCTGATGGATGAAGAGGAAGCTGCCAAGTATCGGGAGAAGGAGCCGGAAGTCACGGAACCTGCGGAAACCGAAAAGCCGCAGGAGACGGAACCGGCACCGGAAGAGCAGAAAACAGAGAGCGAGCAGAAGAAATCGTCTCCGCTTCCGATGATTATGCTGCTTCTGTTTGTGATCGGTGCAGCCGGTGTCGGCGGTTATCTCTATATCAAGATGAAGGGCGTAAAGCCTGCGTCCAAGAAAAATCAGTCGGACCCGGATGCGGATTATCACGATGAGGATGAAGATACGCTCCAGCTGCCGGAGGATGATGGTGACGAGGACGAAGAAGTGGATGTCAACGAGGATTATGAAGCGGAATCGGAAGATGAACCTGTCTGATTAACGCAGCGTTGACCGGTGGGGCGGCTGAAAAGCCGTCCCCTTTACATAGCCAAATGGTTGGTGGGTGAACTGTTTTGAGCTATGAAGCTATGGACTCTGTAGGCGATATCTGATAAAATAGAAAGTAAGAACAGCTCAACAACTCGGAATTTTACCATCCAGCATCTCTCAAAAATAATAGGCATATTTTCATATAGTGTTGATTAAATGTCTATAAGTGCTCATATTCTGCGCATTTTGATCTGCATTTATTCATATCTATAAATCATCAAATACGTATTTATATTGGTATCTGGATTTTCGCCCTTCACACCCGTTCTCGTACGATCATGAGTGCATACCCCAGCAGGTTCGTTCCGTGCCACTTTTTCACGTCGAGTCGATCTGGGTCCTTCATCGATAAGCCGATGCCCCAGATGTGGTCCTTGACGGCGCACTCTGCGAGGATGGCGTCGCCGGTGGATTTGAGCTGAGCCTTCAGGTCTTCGATCTGCTCCAACTCTGTCTTTGGATAAAGAAAAATCACTTTCTGTCCATCCATGGATACCTTCTGTAAACGATACCTTACAGCTATATAATTGGGCAGATGGTCAAACTCTGCGCGCTGAACTGTCGCTTTAATTCCCAGAACTTTATAGAGATATTCCATATGTTCTCCTTCTATTTAACTCTATTTTTGTATTATAACTTGTTTTAAGTTAAGTTTCGATATTAAAGTTAAGATAATTCAAAAAAATCATCAGGAAGCGGAAATATCATAAGAATAATTTAACACCATGGCACCTTCTTTTTCCTCTCAGATTTCCGTGCTCTGCCACTTTTATGAGCGTTCTTTTCAGTATTTTGCCACTTTCATGAGGGAATAATCCGTGCTTCATTACACTTTCATGAGCGAATTTATGCTGTAATATGACATTTTCATGAGGGATTGGTGCTTCGATGCGACGTGAGGAGGTAGTGGGCGGAGGCATGGGCGCGATAAAGGCAACGAGTGCGAATGGGTGGACGCGACGTGAGAAGGTGGAGGGTGCGGACGCGTGGGCGCGGAGTGAGCAGGCGGAGGGCCGAGACATTGGCCCGGGAAAAGTGAGCAGAAATATACGAGTGTCAACGGGAGGGTTTTATGGTACAACTAGAAGTAGTTTTTTGATGGAGGTGCCTATGGAGCCGAAGGTCAGTATCATCGTGCCGGTGTATAACGCGGAGAAGAGTCTCGCGCGCTGTGTGGACAGTATTCTGAATCAGGAGTTTCGGGATTTCGAGCTGATCCTCATGGATGATGGAAGTAAGGATCGGTCCGGGGAGATCTGCGACGGATATGCGCGGGCGGATGCGCGCGTGGTGGTCGTGCATAAGGAGAATACGGGGGTGTCGGATACGCGAAACCAGGCGATCGCGCGGGCGCGGGGTACGTTTCTGCAGTTCGTGGACAGTGATGACTGGCTGACGGCGGATGCGACGAAGCTGATGGTGCGGGCGGCCGAGGAGACGGGCTGCGACATGGTGATCGCGGATTTCTATCGTGTCGTCGGAGAGATGGTGTCGCGGAAGGGGGATATCGACGCGGACCAGGTGATCGGGCGTGAAGCGTTCGTTGGCTTCATGATGGAGAACCCGGCGGACTACTACTATGGGGTGCTGTGGAATAAGCTGTACCGGCGCTCGCTTGTGGAGGCGCACGGGATCCGGATGGATGCGAAGCTCAGCTGGTGCGAGGATTTTCTGTTTAATCTCGAGTATGTGCGCTATGCGACGACGTTCTATGCGCTGCGGACGCCGGTCTACTATTATGTGAAGACGAAGGGTTCGCTGGTGAATCAGAAGATCAGCTTCGCGCGGACGGTGGAGATGAAACTCGCGATGTTCGAGTGCTACAACGACTTCTTCAAGCATGTGCTGGATGAGGATGCGTATGAGCGGAAGCGGCTGCAGGTCTATCATTTTCTAGTGGATGCGGCGAAGGATGGTTTCGTGTTCCCGGCGACGATTCCGGGGACGCAGAAGCTCGGTGAGGAGCGGAGCCAGGCGCTGCAGGAGGTGATTTCGGAGGATGGGATCATCGTGGAGAAGTACCGCGACCGGAAGCTGCTCGAGCGCTATCTCGAGTCGGTGGCGCTGAAGTATGATATGACGCTGGCGGAGCTGTCGCTGCTGCTGTATCGGAAGGACGCGGGAAAGGCGCTCACTCGAGGGGCTGAAGCGCAGATGCCTGCGCGGGAAGATGCCGTGGAGGCGACTGATCGAAAGGATGCCGGAAAGGCGCTGAGCCGGAAGGATCTCGCGGAGCTGATGCATATGAGCCGCGGGGGATCTGCGCGCCGCGCTGCAGAAGCTGGTCTCACGCGGGATGCTCGAAGTGGTCGACGTGCCGAGGAAACGACGTGAAGCGGCGGAAATAGCCGAGGCGACCGGTCTTTTCGGAAAGCGTGGCGAGGCACAGGATGCAGACGCGAACGGAATGACGAAGAAAAACGCGAGCCGCGGAATATTCGTCTCGAGCTGCTGCCGGCGTCGGATGCGGTGCTGCAGGATATCGCGGCCGCGGAGCGTGACTACGAGCAGGCGAAGTTCCGGGGATTTACCGAGGACGAGTCCGGCAGTATACAGCGCTCGAGCGGCGTGTGCAGGAGAACGAAAAGCAGATACTGCAGAAGTGAGGATGGGCAGACGAACACCATCAGCGATGCCTGGCGATGAGTCAGCGAGGGCAGAATGCGTTGCGGCGAGGCACAACGCATGCGCGGAGTGATGATGTGGAGGGCCGAAACATGGCACAAGCGAGTAGGAGGCGGTGACTAGCGCCGTCCTCTCACACCACCGTGCGTACCGTTCGGTACACGGCGGTTTCAACAGTTGACGTGCATAGACTGATAAGCTGTGGCAAGATCATAAAAGCCCCAGTTTGTAGACCTAAAACAGAATACCGTTCCTTACATAGCAGTCATGCGCTTCGGTGCCTGGCTGCTAATTTTTTTGCGAAAGGAGCAGTATCGAATGAAGCTTGTATTAGCGGAAAAGCCCTCGGTTGCCATGAGTCTCTCGAAAGTGATCGGGGCAGATCAGCGCGGGGACGGTTATATGGAGGGCAATGGCTACCTTGTCAGTTGGTGTGTGGGGCATCTGGTGGAACTTTCCCAGCCGGAAGCCTATGATGAAAAGTATGCAAAGTGGAAGTATGATGATCTTCCGATTTTGCCGGAACATTGGCAGTATCAGGTGTCCGCCAGCACGAAAAAGCAGTTCGGAATCCTGAAAAAGCTCATGCAGCGGAAAGATGTGGAGAGTCTGATCTGTGCAACCGATGCAGGGCGTGAGGGCGAACTGATTTTCCGACTGGTTTACCATCAGTGCGGCTGCAAAAAGCCGGTGGAACGGCTTTGGATTTCATCAATGGAGGACAGTGCTATCCGGGAAGGCTTTCAGAAGCTCAGACCGGGAACAGAATATGATGCCTTATATGAGGCGGCTTTATGCCGGGAGCGAGCCGACTGGATTGTCGGAATCAACGCCACCCGGCTTTTTTCATGTCTGTATGGGCAGACCCTGAATGTGGGGCGCGTGATGACACCAACGCTTGCGATGGTGGTTATGCGAGATGCAGCAATCCGGGCGTTCAAGCCGGAGCCGTTCTACTCGGCAGAATTAAAATTTCGGGATTTTCAAGCGGGCGGTGAGCGAATGAAAGAAAAAGCAGAAGCAGAAAAACTGGTGGCAGAGTGTTGCCAGGCAGGAAGTGCCATCATTACCAAGGTAGAGCAGAAAGAAAAATCAGAGAAGCCCCCGGCCTTGTTTGATCTGACATCGCTTCAGAGAGAAGCAAATCGGCAGCTGGGATTCACTGCCCAGCAGACCCTGGATTACACACAGGCTCTGTACGAGAAGAAACTCGTGACATATCCCCGTACCGACAGCCGGTATCTGACGGATGATATGGCACCGCTGGTGCCGGAACTTGTTTCTGTGATCCAGCAGAGCTTTCAGATTCAGGCGGATGTACCGGCACCGGTGAATGCAGCGCAGGTCATCAATTCTAAGAAGTCACCGATCACCATGCCATTATCCCTACAAAAACAGCGGCGGGTTATGACATTTCCTCGCTTCCCAGTGGAGAACAAGCGATTCTTACTCTGCTGGCGGTGCGGCTGATTTGTGCGTCGGAACACCCTGCCACTATGCAGAAACCATAGTAGAAGCGGAGTGTGCCGGTCAGAAGTTCCGCACGAAAGGCAAAACAGTTACGGATATGGGCTGGAGGCAATATGCAGGAAAGCCGGTTGAAGATGCTGAGAAGAATGCGGAGGCAGGTGATCTTCCGGAGCTTTCGGAAGGCATGACATTGGAACTTGCCGGTGTCGATCTGAAAGAAGGCAAGACCAGCCCACCCAAGAGGTTTACCGAAGATCTTCTGCTTTCAGCGATGGAAAGTGCCAGCTCGGATGAATTTCCGGCTGGTGTAGAGCGAAAAGGCATCGGCACACCAGCTACACGCGCTGCCATCATCGAAAAACTGGTACAGAAAGGCTTTATCGAGCGCAGGGCGATAAGAAAACGAAATACCTTTGTTCTACGGACAAGGGAAATGCGCTGGTGACGGTGGTGCCGGAACAGATTCAGTCTCCATCCATGACGGCAGACTGGGAGGTAAAACTGCTGAAAATAGAACACGGCGAGTATGACAGCGATGCCTTTATGGGAGAAATCAGCAGCATGGTCAGCGGACTTGTAAAAACCTACGAGGCTGTGAAAGGTGCCAATGTCCTGATGCAGCCGGAATGCAAAGTCATTGGTTCCTGCCCCGCCTGCGGCAGTGATGTTTGTGAAACGGCAAATGGATGGTTTTGCAGGGATAAGAACTGTAAATTTGCACTCTGGAAGGAAAACAGGTTCTTTCAGACACTGGGAAAGCAGATGACAGAGGAACTGGCAAAGCAACTGGTAAATCAGGGAAAAGCACGGCTTACCCACTGCTATTCCAAGAAGTCTGGACGTTACTATGACACAACCGTTCATGTAGAGACTGGCGAGGACGGTGCAGCAGCATTTAAGCTGGAGTTTGGAGGTAAAAAATGAGCATGAAAATGATGAATGCAGCTTATTTGGTGGATAATGCTGCGCTGCTTTCCTTGCAGGAAAAGCAGGACGGCGTGGAATTCCATTGCTTTGATATGGACAGCAAGGTGCAGACCACCGAGGGACACATTGGCTGGGATGTGTTGGATAAACAGCCGTCTTCTACGCTGGAAGAAAGCGCAAGGGTGGTAGCACTTCAGAAGATTTCCCAGCTTGACGGTCTTGCCGTTGCGCCGGTAGCTCCGGAGATGCTGGAGCAGGTACGCGGCGGCAGAAAGGTTCTCTGGCAGATGAAAAAGGCTGATCCTGAGCTGGAGAATGCAAAAAATATCCGGTTTATCACCAGCAACTACGAGGATCGGTTCAAAATTCCGGATGGCAGTGCAGTGGAGATCGAGTATCCGAACCGGAAGTTCTCAGCTCGCTGCGAATATATGGACGAATATCATTTGCGCCTGGGGTATGATGTTTTGCACATCTGTCAGCTGGCAGAAATGCTGGAACGCGGCGGTGGTACATGCCGCCCGGAGCCGCTGATTACGGAAGAACGCAGTGCATGGGATTTGGGAGGCAAGGGCTTTCTTGCCATTCAGACCTGTGAGGACGGTTACGACTATACCTTATATCATAAGGACTTTACGGAAATTGACGGTGGACAGATCGACAACCCGGAAATCAGCATGAATGCAGCCAGAGACCAGATTCTTTCGGATTATGGGTTCGGTGGCCGCACCATGACGCGGATTGACTATGATGAACTTTGTGATCGTGCAGAGGAAGCGGAAATCAGCAGACGGGAATCTGTGCTGGGTAAACTCTCGGATTTGTCTTCCAGAACGGATACGCCGGTGAAAGCTGCCAAGGCGAAGGAGGCAGAGCGATGAAATACAAGCTTACGAAGGCAGAGCAGGAAACCGTCATCAATTTTGATAATGAACTGGATACCGCCAGCATTTATACCCATGACAGCCGCCTGATTAAGAAGCTTCGGGAACTGCGAAAACAGTATCCGGAGCAGTTTATTTTGGAGCACCGGGAGCATGGGTCGGTCACTTATACGATTCCGAAACGCTGCGTCGGTATCGACCGCCTTATAGTGAAAAGCGGCGGGAACAGCAGCGGCAGGAAGCAAAGGAAAACGGCCTGCCGTTTATGGAGAAGGGAGAAATGAACGATGGCAAGAATTGAAAAATGGGATGAAGTGCATGGAACGCAGGCACCGGACGAAAGAATGATGGCATTTCTCGACAGTACTACCGACCAGTATGCGATTTTGCAGCTTCGCCGCAGCGAGGATACGGTATATGAACGCTTTTCGTCTATGCGCGAACTGGAACGGATGGGGCTGGAACCGGATATTGACCATTATGAGGTGGTTTATACGGCTCCGCTTCTTCCCTACAAGGATCAGAATACGATGTTAGAGGAACTGTATGCGAAATTCAATGTTTCCCGCCCTGATGATTTTACTGGTCATAGTCTTTCTGTGTCTGACATCGTGGCTTTACGGCAGAATGGTGTTGTAAGCTGTCACTATGTGGATTCCATCGCTTCCAGGAACTGCCCGGATTTTTGAAACCGGAGAACTACCTGAAAGCCGCAGAAATGGCGATGGAGGACGATTACGGCATGATTGACGGCGTAATCAATAACGGAAAGAAGGAAGAACCGGTGGAGAAAGCATCGGTTCTGGATCAGCTGAAGGAAAAGCAGGAGCTGTGCCGCCTGCGCCGCCTCGCAGGTGCTGCGAAGAAAAGGAGTTATAAATGCGTTTTACGGATGACGAATGGATGCTCATGATGCTTACAGCCCTGGCACACGGACAGGGCTGATCGAAGAGCTTCAAAAGATGCAAAAAAGTCTGACGGGCAGAGACAGAACCTGCGCAGGTGGACGGCCTCGCTGCTTGCAAAACTGGCAGAGATGACGGATGCAGAATATGAGCACTGGATTGTATCCGGGACGT
>ENA-OQER01000723-OQER01000723.1-human-gut-metagenome-genome-assembly--contig:-NODE-723-length-17571-cov-3.096308_pt1 | contig 17571 bp, 19 predicted proteins | sample MGYA00242797_ERZ504639 | MGnify/ENA primary metagenome ERZ504639 (study PRJEB26092, sample SAMD00036306) | human gut metagenome | host: Homo sapiens | study: EMG produced TPA metagenomics assembly of...
GATGATTATAATGAAGCATCATTTTCTATTATGATTAATATTTAGAGATGAGTGATATTATTCAACTTTTACCCGATTCTGTTGCCAATCAGATAGCAGCAGGTGAGGTATACAGCGTCCGGCTTCAGTTATCAAGGCATTGCCATCAGCATACCAATGAAGTGTGTGATCGCACTTCCGGGATCTTTGATTTTTTCTAACATAGTGAATACCTCCTTTGAAACATGATTCAAGTCAGATGACAGAATTGTGAGAGCAATTTTCAGATATTCGTGATCATACCTCATGACTTGAAAGCAATATAAAATGAATATTGAAATCAAAACCGTTACATGTAGTTTCGAATACTATGTGTAGTTATATGTATATTATACCGAAAACATAAAAAATGCAACCCTGTTTTTACAATAGCTAATAATCAGTCCGGGCTGTGCAGAAATTTACAGAGGATAATGCGAAGCATTGTTTGACGGAATTGCATGTTGCTCAAATATGTGTCTGGTTTCAAATTAAAATGAACAGTTGAATTTCAAAACGGGATATGTTAAAATGACTGGCATATGTGAATTGTTACTCTTCCGCCTCACATTAGATAAATAAAGAGGCGGTATTTTTATGCCTTGTTTTTCAAATATAGTTGAGGACTTTTGCCTCCGACGTCATTATATGAACATATAAGTATTTTGTAGCTGTAAGTGCATGAAACACTGAGCAGTGAGGAGCATTATGTCAGTGAGATTTGAAATAAAAGGGTATTTGCAACAGAAAGAAAGGATTTAATATATGGAAATCATAAAATTTGATACACTTGGACTTGACCCGAAGATTCTTCGAGCTATTACAGAGATGGGATTTGAAGAGCCAAGCCCGATCCAGGCAAAAGCGATTCCGGAAGTGATGGCCGGACATGACGTAATCGGTCAGGCACAGACAGGTACCGGAAAAACAGCAGCTTTTGGTATTCCGCTTCTTCAGAAGATCGATCCGAAGAACCGGAAACTGCAGGCAATCATTCTGTGTCCGACAAGAGAACTGGCAATCCAGGTAGCAGATGAGATCCGCAGACTGAGCAAGTTTATGCATGGCATCAAGATCCTTCCGGTATACGGCGGACAGGATATCGGAAAACAGATCCGTTCCTTAAAAGGTGGTGTGCAGCTTGTGATCGGAACACCGGGCCGAGTGATGGATCATCTTCGCCGTCGTACCTTACGTTTCGACAACCTTCACACGATCGTGCTGGATGAAGCAGATGAGATGCTGAACATGGGATTCCGTGAGGATATCGAGACGATTTTGAAAGATGCACCGGAAGAGCGTCAGACGGTTCTCTTTTCTGCGACCATGCCGAAGCCGATCATGGACATCACGAAAAATTATCAGAAAGATGCTGTTCTGGTTCGTGTCGTAAAGAAAGAACTGACCGTAAAAAATATCGACCAGTACTATTATGAAGTAAAACAGAAGAACAAAGAAGAAGTTCTCTCAAGACTTCTGGATATGTACAATCCAAAGCTCTCCCTTGTATTCTGCAATACAAAAAAACGTGTGGATGAGCTGACTGAGGCACTGAAAGGACGGGGATATTTTGCGGAAGGTCTGCATGGAGATATGAAGCAGAGCCAGAGAGACCGTGTTATGAAAGGCTTCCGCAGCGGCAAAACAGAGATCCTGATCGCCACCGATGTGGCAGCCCGTGGTATTGATGTAGATGATGTAGAGGCAGTGTTTAATTATGATGTGCCACAGGATGATTGAATTTATGTGCATCGTATCGGCCGTACCGGTCGTGCCGGTCGTGTCGGAAAGGCATTTACGTTTGTTGTAGGACGTGAAGTTTATAAGCTGAAAGACATCCAGCGTTACTGTAAGACAAAAATCTACGCACAGCCAATTCCGTCTCTGAATGATATTACAGCCATCCGTCTGGAAAAAAGTGCTGGATGAGATCGACCATATCATTAAAAACGAAGACTTAAACCGCATGACACGTATCATCGAACAGAAACTTAACGAAGAAGACTACACAGCGATGGACATTGCGGCAGCATTTCTGAAACAGGCACTGGGTGAAAATGACCAGAATAATGACCGTGGGCATATGGAAGATTTCGGTGATACCGGGGCAGAAGCAGGCATGGTACGTCTCTTCATCAACATTGGTAAAAAACAGAAAGTACGCCCGGGCGATATTCTCGGGGCAGTTGCAGGAGAATCCGGTATTCCGGGAAAACTGGTCGGAACGATCGATATGTATGACAAATATACATTCGTTGAAGTTCCACGTGAAAATGCGGCTGATGTACTCCGTGCCATGAAAAACACCAAAATTAAAGGAAAAACAATTAACGTAGAGCCTGCAAACGGAAGATAAAAAAAGCGGACAGATATTGATTTTTTCAGAGGATTTCAATATAATAGTGAGAATGATATCAGAAGTGCAGTGGTTCTCGCCGTTATAAACGGCGGGTCATCCAGAGACATTCTTGAATCTGGAATTTAAATCAAAAGGGGTTTTCAGGAAGGTATGACAGATTTTTTAGTTCGCAGGTTTGTAAGAGACAGTGAAAACACAGAATCAACGGAGGTGCGTACCCGGTATGGGATTCTTGCCAGTGTCGTTGGTATTTTCTGTAATGTATTTCTGTTTGCGGCAAAGTTAATCATCGGTACGCTGATGCATTCTCTGGCAGTCACGGCAGATGCGTTTAATAACTTATCCGATGCGGCATCATCGATCATCAGTTTTATCGGGGTAAAAATGGCAGGGAAACCGGCAGATGCGGAGCATCCGTTCGGTCATGGAAGAATTGAATACATTGCAGCACTGATCGTATCGTTTCTGGTCATTGAGGTTGGATTTACTTTTTTCAAAACGTCAGCAGGCAAGCTGATGCATCCGGAAGATATCACGTTTGACCTGGTGCCGTTTCTGATCCTGATCCTGTCAATCCTCGTGAAATTGTGGATGGCAGCATTCAATAGAAAACTTGGTAAAAAAATAGATTCAAAAGTCATGCTGGCAACTGCGGCAGATTCCCTCGGAGATGTCATTACGACAAGTGCGACCGTTGTTTCTATTTTGATCTGTTATGTTGCAAACGTAAATATTGATGCGATCGCAGGACTGATCGTATCATTGCTTGTCATCTGGTCCGGATTTTCAATTGCAAAAGACACACTGGAGCCGCTGATCGGACAGAGGGTTCCGGCAGAATTGTATCAGAAAATTTCACAGATGGTAGAATCCTATGATGGTATTATCGGAACGCATGATCTGATCGTGCATAATTACGGACCAAATCAGGGAATGGCAACCATTCATGCAGAGGTGCCGAACGATGTGAATATTGAAGTATCCCATGCAATCATTGACCGTATTGAACGGGAAGTCGGAAAAGAGCTGAATATCACTCTGGTGATCCATATGGATCCGGTCGAGCTGCACGATGCGGAAGTACTTCGGTTAAAAGAAAAGACGGAACATATCATCAAAGCGTTAGACAGCAAACTGAGTTTTCACGATTTCCGACTGGTGAAAACAACTCCGGTCAATCTGATCTTTGATCTTCTTGTCCCAGCAGAATATACACAGAAAGATACCGACCGTGTATTGCATCAGCTGATGCAGCTGATCTCAGAAATGGAAGCTGGTGCAACCTGCGTGATCACCGTAGATCACAGCTTTGAAGCACCGGAAGAATAAATAAAATAACAAATAAAAAGCAATAAAAAGCGAATCAAGGATACAATATCCGAGATTCGCTTTTGTGTTATACATCAGATGTGAGGTGACTCCCGCCTCTGCAGGCGGCGAGCAACAAGAATGCCAGAGACATTCTTGAACCAAAAGGTCTTTTAACCCGGGCATTTTCTGTCTTAAAGAATATCAATATATTCTCCGGCAAGTGCTTTGTTCATGCTTCTTACGGCACAGAATTTACCGCACATACTGCAGGTATCGCTGTGGTCATCTTCCGGGCTTCTGCTGTCGCGGATCGCTTTTGCAGTTTCCGGGTCAAGGGCACATGCATACTGTGCATCCCAGTCCAGTTTCTGGCGGGCAGCAGCCATGCGGTCATCGATGTCTCTTGCTCCCGGAATACCCTTCGCAATATCCGCTGCGTGAGCTGCGATCTTGGAAGCGATGATACCCTGCTTGGTATCCTCCACATTCGGCAGAGCCAGGTGTTCAGCCGGTGTAACATAGCAAAGGAAAGCAGCACCGTTCATAGCGGCAACTGCACCTCCGATCGCTGCAGTGATATGGTCATATCCCGGAGCAATGTCGGTTACAAGAGGACCAAGTACATAAAAAGGAGCACCCATGCAGATACTCTGCTGTACCTTCATGTTGGCGGCAACCTGATCCAGCGGCACATGGCCAGGACCTTCTACCATAACCTGTACATTGTGATCCCATGCACGTTTTGTCAGTTCTCCGAGACGAACCAGTTCTTCAATCTGACATACATCGGTTGCATCGGCAAGGCATCCAGGACGCATGCATCGCCAAGAGAAATGGTCACGTCATATTCTTCACAGATATCCAGGATTTCATCATAATATTCATAGAATGGATTCTCTTCGCCGGTCATGGACATCCATGCAAATACGAGGCTTCCTCCACGGCTTACGATATTCATTTTACGTTTGTGCTTTTTGATCTGTTCGATGGTTTTGCGTGTAATACCGCAGTGCAGCGTTACAAAGTCTACACCGTCTTCTGCATGCATACGGATAACATCGATAAAATCCTTTGCAGTCAGTGTAGCCAGATCTCTCTGGTAATGGATCACGCTGTCATAAACAGGAACCGTACCGATCATAACCGGACATTCACTTGTCAGTTTCTGACGGAATGGCTGTGTGTTGCCGTGACTGGAAAGATCCATGATCGCTTCCGCACCGAGGTCAACGGCACTCATAACCTTCTGCATTTCGATATCATAATCCTTGCAGTCACGAGATACGCCGAGGTTGACATTGATCTTGGTACGCAGCATACTGCCGACACCCTCTGCACTTAAGCATTTATGGTTTTTGTTGGCACAGATTGCGACCTTGCCTTCAGCGACAAGTTTCATTAACTTATCAACATCCATGTTCTCTTTTTTTGCTACAGTTTCGATTTCCGGTGTTACAATTCCCTTGCGGGCTGCATCCATCTGAGTTGTGTAATTTCTCATCTCTTTTTCCTCCGTTGGCATTATCCAAATCAGGTAATGGGTCGAAACGGGAACACGTTTCCTCTCAGCCGACTTCCGTCAGCTCCCCCTGGTTTATGTTGGTTTCGCATATAGATTCATCCTGCGTTTATGCGAATCGCTAATAAATTCTAACACCTGTGTATGATGTGTGCAAGTGTTTCTTGCAGGATCAGGAAGAATGTTTTGCAAGATAGCGATCATAAGCATTCTGATATATTTGAACAGCTTCATCGATCTTGTTTTTTTTCAGGGTGTTCAGATATTCTTCGTAATTATCAAAAGATTTGATCCCGGTAATGAAAGCAGTTGTGTATTCATACATACAGGAATTGACGTTCGCCATTATTTGAGACAGTCTGGTACGTTCTTCAGATGTAAAACTCAGACTGACCGGAAGCATATATGAAGTATCCGTGGAAGCCCATACATCGCACATAACAGCACTGGAAGGAGGTACACACTGAAATTCCCGTTTCCAGTCAATATAAGCAGAAGGTAGGCCGGGAGCCAGCGTATAGTTTTTCAATGCCTGATAAAAAGTCAGTCCATCAGAATTATGCAAGATCAGATCGGTGAAAACAGGATTCTGATCTTTATCAAGGGTATAGGTTTTACCTTCTGTTCCGTAGCTTGCAAAACGGGAACCTTCATCAGAAAATAAATAGTCAATCCACTTTAGAACAATTTCCGGATGTTCGCATCCGGAAGAGATGTAAAACATATTATCACTGATGCTGTATTTTTTCTGTATGTGCAGCGTATCATATTCGTTTAATTTGGGCGGAGAAACAGCAATAACCTTAATATTCTGATCTTTTGCAGAAAGATCAGAAGGCATGGTATACATACCAAACCATGCACCGGAAGTGCCGCTGGCGATCATTTTACTGTCTGCATAAGTCGAGTTGCCTGTCATATAATCAACATCTATCAGACCTTTCTGATACCAACGGTTCATTAAAGTGAGATAATCCTTCCATCCCTGCCTGGCAGTCCATAAAAGACCTTGCCGTCCATTTGAAAAAAATCATAACTGACTCCAAAACCGGCATTCAGACTTTCATCCTGTGCATAAGCATTGTATGAAATCCACAATGGGGCTGTGGCTCCTTTCCTTTCTTTAAATGCAGTGAGAACCGTTTCCCAGTCATCATAAGTGACAGGAATCTCAAGCCCCAGTTCATCCAGCCAGTCTTTTCGAATCTGAAGACCACACCATGGTTTTTGCGAGTTTTGTTTTATAGAATAAACAGCTGCAATTCGACCGGAATCCGTGTAGGCGATATCTTTTATGTCCTTTTGCTGAATGATCTTATAGTAATTCGGTGCATATTTTGGAACCAGTTCCGTCAGATCACAGATGTCCCCATGAGCGATCGCATCATCCGCAGAAATATTTCCATAGATGGATGAAAAATTCCGGCACCGATCAAATCCGGTACGGAATCGCTGTTTTGCTCAAAACGGTTTGAATCTGCAGATTGGATAAAGAAGTGATCCAGTCAATATGGATATTCGTTCTGTTTCCAGTTCCTGGAAAAGGCAGTATTATTCAGATCTCCGTCGCACAGCTCTGAAAGTTCAGAATCAATGGTATTCAAAAAAGAAAAACTCTGTTTGACTTCTGTAACCGGAAGAGAAGCATTTGTTTGTGTCCCGACAGAAAAAGCGTGTCGGACAAGAAAAATGCACAGACAGAAAAAAATACAGATCAGTACCGGGAAATAGTAATTCCTATACTTGTGTTTCATAATTTCCTCCAGATAATAAGCTTTATTTTTAGTTTACTGTGTTGGAAGTAAAAAGTAAATACTCAGGAAAAAAATCATCAGCAAAAAAGAAAGAATCATAAATTTCCTTGCAAAACAAAAAGACAGACATTATATTAAAAGAAATGAGAAGAAATCTTTTTGTAAAGAGCAGGAGATAAAAACTTATGAAAACAGGAAAATCACTTACTTTTCGTTCTATTTTGATTTCTTATCTGGTATTATGCCTGGCAATGCTCACAGTTACGATCATCGGTTACAGCAGTTCGATCTTTTATGTGCAGAAAGAAATACGAAATTCAGCTGCATTGCGTATGAGAGAAGTTGTGGGGAAGATTGAAAATAATATTCGGCTGTCATATCAGTTGTGTGATACGCTTGCGTCAGTGGTGGTTTGGATGATATTGCATTGATAGAAGGAAATTTTTCACCACAGCAGATTTTAGATTCCATGAAACTGAAAAATACAATGTCAGAATTGAATGTACAGAACAATCTCTGTCAGAATCTGCATATCTATTTTCTGAAGAGCGATTCCATTCTTTCTTCCAATTCGCAGCGTCGGGAAGGAAAAGAGGATATCAGCTTTTTCTGCCGACAGTATGGTATCACTGCACAGGATTTTTATTGTTGGATGACAGAAGAAAATCAAAAATCTTATCAGGTTTTATCAGATAATCAAATCTGGTTTTTCCGTCCGGTCAATGACACGCAGAATAATCGCATTGCCGTTATTTTCGCAGAGTACAGCGGAAGCCGTCTGATCGGCGATCCAGGAGCAGAAAACTGTATTTATATTGAAACGCCGGAAAAGAAAATGTTATTTACAGCAGAAAATTGGAAGAAAATCAGAAAAACGGATACATAAAAGTAGAAAAACAGATGAGTATGTTTCAATGGAACTGCGATATGTATGTTCCGAATACCTTGTTTTATGGAGAACTGAGACGTTTTGCAATGATTCTAACGGCAGAACTTCTTATGCTGATCAGCGTGGCGGTTATCGGTTCCTGGTATTTTTCAAAAAAAACTTATGTCCCGGTGGGAAATCTGATCAGTGATAACAAAAAACTTCGAAAAAAGTGAAAAAGAAAGAAGAGACCCGGGAATGCAGGGAATTGGAAAAATATCTGACAGGTGCGGTCAAAAATTTTCCATATGCAAGTCTGAATAAACTGTCAGATCAAGAAAAGTATATAATGATCCAGTTTGCTTTTGATGAAAATGGTGATGCAGTTTTCAGAGATCAGGAAAAAAAGGAGAAACCGGAAGAGCTGGAGCATTTCGTGCTTGAAAATATTTTGAAAGAGCAGATTTTTGAAAAATATCCAGGAATCCTTTTGCAGCCGGAAAAAGATTTTGTGGCAGTTGTTAATCTTTCAGAACCGGAACATGATGAAAAAGAAATCCGCAGTCTGTTAAAGACGGTAGAACAGTTTTACAGCCGGACGTTTCATATTTCTGCCTGTATCATGATCGGAGAATGTCAGAGTGACTATAAAAAGATGAAAGAAGCGTATCATCTTCTGGAAGAGAGTATGCAGTATCTGGAGTTCTGGAGTACGAGTGCACCTGCCGGAGTCTATGTATATGGTGAGATGATGGATGCGGATGAAGACAGTCATTCCTCGGTTTACATGACAGGCAGCAGAAGACTTCTGAATTGCCTGGAGAGTGAAGATTTTGAAGGAGCATACCGGGAGCTTAACCAGATTTACCAGAGTGCATTTTCCAGAAATCAGAAAGAGCTGAGGATTAATCGCTATCGCATGTATGGTCTGATCGGAACCCTGATCACGACACTTGATATCAGTGGAAATGAAGAAGACAGAGCTTATTATCAGTCACTGAATTATGAAGAGCGTCTGTTTCGTATCCAGTCGATCCATGAGCTGCTGTCAGAAAGCAGGGCAATTTTTGAGGCGATCATTCAGTACAGACAGAATAAATCTGCAGAACGAGAACCGGAGTGGATGGAAGAAATGCAGGAATATATTCAGGGGCATTATCAGGACTGCAATATGAACGTGACCAGTCTGGCACAGGAATTTGGCATCAGTGTACCACACGTAAGCCGCAGCTTTAAAAACTTCCGTGATTATGGCGTACTGGAGTACATTCATAAAGTAAGACTGGAACATGCAAAGGAAATGTTAAAAAATGATGTACGCATCAAAAATATAGCACTTGACGTAGGTTATACCGATGCACAGGCGTTTACAAGAGCTTTAAACGCTATGAAGGCATTACTCCATCGCAGTATAAAGAGTTGATATCAAAAAATGAAACGTAAAATCAAAAACTGCTTCTTTAAAAAACATATTGTTTTTCCTATACTGAGGGCACAAACAAAGCACCGGATAAATAAGGTGTTTCCAGAAAAAGGAGGAAAAACAAAACATGAAAAAAGCAACAAGAAGTATTTTGAGTGCCGCTGTTGCTGTCAGTATGGCGGCAGCAGCATGCCCGGTATCTTTTGCAGCAACTACTTCCAATGAAGTGACAGCAAGAGAAAAAGCAAATGCAGCACTGGCAAGAGAAGCAGCTGCACAGGGAATGGTTCTTCTGGAAAACAAGAATAATTCTCTTCCGATCAAGACAAAGAAGCTGGCATTGTTCGGAGGCGGAGCTGTACGTACTGTCCGAGGTGGTACCGGTTCCGGTGATCCGTTTAACGGAGGACTTTCCGGTGGCGGTGATGTGAATGTAAACCAGAGTGAGAGATATAATATTAACATTTATAATTCTTTCAAAAAAGCAGGTTACGATATCACGACGGCAAGTATTCTTGAAAAATATGCAGAAGGATACGATATAGAAAATGCAAAAGCAGCAAGCAATCCGATGGCAACCTTTGCTTATCCGGAACTTACCTTCACAGATGAAGAACTGGCAGCCTCTGCAAAAGATACGAAGACTGCTGTTTATGTGATCTCAAGAAATGCCGGTGAAGGTGCCGACCGTGGAATGACCAAAAAGGTTACGGTAAATGAAGTAGAATATGAATTAGGTGACTATGAGTTAAGCGATGTAGAAAAAGAAAATCTGAAAAAAGTAGCCTCTACTTTTGAAAATACGATTGTTGTACTGAACGTAGGCGGTGTCATTGACACGAAATTCTTCGAGGAAACAGAAGGTCTGGATTCTCTGCTTTTGATGGGACAGGCTGGTCAGGAAGGCGGAAATGCACTGCTTGATGTAGTAACCGGAACCGTTACACCTTCCGGAAAACTGACAGATACCTGGGCAGAAAATTATTCAGACTATCCTGCATCTGCACGTTCGCAAAAGCAGACGGGGATAGTATGAAGGAATGGTACAAGGAAGGAATTTATGTAGGATACCGCTATTTTGATACGTTTGGCATCAAGCCGGCATATGAATTTGGTTACGGTCTTTCCTATACAAATTTTGATATCAATGTAAAGAATGTATCGGTAAATGAAGATAAGGTGACGGTAAAAGCAGAAGTTACAAACACCGGAAAAACTTACAGTGGAAAAGAAGTAGTACAGGTTTATTTCTCCGCACCAGACTCAAAAGATGCAGAAAAAGAATATCAGCAGCTGGCTGCCTATGGAAAGACCGATGAACTGGCACCGGGTGAAAGTCAGGTACTGACACTGACTTATGATACCGATGAGATGGCTTATTATAGTGAAGAAAAGGCATCTTACATACTTGACCCGGGAACCTACTATGTGCGTGTTGGTGATTCTTCCAGAAATACAAAAGTAGCGGCAGCGATCAAACTGAATCAGAGTGCAGTGACAGAAGTTCTGTCCAATCAGATGGAGGTTCCGGAAAGCGAAAATCTGACCGAGTGGAGCAAGGCAGGAAAAACACCATATACTTATGCGACAGAGCAGCAGGAAATGGCAGAAGCCCCGGTATTTACACTGGATGCATCCAAAGTAAAAACAGAAAATAATGTTTCTGAATATAAAGATGAAAAGTTACTACTTACACAACAGATCCAGACTATAAGGCAGTTCAGGATTACGAAAAAGTAGAAGTTGTTACAGACAAAAAAGGTGCTACTTTAAAAGATGTTGTGGATAACAAAGTAACCATGGGCGAATTTGTGGCACAGATGAGTCTGGAAGAACTGGCAAAGCTGAACTGTGGAAGCGGCTGGGGAGTAGCAAATGAAAATGCTCCGATCGTTGGCTCCAACTCAGCAACCGTACCGGGAGCAGCAGGAGAAACGCTGACTTATGATCAGTATGGTATTCCGAGTATCGTTTTAGCAGATGGCCCTGGTGGTATCCGTGTAAAACAGAAATACGAGGCAAAAAATGTAGAAACAGGAGAAACAGCAACTTACTATCAGTACTGTACCGCATGGCCGGTAGATTTTGTTCTGGCACAGAGCTGGGATACGGCTCTGCTGAAACGTATTGGTGAAGCATTTGGAAAAGAACTGGAAGAGATGAATATTACAATTCTTCTTGGACCGTCCCTGAATATCCACAGAGATCCTCTTTGCGGACGTAACTTTGAGTATTTCTCAGAAGATCCGGTCATTTCCGGTACGATGGCATCTGCAATCACACTTGGTGTGCAGGAAGAGCCGGGTGTAGGGGCATGCCTGAAACATTTCTCAGCAAATAATCAGGAAACAGACCGTTCCGGAACGGATTCCATTGTAAGCGAAAGAGCACTGAGAGAAATCTACCTGAAAGGTTTTGAAATTGCAGTAAAAGAATCCAAACCAATGTCCATCATGACATCCTACAACCAGATCAATGGCGTTCCGGCGGCAGACTCTTATGATATGAATACCAATATTGCACGCGGTGAATGGGGATTTGAAGGTCTGATCATGACCGACTGGAACGGCGGTGTATCTCACCCGTCCACATCCATGCATGCAGGAAATGACCTGATCATGCCGGGCGGAGCATCCAAAGCAAACGAAATTATCACAGGTGCGGAAGATGTAAAACCGACCTTTGAAGCAAACGGACAGATTGGTTTGAAAGATGAACTGATGTATATGTTCAGTTATAAATCAGCAGCATGGGGCGATTTTGAAGTTTCAGCGGATGGAACACAGACAGCGGAAGCAAAACTGGGAGATGACTACACAGCAAGTGTAGGTGAGGATGGAAAGATTCTGGTAAACGGACAGGAAATTTACAGAGAGTATCAGGCAAATGTCTGGGCTGGAACAGGAAACTATAAAACACCGGTTACGACAGATGTGGCATCTGTAAGCGAAGATGGAAAAACCATTGTTTATAAAGGTACTTACAAAGAAAACAACAATATTTGCCTTGGTGATGTGCAGAAGAGTGCGATCAACAACCTGAAAGTCATTATGCAGTCAAGAGATATGGCAAGAATTTACGGCACAACAACAAGATCTTACACAGCACTTTGCGGTGATCTGACAAATTATCAGACAGTAAATAAATCAGAGATCACAACAGAACGTACTTTAAAAGAAAATCTGGATCAGGCAAAGAAGGATCTTGAAGAAGCAAAGAAAAATCTGGAAGAACTGCAGAAACAGAATGCAGCAAAAGATGCAGAGATTGCAAAAGCAAAAGCAGAAGTAGAAGCAGCAAAGAAAGATCTTCAGGCAGCAAAAATGGCAGCAAAGAAAGCAGCTGTGAAATCTGTAAAGAGTAAAAAAGCCGGAAAAGCAATCGTTACCGTTAAAAAAGTAGCTGGTGCAGAAGGATATCAGGTGCAGTATTCCCTGAAAAAATCCATGAAGAGTGCGAAAAATGTAAAAATCAAAAAGAACAGCATAACAATCAAAAGACTGAAAAAAGGAAAAACCTATTATGTAAGAGTAAGGGCTTTCAGTAAAGACTCCAATGGCAAACAGATCTGTACTGCATGGAGTACTGCAAAAAAAGTAACCATCAAAAAATAATACAAATCTCTTTTCATCATTCCTATATAAATACGAAATATCCCACAGATTTTTCTGTGGGATATTCTGCATCTGAAATAAATTATCCGAAGCATTCTTGAATCTTATACGATGCCGGTTGAAACAAGAAACAGGATCAGCATCACAACCGGTACAGCATAGCGGATCATAAAACAATACAATTTTGCACGTTTGAAATGTTCGCCATTTCGTTCTACTTCATCAATGATCAGCTTAGGCCCTACAACCCAGCCGATCAGAATACTGGTCAGCAGTGAGATGAACGGCATCAGGAAGCTGTTGCTTATGTAATCCATGATATCCAGAAGCTGTGCGACGGTTCCGTTTGGAAGTTTTACTTCAAAATAAAGTACATTGTAGCCGAGGCAGATCAGCACTGCGGTAACAAGAGAATAAATTCCGATGACAGCACACATTTTCTGGCGTGACTTATGGAAAATTTCCATGCAGTTTGCGACCAGAGTTTCCATAACCGATACACAGGAAGTCAGGGCAGCAAAGCCCATCATCAGGAAGAAGGCAATGGCAATGATTCTGCCGATCGCACCCATGGATGCGAATACTTTTGGCAGCGAAATAAAGATCAGGCTCGGGCCGGAAGCCATTCCGTCTGTTCCAAGAAATACAAACACAGCCGGTATGATCATCATTCCTGCAAGAAATGCCACGCCGGTATCAAAGATTTCAATCTGATTGATTGATTTATTCAGATCGACATCATCTTTCACATAAGATCCGTAAGTAACCATGATTCCCATCGAAACACTCAGGGAGAAAAATAACTGGCTCATCGCATCAAGAAGCACACCAAGAAAACGTTTCACGGTCAGCGAACTGAAATCCGGATATAAATAAACTTTAAGTCCCTGCAGTCCGGTGCGAACCGTTCCATTTGCATCGGTATACGAAAGCGTCAGAGAAAAAATTGCAATGCCAAGGATCAGCAGGATCAGTCCAGGCATAATGAAACGTGAAAATTTTTCGATTCCCTTTTCTACACCACGGTATACAACCCAGGCAGTTAAAGCCAGAAACAGCAGCATGAATACGATCGGCGAAACCTTGGAAGTGATAAAGGATGTAAAATAACTGTCTTGTGACAGTATCGAACCATCTGAGACAAGATACGTGCAGAAATATTTTGTAATCCATCCGCCGATAACCGAATAGTAAGTCATGATCAATGCCGGAACCAGAAAAGTCAGGTATCCGAGAAATTTCCATTTTGAATTCAAGTTCCGAAGGCTTTCAATGCATTTTGTTTTGTGTGGCGGCCGATGGCGATGTCAGTGGTCAGCAATACAAATCCAAAAGACAGCACCAGTGCAAGATAAATGATCAGAAACAGACCGCCGCCATCCTTTGCACATAGATAGGGAAAACGCCAGATATTCCCCACACCGACAGCACTGCCGGCAGCGGCGAGGACGAATCCGATCGAACCACTGAAGTTACTCTTTTTTTCTTTCATTTCATTCTTTACCTCATTTACTTTTTTTGTTTGAACGCAGAGAAGCATTCCCCCGCTTCAAGTGTGCAGAGCACTAAGCGGATTGTGAATGTCCGATTTACATTCAAGCCGAACGCACGTGAGACTTGCAGCACATGACATATTTTTCCGCACACTTCTGTAATCAGCAGGATGTTTGTGTCAGATTTTTCTGTATTATTTTAAGAAAATATGTCGGTAAAATCAAACACACAGAATTTCTTGTAAAGAAATTTTTAAAGAAAAAGTTTCTTTACATATTACAATTTGAAGTAAAAACAGATATAATAGGAAGAAGCGGATAAAACAGATCCGAAATATATATTTTTACGAAACAACGGTACAGATACAGAAACCGAAATCGGATAAAATTCCATAAGCATATCGGGGGTTTTTTTTAAAAAATCAGGCAATGAAAGGAAAAGGAAATGAGCAGCATAAATACACACGTCGGAAAAATGATCCGAAAATACCGAAAAGCAGCAAATCTGACACTGCAGCAGCTGGCAGATGCAATCCATAAAAGCCGTGCCACGATCTGCAAATACGAAAATGGTGATATCTCAATGGATATTGAAACTTTATACGAAATCAGTCAGGTTTTGCAGGTGTCTGTCCCGCAGCTGACAGACATAGGACGGCTGCAGGAAGAAGCAGATCACTCTTCTGCATACGCAGCCCGGAAAAGTCCGTTTTTCCAGGCAAAGATGTTATATTTTTATTTTTATGACGGCCGCTATAACCGTATGAAAGATGGTGTAATCAATATCCACGAAAAAGAAGAGAATGGCAGTTACCGTGCGACGCTTTCTATCTGTTCCGTATCCGGGAATGGAAGAAGCAGTGAGAGTTATTATAATGGAAGCGTTTTGTACAGTGATATGCTGATCCGATTTTCCTTTGTCAATCAGTACAATCCGCTGGAAGAAGATCTGCTTTATATTTTCAATCCGCTGGAGTTTCGAACACATACCGATGGGCTGCTTTGCGGTATCTCCAGTGCAGATCTGATGCCATGTGCATTCAAATGTCTGGTGGCACTGGAAAAACAGGAATTGAATGAAGAACTGCGGAAGCATCTGCTCTTTACCAAAACGGAGCTGCAGAGGTGGAAAAAACTGAATATGCTACTGATTGATAATTATGAGACAGGAAGCAGGCAGGTGTGATGCTATAACAGATAGAAGCGGTGTGATGCTGTAACTTTACAAGACAAGGATTGTCTGATAAACTTAAATTTAACAGAAAACCGAAGAAAAACCGGTGAAAATATTTGATAAGGAGAAGAAGGGTTATGAAAAAACAATGGATTGGATTTATGATAGCCGGAATGTTAGTGGCAGCAGTACCAACAAATTTAATATTAAGCCGGCAGAATATGGAGAGAAAATAAAACTTGCTCTGTATTATAAAGGAAAGAAGATTGGAAAAGATAGTTGCGATTACAATGATGAAGTGTGGTACAGCAACAGAGTTACGGAAGGCATGACACAGAAGCAGGTACGCTATACATGGGGTGCTCCAAGCAGCACCAGCAGCAGTTCTTATAGATTTACTTATTGGAACTGGGATGACGGATCCATGGTAAGCTTCCGAAATGGAGTGGTAGATTACTGGTTTGATGCGGCGAATTAAAAGTTGTGGCGGAGGTTTAGAATGTGCAAATGAACAAATTCCCCGAAGGCACGCTCTCGCTACTCACATTGGCAGCGGTACATAACCGACCAAAATACGGTCGCTAAGTACCGGCCATGTTCGAGTACCTTCTCTGGAATTGTTCATTTGCACATGCAATACTATGATATGAGTGTCGAAAGGTCTTTTGCCATTCATTATTGCCTGTCGGCTATTTGCCGACAGGCTTTTCTTGTGTGAAAAATAAATGTAAGGTATAATATATGCTACCAGAGTTAAAAGGTTACGAAGGAGTTCAGTATGGAAAAGGAGAAAAATTTAACAAACAGGTATCATACCCCGTCATTGATCGTGATGCTTACCCATGAGGATCAGACTGTTCAAAACGCATATGAGATTTTTGATGCATATAAGGATTCTGATGCAGAATACTGGGGATTTAAGGAAGAGCCGCTCCCCCTTTCCCAGATGAAAGACCTTTATGCATATATGAAAAGCTGTGGCAAAAAAACAGTTCTGGAAGTGGTTGCATATACACAGGCGGAGTGTATGTCAGGTGCAAAAATGGCAGCAGAATGTGGCTGTGATCTTTTGATGGGGACTATTTATTCAGATGCTGTGAATGAATTTTGCAGGGAAAATGGAATCAAATATATGCCATTTGTAGGAGAAATCCATGATCGTCCATCCGTTCTGGAGGGAACCTGCGAAGAGATGATCTTTCAGGCCAGAGAATATCTTGCGAAAGGTGTCTATGGAATTGATCTTCTGGGATACAGATATACAGGAGATGCAGCCAGGCTGAATGAAGAGTTTGTAAGAGCTGTGGATGCGCCGGTCTGCATAGCAGGAAGCATCAATGGTTATCAGAGACTGAATGAGATCAGGAAAGCAGCCCCGTGGGCATTTACAATAGGCAGTGCTTTTTTTGAAAACAAGTTTGACGGTAATTTCGGAGAACAGATCAATAAAGTTTGTCAGTACATAAAAAGAGAGAAGATAACATGATAAAAAAATATTATCCATATGAATATGCCGAAAGTGTATTTATGATTGACTACCAAAAGCTATATCAGAAAGGTTTTCGGGGAATTATTTTTGACATAGACAATACATTGGTACACCATGGTGACGATTCCACACCGGAAATTGATGACCTGTTTCGTAAAATTCAGGGACTTGGTCTGAAAACATTGCTGTTGTCAAATAATGACAGAGGAAGAGTGGAACGATTTATTAAAAATATAGATACACCTTACATCTGCGATGCGGATAAACCAAATCCTCAAAATTATCTGAAAGCAGTGGAGATGCTGAATATAAAAAAAGAAGAGGCAGTGGTTATAGGGGATCAGGTATTTACAGATATTCTGGGAGCAAACAGAAGTGGTCTTGCCAGTATTCTTGTCAGGTTTATCAGGCAGGATGATGAAAAGTGGATCGGAAAACGGAGATACGTTGAATATGCAATCCTGGAATGCTGGAAACGTGATAAAAGCTGTTACAGGAGAATTGGTGATATTTATACAGAAGGAACGGCCAAAATATGAAGAAAAGAAG
>ENA-OQER01000724-OQER01000724.1-human-gut-metagenome-genome-assembly--contig:-NODE-724-length-17570-cov-3.049189_pt1 | contig 17570 bp, 20 predicted proteins | sample MGYA00242797_ERZ504639 | MGnify/ENA primary metagenome ERZ504639 (study PRJEB26092, sample SAMD00036306) | human gut metagenome | host: Homo sapiens | study: EMG produced TPA metagenomics assembly of...
CAGGAGAACCCGGATACCGTAGATAAATCGCAAGCGATTATCCACACAGTGATAGCAGATAAGCTGCCCTTATCTGCACAGTGAATCAGGTGATCTGATCCCGGAATGGAACAATACAGTTCTGTGCAGTCGAACAGCTCTGTACGGGGAGGGAGTTTTCCCTCCCTCCATTTTATAAAAACAGGCATTTGCCTGTTTTCCCTGGGGGAAGAATCCCTTTCTCCAGGGAAAAGCATACAAAGCCAATATGCCCGGAACATTTGAGCAAGTGTCTTTCGGGTTTTCCATATTGGAAGAAACCATGAAACCACCGTCGAAAAAATCCGCAGCCCGGCTCTCTCCAATTTTTAGCCGGCTCTGGATCCGGTTTCTGCTGTTTCTTTTTCTCGGTTTTTACAGTCTCTGCAAGTGCTGTCAATGTGCCGGCAACATTCTGCAGTTCCGATGGTATGATGATCTTGGTTGCTTTGCCGTCTGCCACTTTTGTCAGTGCTTCAAAGCTCTTCAGTGCCAGAACGGTTTCATCTGCTCCTGCATCTTTTAAGAAACGCAGACCGTCCGCATTTGCTTTCTGAACCTTCAGGATCGCTTCTGCCTGACCTTCGGCTTCGCGGATCATCTTTTCCTTCTGTGCTTCTGCTCGCAGGATTGCTGCGGTTTTTTCTGCCTCTGCATCCAGGATTGCAGATTCCTTTTGCCTTCTTGCCACAAGCACGTAGATTTTTCTCACCTTCTGCACGCAGGATCGCTTCTCTTCGCTCACGCTCTGCTTTCATCTGCTTCTCCATCGCATCCTGGATTGCAGCCGGCGGAATGATGTTTTTCAGCTCCACACGGTTGACTTTAATGCCCCATGGATCCGTGGCAATATCAAGCGATGCACGCATTTTCGTGTTGATCGTCTCTCTGGATGTCAGGGTCTGATCCAGCTCCAGATCACCGATGATATTTCGCAGTGTCGTTGCAGTCAGATTTTCGATTGCCATGATCGGATTCTCCACGCCGTATGCAAACAGCTTCGGATCTGTGATCTGGAAAAATACAACCGTATCGATCCGCATTGTTACGTTATCCTTTGTGATAACCGGCTGCGGTGCAAAATCTACCACCTGCTCTTTTAAAATGACTTCTTTGCAACACGGTCAATAAACGGTGCTTTCACATGAAGTCCGACCGACCAGGTCGCACGATATCCGCCCAGACGTTCCACAACCATTGCGGTTGCTGCGGCACAATCTTCACGCAGGAAAGCAAAAGTATCAGCACAATCAAAAGAAGTACGATCAATATCAACCATCCCATGTTTTCTTCCTCCTTTATTTTCCACTTTTCATTTGATGCCTGCTGATTGCTCTGTTTCAAGGCACTCCCGGCATCCTTTTCACTTTTTACAGTTTTGCCGTTTTTGGTATTTCTATCTACTCATCTTCGGAAATTTCCACGATGTTCGGCATCTCCTGGAAATTGCCCTGCGGTGCAGAATCTGTCAGCACAACGGCATCTTCTAATTTTGCAAAGCTGATCGGGCTGACTTTGTAAATTTTGTATGATCGCAGAGAACAAAGCACCGGTGGATGCGTTCGATTGCTCTTTTTTTGACCATCGCTTCGTCCTGATCCGGTGTCGAAAATCCGGAGCGTTCGGAAACGCCGTTGCTGCCCAGGAAACCGAGGCTGAAATTAAATTTCTCGATCTGTCTGCATGCCTCTTCTCCGACAACTGCCTCGGTAGACTGTTTGAGTCTGCCGCCGATCAGGATGACTTCCATTCCTTTGCGTGCCAGTTTCTGTGCATGTGACGGTGCATTCGTCACAAAAACTGCCGTTGTCGTATCGGAAATATAATCGAGCATACATCCGGTTGTCGTTCCGGCATCAAGATATACAAAATCATCATCCTGTATCAGTGATGCTGCATAACGTGCAATCAGTCTTTTTTCTTCTAAATTCTTTTCTTCTCTTCGTGACACCTGCTCATCGCGTATGCTCATGTTGTCAGCCGCAACCGCTCCGCCGAAAACCTTGACCAGCTTCCCCTGTGCATCCAACGTATTCAGATCTCGACGGATCGTAGATTCTGAAGTATTTAAATGATCTTTTAACTCCTGAAGTGTCACGCTGCCTCTGTTTTCCAGAAGTTTCAAGATCTCTTTCTGTCGTGTTTTAGTAAGCATATTATCCCACCCCTTTTCATGCTGCAAAAAAAATCATATAGTTACATCCCTTGACGCCTTTTATTATAGCTCATAGCAGATAAGAAAGTAAAGCAAAACCGCAGTGCTTTACAACTTTAAAGTCACTGCGGTTTTTCTGAGGAAAAGTTTTATGATGAAGTTTGGGTTTACTCGGCTATTTTTTTCTTAAGCACACCGAGCATCAGTGCTCCGACTACGGTTCCTACTGCCAGTGCAGCCAGGTACATCAGCGGATTGCCGACTACAGGGAACACGAAGATTCCACCGTGCGGTGCCATCAGCGTACAGTTGAATGCCATGGAAAGTGCTCCTGCAAGTCCGGAACCTATCACGCATGCCGGGATGACATGCAGCGGATCGGATGCTGCAAACGGAATCGCACCTTCTGTGATAAATGCAAGTCCCATGATAAAGTTTGTCGGAGCAGATTCTCTTTCTGTTTTTGTAAATTTATCTTTAAACAGAAGAGATGCCAGAGCGATCGCACACGGAGGAACCATACCACCGATCATAACTGCTGCCATGATTCCGTAATTTCCTGCTGCAATGGATGCCGTTCCAAATACATAGGCCGCTTTGTTGAACGGACCACCCATGTCAACTGCCATCATACCTGCTACGATGATGCCAAGAAGAACCTTACTGGAACCACTCATGTTTGTAAGAGCTGTGTTCAGTGCCGTGTTCAATGCTCCGATTGGAGGCTCTACGACAAACGTCATAACAAGTCCCACGATCAGAATGCCGAATACCGGATAGAGAAGGACTGGGGCAATTTTTTCCAGTGCTTCCGGAAGTTTTTCGAACAATTTTTTTAAGAGAAGGATAAGATAGCCTGCCAGAAAACCTGCTACTAATGCACCGAGGAAACCAGACTTGCCGTTTGCTGCAATTGCACCACCCACAAATCCGACTGCCAGACCAGTCTGTCTGCAATGCTCATAGCAATAAATCCTGCCAGAACCGGAAGCATAAATCCAAATGCAAGATCTCCTATGGATTTCAGTGTTGCCGCCACCGGTGTGATCGAACCGAAACTCTGTCGTGCTTCTGCTGTCAATGATGTCATATCTACACAAAGTCCATCGATCAGGAATGCAAGAGCGATCAAAATACCGCCGCCTACGACGAATGGCAGCATGTGTGAAACACCATTCATCAACTGCATATAAATCTGATGGCCTTTGGAGCTCCTGCTTTTTTCTCGGAAACTTCTGCATTTTCCGATGCAGTATAAACCGGTACATTTCCGGACATTGCCTGCTCTATCAGTTTATCCGCTTTGCTGATACCGTCAGAAACCTGAACTTCGATCAGCTTTTTACCATTGAATCGATCCATCGGAACTTTTGTGTCTGCTGCCACGATGATGCAGTCTGCATTTTTGATTTCTTCCGCAGTCAGCACATTTTTCGCTCCGCCAGAACCTCTTGTCTCTACTTTAATGAAACATCCTTTCGCTTTTGCAGCCTTTTCCAGACCTTCCGCTGCCATGTAAGTATGTGCGATACCGGTCGGGCATGCTGTGACAGCCAGAATACGGAACTGATCTTCCGAGGTCGCTTCGTCTGCTTTCAGTTTTTCATCCAGATCCGGTGCTTCCTGATCTGCTTCATCGACGATCTTCATAAATTCTTCCGGGCTTTTTGCATTCTGCAGTGCTCTGGAAAAATCCTCATCCATCAGAAGTACGGAAGTTTGCTCAGTACGTCCAGATGTACGTTGTCTTTGGTATTCGGTGCTGCAATCAGAAAGATCAGATGTACCGGCTCTCCATCAAGAGAATCGTAATCTACACCGTCCTTTACAACCATCGCTGCCAGTCCCGGCTTATCTACAAATGCACCTTTTCCGTGAGGGATCGCAATCCCCTCTCCGACACCTGTCGTTCCTTCCTCTTCACGGCGGTATACTTCCTGGCGATAAGCTTCCAGGTCATTGATCTTTCCGCTCTTTGCCATCAGTTCGACCATCTGGTCGAGAGCTTCGTTCTTGGATTTTGGAGCACCGTCGATCCTGATGCTTCGCTTATCCAGCAGTTCTGTGATTCTCATAAGTTCTCCTTTCTTACATTTCTTTTTTGTGATAGATTTTCTACAAGAAGCTAATTCAAAAATGCCATACGAATTGTTCCTCACTTCGACATCGTGCTTTCAGGCTTTTGACCCTGGCATCTTTATAATGTTTTATAAATCGCTTCTACTTCTTCTTTTGTGGCAAAATTCTCAGAAAATGCACTGGCACTTCCGGTGGAAACGCCCATTTTGAATGCATGTTCATAGCTGCCTTTCTGCATATAACCTGCAGTAAAACCAGCCACCATGGAATCTCCGGCTCCAACCGCATTGATCAGTTTACCTTTCGGTGCCGGGCTTTCATATACGCTGCCATCCTCAGCAAGAAGCACTGCACCTTTGCCTGCCATGGAAACCAGAACATTTCTTGCTCCCATCTCCTGTAACTTCTTCGCATATGGTGCTACCTGGTCACGCTCTCTGATCTCCACTCCAAAGATATCGCCCAGTTCATGATTGTTTGGTTTGATGAGGAACGGATGGTATTTCAGTACATTGACCAGAAGGTCTTTTGTCGCATCCACCACGATCATGACCTCTTTTTCTTCCAGACGTTCCATAATGTCACTGTAAATAGAATCCGGAAGACTTGCCGGGATGCTGCCTGCAAGGATCAGCACATCTCCCTTTTTCAGTGTATCCAGTTTCTTAAGCAATCTTTCAAGTTCTTCACTTCCGATCGAAGGTCCTGTGCCGTTGATCTCCGTTCCATCGATGGATTTGAGTTTGATGTTGATCCGGGAAAATCCATTCTCAAGCTGGATAAATTCGGATGTAATGCCCATCTTCTCGACTTTTCTGCGGATCTCCTCTCCGGTGAAACCGGCGATAAATCCAAGTGCCGTACTCTCAATGCCGAGATTTTTCAGAACGATAGAGACGTTGATCCCCTTTCCACCGGCAAACATCTGCTCTGAACAGGTGCGGTTTGTCATTCCCAGTTGAAAATCTTCCACACCTACGATATAATCCAGACAAGGATTAAATGTTACCGTATAAATCATATGCCTTACCTCTTTCTTTTGCACTTTTGTGTGCCTCTCTGTTTCATGATTGTATTATACAATCATATTCATTCAATTTCAATCATACTAATTCACAAATTTCCCTTTCTGTTTTTGTATAGTTTTCACAATCATTCATTTTCATTCACATTCGTTCAATTTGCATTCAAAATTTGCCATGATGTCAGGGTCAAATTTGTTGCTCGCCATTTATAGAAGTGGGAGTCTTCTCCGACTGAGATAAAAACCACGCACCACCGACCGATTCAGTCAGTAAATGCTGTGGTTTCTTTTCTTTGCATTTTCAGATCAGTCCTCGTTTGCCCGCTTCCATCACGCTCCTGCCTTACTTGGAACACCGAGTCTTTTGTAGATCTGCTGTGTATGATATTTTACATTAGCGGTTGTCATATTCAGCTCTGCCGCAATTTTTTCTTTTGACATTCCATCTGCCTGCAGTTTCAGGATTCGAAGCATTGTATCACTCAATGTGACTTCTTCCACACCCACTTTTAAATACGCCGGATAGAATCGTGCCATTTTTTCTGTCTCGTCCTGAACCTTTGCCCAGAACTGTTTGTTCTTTCTGGTCTGTGCCAGATCTTTTTCTACTTCCGACGGCTTCCAGGATGTTGCCTGAAGCAGAGGCCGGATAGCCGCACCTTCTCTTGTGATGATCCGTACAAAATGATATTCTTCTGCTTTTGTCAGTGCCTCGCCAAGTGTTTCATCCCATTTTTTCTCACCCATGCGGTACTGCGTGATCGCAAGAAGCAGTTTCACTTCTATATCAATGTAGGTACGTTGCATCACTTTTGCATAATAGGCACATTTCAAAAGCAGATGATAAGCCTGCTCGTTTCTGCCATTTTGCAGATACACACGCACTTTCGTAATATAATGAAAACGATCATAAATAGAGAATATCAGTTCTTCATCCGGTGCCTGGGCAAGCCATTTTGCAATCGCTGCTTTGTCCGCATCATATAATGCACAGCGAACGAGAAAGGTATCGATATTCGGCAGAATTCTTTCTGCATTTTCCTGCTGTGCTTTACCCTTGAATCTGGTCAGAAGCTCCTCCGCTTCTTTTACTTTTCCGGTAATAATATGAAGCCAGGCAAGCATGCCGTCTCCGACAAAACACTGCTCGATCTTGCCTCCTGCCTCCGCCTGCATTCTTCCCTTATTTGCAAGCATCGCAACTTCATAATTATCTCCGCCCTTTTCAAAAAAGCTTTCTGCAAGTGCCAGATTTACAAGCCCCTTACCATATTTTCCAAGTACAAATTCCACAATCTTGCCAATGCTTCCTGCAAGCTCCCGGTCACGCTTGCTCCACTCACAGAAATCCTTGCCGCCGTTCATTTGAGATGCCTGGTTGCTGGTAACGGAAAACTCCTGTATTTTTAATTCTTTATCCAAAAGAAGCAAATATGCATTTTTCAGAATCTCCACCATATGATCATTGCCACGGTGCGGAAGTCCGATATCCAGATACAGGATCTTTCCTTTCGCTGAACGCCGTTCACTTCCGGTATGTTCTTTTGCATATTTTTGAAGCTCCCGGTACCAGCGTTCGCTCTCTTCGGTATTTAAAAGCAGCGACTGCAGCATACTCATGCCACACATCAGTTCCGGGCTTTTGCATATTTTTTCTTCCGGCAGTTTAAGATAATACGGTTTCAGTTCATAATAATAAGCATTGTTTGGTGCTATCCGAACGTTATCGATCAGCACCGAGGCGATTCTTTCCGTGTCATTCACCTGTTGATACATGGAAAGAGCCTTTAACGGCTGCTTACTGATCTGGTAATAAAGTCCTGCATTTTCGTAAAGCTTACGGATCTGCTCTTTTGTGTATTTTCGCCTCAGCCTCCGGATCATGCTGATCCGCATTTGATTTCTGAGTTTGTAGACCGTTTCACTTCCGTTTCGGACAATATCCATGAAATTACCGATCCACTGAATCCTTCCAAGAAGCGATTCTACATCATTGCGTCCGGTGATCATCTCCGCCATATATACGGTAAAATCTTCCACAATTGCAACTTCCATCAGAAATTCCTGTATTGATATTTCCCAGCGGTCATAGACATGATATTCCAGATAATCCCACATCTGGCTCAGTGCCTCTCCCACCATCGTCCGGTATTCTTCATCTGAAAACGGTTTCGTGACATCCTTTTCATCCTGCCCCATACGCATCTGCCAATAGACACTATTTGTGATGCTCCAGCCGATCGGCATACCAACGCAGTATGCTTTTTCTTTTGCCAGCTGTTCTTCACTGAAGATCATCCGGTCATGGCAATATACTGATCTGCCTGATCTTCATCAAACAGCAGCTCCTGCTCACCGATCACATAGAAGACTTCACGATACCGCACAGCAGTCAGCCACGGCGGTACCGCACAGCGTCCGCTCAAAATCAGCCACACATCCTCACGCTCCACAAGTTCGATGATCGCTTCCCGGATCTCCTCAGTATCATTCTGCATCGCCATATCGTGCAGACTGTTGATCACCACGGTTTTCCGCTGCTTGGAAACCTTGATCTCACGCAGCTCCTCCACTGTTACCAAACCAGCGTTAAACAGCGTATATTTCCGGTTCTTCAGATATCGCATGACCAGTTCCGTTTTGCCGCAACCGCTGACCCCATAAATATACGCTGTTATATTCTCTTCATCTGCCGCTTTCAGCCGCCTGATTGCACGGCGGGGTTTTACATAGCAGATTTTCTCCCCTTGCATCATCTCTTCCCACATGCTGTTTTCTGCCAATGCAACACCCCGCTTTCTCTGTTGTTTTACTACGTTTTATGTTTATAAGTTCCTCTTCCCAAGAAAAAGTATAGCAATTTTTCCGTGTTTTGTACACTATCCAAACGGCTAGTTTTTTTCTGAAAAGCAAGGAAAATTTGCAGGATTGTGAGAGTTACCTTGTAACGGAGCAATTTTCAGGCATACATTGAAGTCAAAAGTTTTTTATTTAATCAGATATTTTTCAGCAATCTCTTTTAATTTCTCCGGTGTCTTTTCATACCATGTGGCAAACACGGTGTTTTCCTGCTGAACGGTTTTTCCAACTTCCATGAGAAAGTCCGGGATATCGCTTTCTTTGATCATGCCCCAGGATTCACCAAATGCCTCCTGCCCCTGTCTGTCACAGCCGTTCACATGAAGCGTAAATACCGGCTCTGTCACACCGTCTATTCTCTTTACTCCGCCGTGGAAACCGATCTTTCCAATCTGATGTGTCCCACAGGATGAAGTACATCCGGAAATATGGATCTGCGGCAGTACACCGTCCGCAAAATCATATTCTTCTGCTGTCTCAACCAGTCTTCTTAAAAGTCCCTGGGAATCACGCACACCAACCTGGCAAATCGTTGCTCCGATACAGGATACGGAACTTCGAATAAAGTTTCTGCTCCGTCATCCGTAGCTGCAAGCACTTTTTCTGCTTCTTTTGCCGTCAGGTTGATGATATAGACTGTCTCATCCGGTGAAATACGGATTTCTGCATCCGATACATCTTTGATGCTTTCATAGATCTCGCCAAATTTTGACACTTTCGGCACACCGCCGATCGGATGATATTTTACTGCATACAGTCCCGGCTGTTTCTGTGCCACGATTCGTTTGTTTTCTGTCTGAAGTTCACCGTCGGCTGCTTTTTCTGTACCGGAAACAGCAAGGTTCAGATCCAGTTTTTCATTTTTCTTTACTTCTTCGAGTTTCTCCAGAAATGCCTTCACATAGCCTTCGCTTCCCAGTTTTTCCTGCATATAACGTGTTCTGGCTTTTCCGCGGTTCTCATAGTTTCCGTATGCCAGGAAGGTATTGACCATCGCCTGCACATAATACAGGATCTGTGACGGCTCTACGTTTTCTGCCACTTTCACACCCATGCGTGGATTGTTGCCCAGTCCGCCCGCACTATATACGGTAAATGTTCCGTCCTCTGTTGCTACAAATCCAAGATCACGGAAGGTCGCATGTGTCACATTGACCGGAGAATTGGAAATCCGACTTTCAGTTTTCGCGGCATGGTCACTTTATCTGCGTTTTTCAGAAGATAATCAGACACAGCCTCTGCATACGGCAGTACGTCAAAATATTCTCCCATTTCTACGCCGGAAAGCGGAGAGCACATCACATTTCGCGGGAAATCTCCGCCACCGCCTTTTGTGATGATACCGACATCCACTGCTTTTTCCATGATGTCACAGACACTGTCTTTGTCCAGATCATGCAGCTGCACTGCCTGGCAAGTCGTAAAATGTGCTTTGTCCACATGATACTGTTCTACCATCTCTGCGATAAATTTCAGTTTTTCTTTTGTCAGTCTTCCGCCCGGCATACGCAGACGCAGCATGCTTGCCTCACCGCCTTTCTGGGCATAGCTTCCGTATCCTCCAGAAAATCCTTTGTATTCTTTCACGCTTACTTCTTTCGCATAAAATTTTTCTGTCATCTCCCTGAATTTGGGAAGAGATGCTCTCCATTCCTGAATCAGCTGTTCCATACTTGTTCTCCTCATATTATTTATTCTTTTGTTTTAAACAAATGATGTCATAAAGATACTCCTGAGCAGATTTTCACTCCTGCCACCGCTTAGTGCTCCGTGCAGTTGAAGCGGGGGAATGCTTCTCTGCGGTAAAGTTATACAAATTGCTTTTTGCAGAGTAAGACACTCAATTTTACATCACGCTTTCTTTATACCATAATTTCAGTATGTTTCATATGTATTATTTGAAATTCTTTTAAATTTCTCCGAAAATCATCGGACGTTTCGGTGGTTGCGTCTCGGAAAACCGGTATGCACGCAGGAATCTCTCTTCTGCCTGCCCGGCTTTTTCCTGATCATTTGCATGCAGAACCGCCAGTGTCTCACCTTTTTCGACATAATCTCCGACTTTCTTTTTCAGCTCCAGTCCTACCGAAAGGTCGATCACACTGTCTTTTGTCTCTCTTCCGCCTCCAAGAAGCAGGGAGCAGACTCCGATTTCATCACACTGGATATGAGAAATATAGCCGCTCTGCGGCGATGGTACTGCAATCTGCATAGAGCTGCAGGCAGTTTCTCCGGATGAGAAACTTCTTCTCCTGTGCCGCCCTGTGCTTTGACAAATGCTTCCAGTTTTCTAAGTGCATCTCCATTCTGGATGGCTGCCGCAGCATTTTTTCTGCGGAAGCGACATCCTCTGCCTTTTTGCCGGCGATCAGCATCCGGCTTCCGAGTGCCAGAACCAGCTCCGTGAAATCTTCTGGGCCGCTGCCGTTCAAAGTTGCGATCGCTTCCTTTACTTCCAGAGCATTTCCGATTGCATAACCAAGCGGCTGATCCATATCGGTGATCAGTGCATGCATCTGACGCCTGCATTTTTGCCGATCGTCACCATCTCTTCTGCCAGAGCAAACGCATCTTCTTCGCTTTTCATAAAAGCTCCGCTTCCGGTCTTGACATCCAGAACAATCGCATCGGCACCGGCAGCCAGTTTCTTGCTCATGATCGAGCTGGCGATCAGTGAAAGATTGTCCACGGTCGCCGTCACATCCCGCAGCATAGAGTTTTTTGTCAGCCGGAGCCAGATCTGCCGTCTGTCCCATGATCGAAATGCCGATCGTATTGACATTCTTTATAAACGTTTCAACCGGGATTTCCGTTGAAAATCCAGAAAAGCTCTCTAGTTTGTCGATCGTGCCGCCGGTATGCCCAAGACCTCTGCCGCTCATTTTCGCTACCGGAATTCCGCAGGAAGCTACAAGCGGAACAAGTGCCAGCGATGTCTTGTCCCCAACACCTCCTGTCGAATGCTTGTCAACTTTAATCCCATGGATTGCCGAAAGATCCAGCCGCTCTCCGCTGTCCGCCATGGCAAGCGTCAGATTTAAGGTTTCCTGTTCATTCATCCCTCGAAAATAAATCGCCATCATCAGTGCAGACATCCTGATAATCTGGAATTTCCCCATTTGTATAACTTCGGATCATCCAGTCGATTTCTTCTTTTGCTAATCTTTCCCCATCTCGCTTTTTCCTGATCAGATCATACATTCTCATAATAAAACCCCCAATCTGTGGAAAAAATCTGATATCCTGCACCTCTGCAGTCCGCCGGAAGCTGTATCAGACCAAATGCACAAAACGCCGCTTTCGCCAGCGTTTTGCTTACTTAGTTAAAATATACCATTTCATCTGCCGGCGGTTCGCACGGTTCTACCTTGCTTGCATACAGCACAGGACCTTTTCCGCGATAAAACTTATCGTATTCAAATGCTACCCTTGCAGTGACCATAACCCACTGTCCATGTTTCAGCTGCGGAGCGATCGGACTCTTACAGATGTAGCCGATCATCTGCATATCATCTGCACAGCAGGTCATCGCTTTTCTTCCCGGCACAAAATAAGGTGCCTCTTTGTTTTTGCTCTTCATGGCACGAGCCTTGAACTTCACCGTTTTCCCAACGTATTTGTCCGGATGGTCATCCATATCCACATAGAAGATACCGTAATCCACATCTTCTATTTCGATAATCGGAGCATCCATATCGTACGGCGTATTTTCCTCAAACAGGTCGATCAGTTCACCATCCTCATCCTCAAAGCTGATATCACAGGAAGGATTGACAACCTTGATGCCTCTTCGATAATTGGTCAGCGGATCACTTGATTTACAGCGATTGAAGATCACCATATCTGCATTCTGCACCATCTCTGAGAACAGAGACTGCATATTTGCACGGTAGATCTGATAGCTGCTGCCGTCTACGATCACGATCTCCTGAGAAATGCCCCATCCAAGCGGCAGTTTCATCGCACGCAGTTTGTTGACACCCCAGAGCGGATTGTACTCTAGCAGCACACGCTCCGGATGATATTTGCGATGCAGAACACGGAGGTTCTCAAATGTAAAATCCTCCGGCTCTTCGATCTTCTCGACAACCGTGTTGTATTTCAGAAGTTCTTTCTCGTCGTACTCCTCCTCACCCTCTTCGCAGGTGATCAGAAGTGTTGTTCCTTCTATTTGAAAGTAATCCTGTTTCGCAGTAAAATCCAGAAAAGAAGTTTTGCCGCTCTCCAGGACACCGGTCACAAGATAAACCGGTGTTGAAATATTAAAATCACTCATCTTTTTTTACCTTGTTCCTTATTTCGCAAACCACAGCTGCTCTAATTTTGCTTCATCCAGTTTGGAACCGATCACGCAGATACGTCCTGTGTATTCTGCACTTCCCTCACGGATATCCACTTCTTCCGGAACCATGTCAAAATAAGTCCAGACACCGTCTTCGCTCTCCAGCATACCTTTTGCACGCAGGATCATTCCGTAAGAATCGTCTTCTGACAGAGTTTTCAGAATCTTTTCAATCTCTTCACGGCTGTATTTACGGACGGTTTCCTTACCCCAGCTTGTAAATACCTCATCTGCGTGATGATGGTGATGATGATGTCCCTCGTGGTCATGGTCATGGCAGCCACAGGTGCAGCTCTCTCCATGGTCGTGATGATGCTCATGCTCGTCGTGATCGTGATCATGGCAGCCGCAGGTGCAGCCCTCTCCATGGTCATGGTGATGCTCATGATCGTCGTGGTCATGATCCTCATGATCGTGATGATGCTCATGCTCTTCATGGTCATGGTCGTGATGATGTTCATGATCACAGCAATGGTCATGCTCTTCTTCTACATGAGAAAGGTCGATCTTCATTCCTTCGATCGTGTCCAGGATCTTCTGTCCACCCAGATCTTCCACCGGTGTTGTGATGATCGTAGCATCCGGATTCAGTTCACGGATCAGTTCGATGGCAGCTTCGATTTTTTCCGGTGTTGCCTTCTTTGTATCGGTACGGCTCAGGATGATCGTGCCGGCTGCTTCTACCTGATTCTTGAAGAATTCACCAAAGTTCTTCAGATACATTTTGCATTTCAGAACATCGACAACCGTAACGGCACTGTTCAATTTCACTTCTCCGTCTGCTTCCAGATGCAGATTTTCAACTGCATGGATAACGTCAGAAAGTTTGCCGACACCTGACGGCTCGATCACGATGCGGTCCGGGTGATATTTCTCTACCACTTCTTTCAAAGCGGTTCCGAAATCTCCTACCAGAGAGCAGCAGATACAGCCGGAATTCATTTCCTTGATCTCGATTCCTGCATCTTTCAAAAATCCACCGTCAATACCGATCTCGCCGAATTCATTCTCAATCAATACCACCTGCTGTCCTTTAAATGCATCCTGTAACAGTTTTTGATCAGGGCCGTTTTACCTGCACCCAAAAAACCGGAAATAATATCAATCTTTACCATAATAACTTCTACATCTCCTTTATCCATTTCGTCCATCCAGCGGACGACATTCTGCCCCGATTATACAACCTGATTTTGATTCTGTAAAGCAGACACCAGATTTGTCAGGCATTCAGAATGGCATTTATTTTCTCATCTTTTTCTTCTTTTGTGATAATGCCCATCTCGAACTGCTGCTCGATTTTTTTGATCTCTTCAAATTTTCTACTTTTTTCCTGGCAATATTCAGCTTCTGCTCATATTCTTCCTTAGAAATAATTTCCATGGCAAGTGCTTTGTCGAGAACGCCTTTTTCCTGTTCAAAAGACTCTTCCGCTTTTGTCTTTTCACGAAGAAGTGTATTCTGTTTTGCTCTCTTCTCTACTTCCGCCAGCTGATTTTCCAGCTCCTTTTTCTTTGCCTGATCCTGTTTGATGATCGTCAGGAAATCAGAAACATCAAACACCGGCTCTTCGTCCTCATCAGATTCTTCTGCAACTTTATCTTCTGCCGGCTCTTCGGATACTTCTTTTTCTTCGTCGATCGTTTCTGCTGTATCTTCTGCTTTCACTTCATCGATGGTTTCATCAGCTGCTTCTTCTTTTGCTTCATCGACCGTTTCAGCTGCTGCTTCTGCCTTTACTTCGTCAATTGCTTCTTCCTTCACTTCATCGATCACTTCTGAAGATTCTGTTGCTTCGGCTGCTTCATTTTCTGCTGTTTCCGGTTCTGCATCATCCATATCTGCTACAAATTCTGCATATTTCTTTCCGATCTGCAGATACTGTGCATCCATTTCTTTCTCTAATTCACGGATCTGTCTTTTCAGACCGGTGATCTCCATTGTATCCTGTACACTTGTCTCAACAACTGTTTTTACATTGTTTGCTGATGCGGCAATGTTTTCTCCCACATCCTGTACCTTTTTTAAAGCTTTGTCAAAAAAATCCCATGATATCAACCCCTGTCTTATTGTGTGTAAATGCACATCGATTCTGCTAAGTAAATATCATCCAAACCGACCAGAATCGCATGCCAAGTCTCGCATACGTTCGACTTGATTTTAGAGTTCTATGTCTAATATAACACACCCGAATCATTCTAACAAGTCCAAAGGCGTACACCGGAGAAAAAAGCACAGCCAATTTTTGATTCCTGAACTCAACACAAATTACGGTCAACAAGTGGGACTTCTCTTTTGTGCAAACTGCACGAAAAAAAGCACCGTCCCCGATGCTCTCTACTTGTCATCCAAAACAGTGCTTTTATAGTGCGCGATCAGGGGTTCGAACCTGGACACCCTGATTAAGAGTCAGGTGCTCTGCCAGCTGAGCTAATCGCGCATATCTTGTGTTGCGTTACCTCGAACGCAAGACATATTATAATATACGGTTTTACAAATTGCAAGCTTTTTTTTAAGTTTTTTTATAGTTTTTTTAAGAAAGAACACTTGAACTAATTTTCCGTGCCTTTTATAATTAGAAGTAACTCGTTTTTTAAACATTTTATAAGGGGGATGCCCATGAATCTGGAGAAACAAAACAAATCGGATGATGACATCAAGAAAAATAAATTTACGGCCAATAACCGTTATTTTACAATCTGTATTTATACGATGTTTGTCATCTTTTTCGGTGCGATCATCATCAATCTGATCACATCCTGGAACACGACACTGAAAAATATTGAAAAAAGGTCTGGCGGTTCTGATGCCGTTTATCATCGGTGCTCTGATTGCTACATACTGAACCCGGCAGTTGCCCGCTTTTACAAACTGTTCCGTGATCAATGTAAGATTAAAAGTGATGCTCTTTGTAAGATCCTGGCGATCATCACTGCTTATGTTCTTGTGATCGGCATCATTGTGATCGTACTTTTCGGTGTTATCCCGCAGATTATCACCAGTTTGACGGATCTGGTCAATTTTATTCCGACTGCGGCACAGCAGCTTTATCATTTCTTTGATACTTTAGAAGAGCGTTTCCCTTCGCTGGATACGGAAGTGCTGAGAAATACGATCAACAATGCGATCCCGAACTTTATCAACTATGCGAAGGATTTTGCCGCAAATATGATACCGGCACTGTATTCGATCTCCATGTCCATCCTTAAATGGGTGCTGAACCTCTTTATTGCGATCATGGTTTCCATTTATATGCTGGCAGACAAACGTCCTCTGGTCAATTCCTGCAAAGCAGTTGTTTATGCCTTTGTTCCGGTAAAATATATTCAGCTAATCCTGGAAGTTTCTGCAGAAGCCAATCGTCTGTTCAGCAGTTTTATCGTCGGAAAGGCGATCGACTCTACGATCATCGGAGTGCTCTGTTTTGTACTGATGCTGATCCTGAGACTTCCTTATGCCGTGCTGATCAGCGTAATCGTCGGAATCACAAACATGATCCCTTATTTTGGTCCATTCATCGGTGCCATTCCAAGTACGATCATCCTGCTTTTTATCAGTCCGCTCAAAGCCGTGATCTTTGTTGTCATGGTATTTGTATTACAGCAGTTTGACGGTCTGATCCTCGGACCGAAAATCCTCGGAGATTCTACCGGTCTGAAGCCGCTGTGGATCATCTTCGCCATCACGGTCGGCGGCAGTATTGCCGGGGTCCTTGGTATGTTCCTCGGTGTTCCGGCAGTCGCATTTATACGCTATCTGATCCAGCGTCTTATCAACCATCAGCTTCAAAAGCGTGACGAATCACTTCCGGAACATCTGCAGCCGTTTGAGTTTGATAGTACAAAGCACTGATGTAAAGTAAAAATCTGCTGGCTGCCTGCGGAAAATCGAAAACGTTCCGCATCAAAAAATAGTCCGAAACAACATAAGGCGTTTACACCGGAAATTCTCCGCTGTAGCTTATGTTTATTTTTTCTTTTTTTCATCCCCGATCAGGTGCTTTACTTCCTGAAAAGATTTCTGCATGGTCACCAGTTTCTTGTTCAGCTTTTTCTTTTCATAGACTGCCATGCCAATGCGATCACGAACATTCTGTCTTCGTGCCATTTTTCCTCCACCGAACGAAACGGATAGTCCGGTTTCTATTTCGTTTCTATATAATATGACATCTGTTTACCGGCTGATGATCATTTTATAGATTGGATTTCCCATACTTGAGAATTTTTCTTCGTACTCGGTCATCACGTTGCCTTCATTCATGTTTTCATCATGATGCAGGTCAAAGGTACAGCCGTCCAGGTTCCAGCCGGCGATCTCCCTTTGTTCCAGTGCAAAATCAAACAGTCCGCGGTTATCGGTCTTGAATTCTACTTTGCCATCCGGCACAAGGATCTGGTCATAGCGTGCCAGAAATTCTTTTGACGGCAGTCTGCGTCTTGCATGGCGATCCTTCGGCCATGGATCTGAGAAATTCAGGTAGATCTTTGCCACTTCGTCTTTTGCAAAGATTTCCGGAAGTTCACTGGCATCGATACACAGATAGAGCAGATTCGGCAGGGCTTCTTCTGTCGGAAGCTGCTCTCTTTTCTGTACGGCACGCAGAAGAACGCTCGTATAACGTTCGATTCCGATGTAGTTGATCTGTGGGTTTCTCTTTGCCATCTCAGTGATAAACTGCCCTTTTCCCATCCCAACTTCGATATGGATCGGATTTTCATTTCCAAATACTGTATTCCATTTTCCTTTTTTATCTGCCGGTTCCTTGATTACCCAGTCACAGTTTCTGATCACTTCATCCGCTCCCGGTATATTTCTTAAACGCATTTATTTTCCTCCAATTTTATGTTTGTGCAAGCACATCGTGCTTTCAGGCTTTTGACCCTGGCATTTATGACATTGAGATTTGTCAGTAACTGATGCCATACGGATTGTTCCGTACTGCGTACTCTCACAAGCAAGCTTGCATCGTCTTTTTACCTTTTGGCCCTGGCATCATATAAATTTTATATACTAGGTATCACTGACTTTCTTCTGAGTTATACCCATGTATTCTATCATATCCATTCTAATTGTGCAAAACAACCATAAAATTTTTT
>ENA-OQER01000725-OQER01000725.1-human-gut-metagenome-genome-assembly--contig:-NODE-725-length-17528-cov-4.690305_pt1 | contig 17528 bp, 19 predicted proteins | sample MGYA00242797_ERZ504639 | MGnify/ENA primary metagenome ERZ504639 (study PRJEB26092, sample SAMD00036306) | human gut metagenome | host: Homo sapiens | study: EMG produced TPA metagenomics assembly of...
GGTGGAAGAAGAACTGGCATCTTTCCTTGACAAGGACAATAATCCCCAAAATTGAAGTCTATGGCAGGAGAAATAAAACAACTGATTCCCCAATATGGAGAACTCAATAGAATATATAATGATTGGGTAACCAAATTATGCTTTTTCTTTTGACAAGCAGAAATTCATCACCGACTTTTACAGGCAGCACAATGATACAAAGGCTTTTGAAGCCGCTATCCTTGAACTGGTACTTGACAAGCAGAAAGAACAATACACATTGATTCTCAATAGTCTGAAAATCGAAATAGAAAAAAATATACGGGCTTATGAAACAAAACCGCTGAATGATGACGTCATAAAGCGTGTGTGTTTTCACTACGCAGACAGGCATAATTCTGCAATTAAAGACCAGTTGGAGATTACCACCAAGTTGCACGAGCCTTTGAATGACGCATACCACAGATATGATTTCATTGGTTTTCGGGAGCATACGGACGAAGAAGAAATACAGGCAGAAAAGGAATATGAACGCTGCAAGGCTGAATACGACAAGGAAAAGAAAGAATTGGATAAACTTTATGAACTGCAAAAGCAAGACAGGAAAGAGGCTTTTCAATATATAGAAAACCTTTCCGGCAATGTTTACCGCCTAAGTCTTCTTTTTATGGAAGTCCTAAAAAAGTACCTTCCTAATGATAGGGAAGAAAAACAGCAGGATGAACCAGTCAAGCAAAACGAACAAGAAGAAGTACAGAATAGCCCGGAGGGACAACATGAATATTTTGACATGAAGCAGCTTTCGCCCATTCATGAAACCTGTGTCGGGGAACAGTTCGAAGCCATTACCATAGCGGATTTCTATGCCAATATAAACCTGTACCCCTGCAAGAATAAACTAAAAATCAAGGCAAGGGAAAAGATACGGGTGTGTTACCTGATATTCCTGATGAGCGAGAAACTATCCAAGCAATACAGGGATGAATGGAGAAGCCAAATATTAAAATTGTTGGATATTGACGAGAGCTATTACAGGTCGAAATACAAAGAACCTGTTTCCGATTTTCCGAGTGACAGCAACCAGAAATTCGCAAAGGAAATGGAAAGCATATTCGGATAATTCGTGATATAACCTGACATTCTACGAAATTACCACTTTTACCACTCAAATTAATTTTTGAGTGGTATTTTTATTGTCTGATATTTAATGAGATAGCGCAGTATCCCATTTGTATTATCCACATCCTTACCACTTACAGCCATACCTAATTTTGCATCGTTCGAGAACAGAAATAACAGCCAGTGCGCAGCTGATTGTTTAACGACTAAATAGATTGGACGATGACAAATCTTCAAGAGTTATTATTAAAACCCGTCTGGCAGATGACAGGCGAAGAGTTCATATTTCTAAGCAAGTACGCTTCCAACCAAACGGAAGCGCAGCCACAGCCCGTTACGGACACAGAAAGAAGTATGTGTACGGAATACTTGGCATTGCCAAATTGTTCGGGTGCAGTCTGCCTACCGCCAACCGTATAAAGAAAAGCGGAAAGATAGACAAAGCCATTACGCAAATAGGGCGCAAGATTATCGTGGATGCGGAACTTGCCCTTGAACTGGCTGGAAAGAAAACCGGAGGACGAAAATAACGGGAGGTGTACTTATGGATTATATGAAAGATATAAAAGAAATATCGGCGGAAGAAGCCGTAATCCTTTGGCAAGCCTCACGCCTGAGCCTGTCGAAAATCTATGAGAAAGCACCTGAGATTCTAAAAGTGCAAGGTTCGGTCATTGGTACACTGGGTAATTTCAGTGCATCAATCGGCAAAGCCAAAAGCAAAAAGACTTTCAATGTGTCGGCTATCGTGGCGGCAGCATTGAAGAATGGTACAGTGCTAAGATATGTGGCGGAACTACCCGAAGAGAAACGGAAAATCCTGTATGTGGACACGGAACAAAGTCTTATCATTGTCTGAAGTCATGAAACGTATTTTACGGATGGCTGGGCTTCCAGATGACAGGGACAATGAGCATCTGGAATTTCTTGCTTTGAGGAAATACACGCCCGAACAGCGTATCAGGATTGTAGAGCAGGCTATTTACAATACGCCTGACATAGGGCTTGTAATCATAGACGGCATCCGTGACATGGTATATGACATCAACAGCCCCGGTGAATCGACACGCATCATATCAAAGCTGATGCAGTGGACGGACGACAGGCAGATACATATCCACACGATACTCCACCAAAACAAGGGCGATGAGAACGCAAGGGGGCATATCGGTACGGAACTGAACAACAAGGCTGAAACTGTCCTTCTTGTGGAAAAGGACAAGAGCAATGGAGATATAAGCAATGTTTCAGCCATGCACATACGGGCAATGGACTTCGAGCCTTTTTCATTTCGCATCAATGACAATGCCATACCTGAACTGTTGGAGGGTTACAAGCCCGAAACCAAGAAACCGGGAAGACCGGAAGAGGAAAAGTTCGACCCTTACAGGCATATCACCGAACAGCAGCACCGCATCGCATTGGAAGCAGTTTTCGGGCTGAAAGAGGAATATGGCTACAAGGAACTGGAGGACACCTTAATTAAGACTTATGTGTCTGTGGGGGTAAAGTTGAACCACAAAAAGGCGGTATCGCTCATCACCATGCTTCGGAACAAACGAATGATAGTGCAGGAGAACGGCAGAAAGTACACGTTCATGCCCGACTTCCACTATTAGCCCACACCTTGCAATCGCTTCACTTTATTCCGGGGGTCTATATATTAGGGATAAAGCGAAGTGGTTGCGAAATGTGGCAAACCGCTTCACTTATTACCGTACTCTATATATACGAAAATAAAGTGAAGTGATTATACAGACCGTACTTCATAAAGAGGTACGGGCGAAAAGAGAAAATAAACCAATTCAACTATCATTAAACCTATCGTCTTATGGATATACAGACAGCGAAACAAATCAAAATAGCGGATTATCTGCACAGTTTAGGATTTTCACCCGTCAAACAACAGGCATAAACCTGTGGTATAAGTCACCACTAAGGGAAGAAACGGAAGCATCGTTCAAGGTAAATACAGAACGTAACCAATGGTATGATTTTGCACTCGGCAAAGGTGGGAATATCATCGCACTGGCACAGGAACTTTATTGTTCCGACCATGTGCCTTACCTCTTGCAAAAAATCGAAGAACAGACACCCCGTATTCGCCCCGTGTCTTTTTCTTTTGGCAAGCAATCATCTTCCGAGCCAAGTTTTCAACAACTGGAGATTGTACCGCTTTCTTCTCCTGCCCTGCTTGCTTATTTGCAGGAAAGGGGAATAAACATTGCAATGGCGAAAAGAGAATGCAGTGAAGCGCACTTCACCCATAATGGCAAACGGTATTTCGCCATCGCCTTTCCCAATGTGTCGGGTGGGTATGAAATCCGCAACCAGTATTTCAAGGGATGCATCGCACCGAAAGAGATTTCTCATATCAAACAGCCGGGAACAGCGAGGGAAACATGTTATGTGTTTGAGGGATTTATGGACTATCTTTCATTTCTTACTTTGAGATTGGAGAATTGCCCGAAATATCCCGAACTGGACAGGCAAGATTATATGGTGTTGAACTCAGTAGCCAATGTTTCCAAAGCAATCTATCCGTTGGGAAGCTATGAGCGCATCCACTGTTTCTTTGACAATGACCGTGCAGGAATGGAAGCCATGCAGCAAATCTATAAGGAATACGGCAGGGACTTATACATCCGTGACGCTTCGCAGACATACAGCGGATGCAAGGACTTGAACGAATACTTACAGAAACAGACTGAAAGAAACAGGCAAGTTCAATCTGCAAAAGGGGTGCGCAGCCAACCACCGAAAAAGAAAAACGGCTTTCGGTTATAGCCCACTATAACTACACGCTTCGCTTTCGTAGTTGTGGGCTCTCCCGAGGGGATTAGGGCTTTGCCTAATGACCCACTCAGGGCGTTTCTCCCCTAAGAACCCCGAGCAAAGAGTGCCCCTCTCTTTGCAATCTCCGCTTATGGGTTGCACCCCTAAGAACCCTGTGCGGTTATGAGCGGACAACAGAAGATTTCATCAACAATCCAAATCAAATTTTAAGAATATGGCAACAAAATCAAGCATACATATCAAACCCTGCAGAGTGACATCAAGCGGGCTCATAACCGGAGAACTGCCGAGTACATGCGCAATATCGGCGAGTCCAGAATCTACATTGTACCCGAACTGACTTCCAATAACGAGCAGTGGATAAACCCGGGCTTCGGCAGTCCTGACCTGCAGGCGCACTATGACAGCATCAAACGGATGGTCAAGGAAAAGACCGGACGAGCGATGCAGGAAAAGGAGCGTGAGCGCAAGGGAAAGAATGGAAAGATTATAAAAGTGGCTGGATGTTCTCCAATCCGTGAGGGAGTATTGCTCATCAGACCAGATACAACACTGGCAGATGTACGAAAGTTTGGTGAGGAGTGCCAGAGACGCTGGGGTATTACACCGCTCCAAATCTTCCTGCATAAGGACGAGGGACACTGGCTTAGTGGACAACCCAAAACCGGGGATAGGGAGAGTTTCCAAGTCGGTGAAAAGTGGTTTAAGCCGAATTATCATGCCCATATCGTATTCGACTGGATGAACCACGACACGGGCAAGAGCCAAAAGCTCAATGATGACGATATGATGGAAATGCAGACTTTGGCATCTGACATCCTCTCCATGCAACGTGGGCAATCTAAATCCGAGACCGGAAAGGAACATTTGGAACGAAATGATTTCATCATTGAAAAGCAGAGAGCCGAACTGCAACGCATGGATGCTGCAAAACGGCACAAAGAAGAACAGATAGGTCTTGCTGAACAGGAACTGAAACAGGTGAAATCAGAAATACGCACTGACAAGCTAAAGAAAACAGCCACCAATGCAGCCACCGCCATAGCAAGCGGAGTTGGTTCTCTTTTCGGAAGTGGAAAGATGAAAGAGCTGGAGCGAACTAATGAAGATTTGCACCAAGAGATTGCCAAACGAGACAAAGGTATTGACACCCTCAAAATCCAAATGCAGGAAATGCAAGAGCGACATGGCAAACAGATACGCAATCTTCAGAGCATACACAACCAAGAACTTGAAGCCAAAGACAGGGAAATATCACGATTGAACACTCTGCTTGAAAAGGCATTCAAGTGGTTTCCGATGCTTAGAGAAATGTTGAGAATGGAAAAACTCTGCGCTGTCATTGGATTTACCAAAGATATGATAGATTGTCTTTTGACAAGGAAAGAAGCTATCCAATGTAATGGCAAGATTTATTCCGAGGAACATAGAAGAAAGTTTGAAATCAAAAACAACATCTTCAAGGTGGAGAAGAATCCGACCGATGATAGCAAACTTGTACTGACCATAAACAGGCAACCGATAAGCGAATGGTTCAAAGAGCAATGGGAGAAACTTCGGCAAGGTTTGCGACAACCAACGGAAGAACCAAGAAAAAGTAGAGGATTCAAGTTATAATAGAAAAAAAAGACAATATAAAAGCACTCTGATAGTTACGAAGTGCTTTTATATTGTATAAATTATATAATGTTTACCATTGAAGCTTCAAAGTAAACGCAACTTAAGGAATTGCCGAATTTTGTATTAATAAAGAATATACGACCTCTGATATATGCGCAACATATTGTGATGCTTGTGATTCATTACCCTTGAAATCCTTAACAAATATCGCTAAAGTATAGCAGACATTATTAGGCAGGCATATATAGGCAACATCATTGTGAGCTGCAAGAATACCATTTTCATTGACACAACCAGAACCCGTCTTATGTGCAATAGAAACCCTTTCTTTATCAAGAAGCGGAGCGACTATTCTATCTGTACCTGTCACACATTCTTTTAATGTATTCTTAATGAAACTTTGCTTCTCACCACTGACAATACTTTCGGTAAACAAACGGTTCATCAACATTGCGGCACCAAGAGGAGATGTATAATTAAAGTAAGCCCTATCGTGGTCAGCCGACATTTCCTCTTCTGTATAAGCTATCTGAAAACTTGAACGAGGAATAAGTGTGGCTATAAAACTGTCAGTTTGAGCAACATTGACCATATCTTTAAACATCAGATTGCTTGCATTATTATCACTTTGAGCAATAGTATAACGAAGTAAATCTCTCACGGTTAATGATATAACCAACTCGGAATAATCTTTCATCATAGGACTCCAAGTCTTTGAATCAAGTCTATTCCTATCTATCTTTACTAAGGTATCAAGTGAAATCCCTTTGTTATCAAAATCATTGCAAAGAGCTAATGCCTGATGAACCTTAAATACACTCATCATAGGATATACACTCTTATCATTAACTTTAACTGTATCTGTGTTATTAATAATAATTGCCACTCCAATTTCACCAGGACAAGCTGATACTATCCGAGAAATGCTATCAGTCAAAACATCTGTCAAAGGTGGATTTGTACTATTATTAGAAGTTGATTTAGAGAACAATAAAAAAACTAAAACTATGATACAAACTAAAGCTATACACAAAATTACAAGGCGTTTTCTTCTACTTTTTTTCATACTACGATTTTTAAACATTATATATTATCATGACAGACCCTGATTTATTATTTACTGCAAAGATACGAAATCTTACGGAAAATGAATTGGTTGTTTTTTTCGTTTGTTCTGTTTTTTATCAAATTATTTTCCGAGCGAATATGATTCGTCTTAAATAAAATAAAAACACCCAACTTTATATTCTTGGGTGTAAAATTGGGTGTTTGTTTTATAATTTGCTGATTTTCAGCGTTTATTGCGGAGAGACAGGGATTCGAACCCCGGATACCCTTTTGGGGTATACACGCTTTCCAGGCGTGCCTCTTCAACCACTCGAGCACCTCTCCTTTTTTCGGAGTGCAAAAATAGAACAAATTTTCAGAACCAGCAAATATTTGAGTCCACAATCTCTCTATTCATTCCAAGAGATACAACTATAAATCGTGATTACGCATCCGATACTCCGCCAATTCCTCATACTTAGTACCCGGACGGCCGTAATTACAATACGGATAAATGGAAATACCACGCGCGGAGTAAAAATGCCCGTCACCTCAATATATTTAGGATCCATCAGCTTAATCAAATCTTTCATGATGATATTCACGCAATCTTCATGAAAATCGCCATGATTACGGAAACTAAACAAATACAGCTTCAAGCTCTTGCTCTCCACCATTTTCACATCAGGCAGGTAGGAGATACGGATTTCCGCAAAATCGGGCTGTCCTGTAATAGGACACAGGCTGGTAAATTCGGGACAGTTAAAACGTACCAATAGTCGTTTCCGGGATGTTTGTTCACAAAGGACTCCAACACTTCGGGAGCATAATCTTGCCTGTACTCGGTCTTCGACCGAGAAGGGTCAATTCATCTTTTCTTTCCATTAAAGTTATTTTTTTCATATTCATGTTTTCTCTATCATACCTTAGAAAAGAAATTCTCTCCCCGCTTCGAGCAGATCGTTTCACTAGAGTGATGAAGTTGTACCACTAAAGTGATGAAATTTCTTCACTCTAGTGATAAAACTTGCTCACTAAAGTGAAACAATATACTCGGCAAAAAGAAAACACCTTTCATACAAGGAGAAAACACATTCATTTATCCTATCGTTTCTCTCTTTCCGCCTTTATCTCCAGATACTTTTCCAATCCTTCACGACGGAGCTTACAGGCCGGGCAATGACCGCAGCCATCTCCCTGTACGCCATTATAGCAAGTCAACGTTTCATGCCGGATCAAATCGAGCACGCCCAATTCGTCCGCCAACGCCCATGTTTCCGCTTTATCAATCCACATCAGCGGAGTGTGAAGCACGAACTGCTCGTCCATGGCAAGGTTCAACGTCACATTCAGTGACTTGATAAAAGCATCCCGGCAATCAGGATAACCGCTGAAGTCTGTCTGCGACACACCGGTCACGATATGATTGATCCCCAATTCGCGTGCATAGACAGCTGCAATGCTCAGAAAGAACAAATTCCGCCCCGGCACAAACGTATTAGGGAAACTATCGGCAGGCTTCACCTCATCCATCGTTATCGTAGTATCTGTCAGCGAATTTTTACCCAGGTTGCCTATAAAGGAAACATCCATCGCTTTAAACTCCACACCTGCCTTTCCGGCAATAGCACGGGCCAGCTCCACTTCCTTCACATGCTTTTGTCCATAGATAAAACTTAAAGCATACACTTTGCGGAAATGTTTTTTTGCCCAAAACAGGCACGTGGTTGAGTCCTGCCCTCCGCTGAACACAACCAATGCGTCACTTTTATTCATTGTTGATAATTTTTCAATTTACTAATGTGCCAATTGCTGCGCTATGTGGATATGCTGCGCCATATACCGCATGGTAATTGGCTAACCGGCACACTGACACATCAGCAACTTATTAAAGTTCTTTGATTTTTAATACATTGTATGAGATATGCTCATCAAAGACATCACTGCCATCCACCTTCTTGATGTAATTTACCACACGGATGGTAACAGGCAGGATAATAATTTCATAGAGTGTCTTGAGCACCGCCTGAATAACCATCATCTTTATCAGTTCACCGGCAGGCATCAAACCTCCGAAGGCAACAGGAAAGAAAATCATGGAATCGGCACTCTCACCCACCAAGGTAGAAGTGATAGCACGAAGTGAAAAGTTCTTTCCCCCCGAGGCCAGCTTCATTTTACTCATGACATAGGCATTCAGAAAAGAGCCGACCAAGAAAGCGGTCAGACTGGCTACAGCGATGCGGGGCGCCATGCCGAAAACGAAGTTGAAGCCCTCCTCTCCTTCCCAAAACGGAGCTGCGGGCATCAGAATGGCAAGCTGCCCCAAAGCTACCACCATGAAATTCATGGCAAAGCCCATCCAGATGATAAGACGTGCCTTGCGGAAGCCCCATACTTCGGCTATACAATCATTGATAATGTAAGAGATAGGAAATACAACCAATCCGGCAGTTGCCGTAATTTTCCAGATCTGGACTACTTTGGTCTCCAATAAATTTGCTGCGACAAGACATACACAAAACAGTATGCCAAGCAACATGAACGATACAGATACAGTGTTATTATTCTTCATTTCTCCTGTTTTTTACGTGGTGTTCTAGAATACACGACCGCTATTCACGGCATCATACGTCTATTTTTTAATTCGGGGTGCAAAGATAGAAATTATTTCCGAGTTAACCGGATATAACTGCATTAAATATTCTTATCAAGAAGAACAGCCTCATCAAATAATTACTTTTTCTATACTTCCTTGATTGCCAAACAGTATGGAACAGTGAAAGATGAAGCGTCATAAACAGGTGGGTATCAGTGAAAACGATTAGAGGGGCAGATTGAATCCACCCCTAAAAGACAGGATAAAAAATCCTTTATTCAAACAGGGCAATCGTCTTCTTTATAATTTCGATACACTCCTTTAACTGTTCCTCTGTAATCACCAATGGCGGAGCAAAACGAATAATATTCGTATGTGTCGGTTTGGCCAGCAAACCGTTTTCGGCCAATTTCAAGCAAATTTCCCACGCCAAATCCTTCGTTTCATCATTATTGATTATCAACGCATTTAACAATCCCTTGCCCCGGACAAAAGAAGCCACACGAGATGTTTCACACAGTTTTCTCATCTCTTCCCGGAATATCAATCCCAGTCTGTATGCCCTGTCCGCCAACTGTTCGTCCCGTACCACCTCCAGTGCCGTAACAGCCACTGCCGCAGCAATAGGATTTCCGCCAAAAGTGGAACCATGTTGTCCCGGACGGATAACATCCATCACTTCATTGCATGATAATACTGCAGAAACAGGACAGGCCCCACCCGATAAAGCCTTTCCCAAAATCAGGATATCCGGATGAACATTCTCATAGTCACAAGCCAGCAATTTGCCTGTACGGGCAATGCCGGTCTGCACTTCATCGGCTATAAAAAGTACATTGTGGGCACGACACAAGTCGTAACATTTTTTTCAAATACCCCTCATCGGGTACATAAGCACCTGCTTCTCCCTGAATGGCTCAACCAGGAATCCGGCCACATGGGGATGTTCGTCCAGCACTTTCGCCAGCGCTTCGGCATCATTGTAAGGAATCACAACAAAGCCGGGAGTAAAAGGTCCGTAGTTATTGTAAGCGTCCGGATCAATGGAGAAAGAAACGATAGTGGTAGTACGCCCATGAAAATTATTCCGGCATACAACGATTTCCGCCGTATCCTTGGGAAGCTTTTTTACTTCATACGCCCATTTGCGGCAAAGCTTCAATGCGGTTTCTACCGCCTCGGCTCCCGTATTCATCGGTAAAACCTTGTCATATCCGAAATAACGGGTGACAAATTCTTCATACCGTCCCAACTGGCTGTTATAAAAAGCGCGTGAAGTCAAAGTCAGCTTTCGCGCCTGTTTTACCAACGTATCAATAATACGCGGATGACAATGTCCTTGGTTCACCGCCGAATAAGCGGAAAGGAAATCATAATATTTCTTTCCTTCCACATCCCATACAAACACACCTTCTCCTTTATCCAATACCACAGGAACAGGATGATAATTGTGTGCTCCATGTTTGTTCTCAAGCTCCATTAATTGAGCTGCCGATAATTTTGCATCCATAAGCTTTTTATTATTTAATGTTTTTTCTTTCTTCAAGAATATTTCCGCCATCATGCAACGGGCACTTCCTCCTCCCAGCGTTTCAATGGTAGGGATGGGCATGGGAAGCAACGCGTTATACTTAGACAGCCGTTGTAACTGGCCTTCATCCAACGAATCGTAAGCACTTTGAGACATCACTAGAAACAATGCACCTTTCCCGTTCTCCACCTGAAGCATATTTCCGGCAAAGTGATGCATCTGTTCCTCGGAGATGGCGATGATTTCTTTCCCTGTCTGCCGCAAGATGTGGCAAACCTGCTCACGCTCTTCCACGTCATCAATGCTGTCCAGACAAACGACCGCATAATCTGTTGCCACACACATCATGACGTTGGTATGATAAATGGGCAGACGTTGTCCGTTTACAGTCTGATAGGCGCGAAAGGCACTGGAATAAAGTTCTGTTCCTTGCAGAACCGACCCAATAATGCTTCGTCCACCCGTTGCGACAAAGCCGCGTATGCATAACGGTTCACTCGGTCCAGAATGATTCCCCCGGTCCCCTCCAGGAAGCGGTTTTCTTCCTCAAAACCTGTATAATCTACCTTCCGACGGATGCTGAACCCCTCCGACTCTATCCGCTGCAAGATATCCGCCCGTCTTTCCGCCCTGCGGTTTTCCGCAAACATAGGATACAGCACCACCGTTCCGTCGTCGTGAAAGGACACCCAGTTGTTCGGAAATATGGAATCCGGAGTATGAGGTATCGGGGTATCCTGCACCACTATTACCTCTATGCTGTTTGCACGCAACTTATCCACCATGCCCCGAAATTCCTTCAAGGCACAAGCTTGTACTGTCTCACCTGCCGCAACTGTCCGCTGCTGGAAATAATTGTTGGCCGCTGTTTCTTCATTGAACCGAAGGCTACGGGTTCCACCATCAAAATGTGGTTTGTTGTTTGTTTAGTCATTTTCTCGGATTAATGGTAAGGTGGAGCAGCGCAACAGTCCGCCCATCTTAGATATTTCATAATAAGGTACACGCTCTACCGTCATTCCCCATACCTCTTCCATAAAGGTATTCAGGCGGATAAAGTTCTTTTCAGAAACCACCACCTCAGGAGAGATGGAAAAGACATTCGTATTCATATAGTACATCTCTTCCCGCGTTATTTCAAATACATTCTCCCTGCCGAACAAATCGAGCAGAGTATGATAATCCTGAGGATACATAAATCCGTCCTTATAAATAATCGCATGCCCTTTCCCTACCGGCATAAAGGTACAATCCAGATGCAGAATCCCCGCACGTGGATCTGTATTATGTTTTTTCAGCTCCAAGGGGATGAATATCTTCCCCGGACAGATTTCTTTCAGAAAGGAAAAAGCATATCGGTTGGTACGTGCCGTCTTCATCTGCGGATAATCGGGCTGGGTATAAAGGCCTACAAACACAATATTATTGTAAAGCACCACATCACCTCCCTCTACGTGCGCCTTTTCGGGAAGGTTGAAAATCTTGTTATAAGCTATCTGATTATAGACCACTTCGTAAGCTTCCTTCTCATCTTCCCTGTTGGGGATGATGTTGGAAACAATAATCTTGTCGTCAATCACAAACCCCACATCACGGGCAAACACCTGATTACAATTCTCCAGTGTCCACGGGCGATAGACCTGTACCCCATATTTCAACAATACGCTTTCAAAGCATCTCATCTCTTTGAAAATATCTTCTTCATGGGGATATATGTTATGCAATACGGACTCGTATGACTTGGCGTCATAAGTTTCTTCCAGCGTGGGGACCTTCCCTATGGAACCGGGTTGTCCAAGCACCACAGCTTTCAATGTAGAAGTTTCATTCTTTACGTTAAGCTGCATAAATCTAATATATTTATGCAAATATAAGAAGTTTACTCAACTAAACAAATGAATTGCCCGAATAATTCTACCTTATTGATTTATCAATTATATTTGCAACCGAAAAAAGAAGGTAATATGAAAAAACAAGAACTTTATAACAAGGTGATCGCTTATTTTCAAGAAACGATACCTGTTGCCGAAACTGAACTTCATTACAATAACCCATTCGAGTTGTTGATAGCCGTTATCCTGAGTGCACAATGCACGGACAAACGGGTAAATATGATCACCCCTCCTCTTTACCGGGATTTCCCGACTCCTGAGGCACTGGCCGCTTCGACGCCGGAAGTGATTTATGAATACATACGGAGTGTAAGTTATCCCAACAACAAGGCAAAACATCTAGTAGGCATGGCGCAAATGCTGGTGAAGGATTTTCATAGCGAAGTACCGGGAACATTGGAAGAACTGATTAAACTGCCGGGAGTGGGACGCAAGACGGCTAATGTCATTCAAAGTGTAGTATTCAACAAAGCGGCCATGGCAGTAGATACACATGTGTTCCGCGTGAGCCACCGCATCGGACTGGTTCCTCAAACCTGCACCACACCGCTGGCTACCGAGAAATATCTGATGAAGTATATTCCGAAGGAGATTGTGCCCACCGCACATCATTGGCTTATTTTACACGGAAGATATGTTTGTATGGCACGGACACCGAAATGTTCGGAATGCGGATTGAACGGATTGTGCCGGTATTCGTTGAAACCGGCTTTATAAACTAATTCTCATTCCATCGTATGCAAAATGCACATGCGGCGGCAATAACCGTTCAGCATCAGCATGTAATCCCATATGATGACTCATGTGAATAAAATAAGTTTCCCCGGCTCCTATTCTTTGTGCATTGTCCAAAGCCTCCTTCAAATTCTGGTGGGTATGGTGAGGCTGGGGACGCAATGCATTCATTACCAACACATCCAGTCCTTGCAACAAATCATATTCAGCCCCGGGCATCGTCAGCATATCGGTAATCCATGCCATCTTGCCGATACGGTATCCCAAAATGGGCAATTTGCCATGCATTACCCGAAGAGGTGTCACTTCTACTTTGTTTCCTTCGGGATTGCCGATAATAAAAGGAGAACCGGGAACAATTTCCTCTAATGTAATACGGGGAACTCCCGGATAAAGATGTTCGGCAAAACAATAAGGAATACGCTGGCGTAAACGCTCTGCTGTATATTGTTCGGCATAAACCGGCACATCACGAAAACGACAGAAAGGACGCAAATCATCCAAGCCTCCTACATGGTCATAGTGTTCGTGAGTAATCAAAACACCGTCCAACGGTTTGAAATCGTTCAACCGTATCATCTGTTCACGGAAATCAGGACCACAATCTATCAGAATCCGGAGCCCTTCCGTTTCTATCAGTCCCGAACAACGCAAACGGTTGTCCCGGGGATCGCTGCTGGTACATACCGGACATTTGCACCCTATTTCGGGTACTCCCGTAGACGTTCCGCTGCCTAGTATTGTAATCTTCATATTATACTTTATATAAAATTCACTTCGGGAGAGATAGCTACCCCGAACTTTTGAAGCACAGACTCCTGTATCCGTCTGGCAAGAGCAATCACTTCATCTCCCGTAGCGCCTCCACAGTTCACCAAGACCAACGCCTGTTTAGAATGAACACCCGCGCGCCCTATTTGTTTGCCTTTCCAGCCGCAACGGTCTATCATCCATGCAGCAGGAATCTTCACCCGATTGCCATCCACTTCATAATGTGGCATATCAGGATACTGTTGCTGTACTATTTCAAACTGCCTGCGTGGAACAATCGGATTCATAAAGAAACTTCCGGCATTTCCCTGCACCCGGGGATCGGGCAACTTGGCTTCACGCACGGCAATAATCACCTTCCTTACATTCTCCAATGCCACCTCACCTCCTCGCTTTTCCAATTCGCCACGCACATTTCCATACTCCAGATTAAAAACCGGCTGCTTACTTAAACGATAAGTGACGTAAGTCACTATATATTTACCTTTCAAATCTTTCTTGAAAATGCTTTCACGATAAGCATAACGGCATTCCTCTTTGGTAAAAATCCGTTTCCTGCCGGTTTCCACCTCGACGGTTTCCACACTTACAATCAAATCTTTTGCCTCAACACCATACGCACCGATATTCTGAACGGCAGAAGCACCCACTTCACCGGGAATCAATGACAGATTTTCAGCACCATACCAACTGTTCTTCACGGTATATGCCACAAAATCATCCCACACCTCACCGGCTCCTGCCCTTACCTCTATTTCCTGTTCGTTTTCAGCAACCACCTCATACCCCCGGATAGCCGAATGCAGGACAGTCCCTGCATAATCACCTTTAAAAAGCAAATTGCTTCCTCCGCCGATATGCAACCAGTTACCGGCCATCAGGTTTTTATCCGACAAGATGGATTGCAGCTCTGTCACCGATTCATATTCCACAAACAAAGATGCCTTCACATCCATACCAAATGTATTATGAGGCAACAGAGAATAGTCTTTTATTTCCTTCATTTACAATCAAATCAATCGCTCAGATCCTCAAACTGCATCAGTTCCATAGACCGTGCCGCCGTTCAAAATAGAGCGTATTATTAAATCCATTGCCAAAACCTTTCATTTCAATCACTTTCGTATTGGAATGCACATTCTCGTTCTGGCCATAGTTCACATTTGTCAAATTCTCACGAGGCAACACAGGCTGGAATGCGAACCATTGTCCGGCCTCCAAAGTCGTTTCCAGTATCTGAAACTCGTCTTCGGGATCAGCAGTCACAAACTTCAACGGTTCGTGCAAACGTGACAACTGGAAAACCGAATCATTGGCAAAACGTTCATAAAACTCAAAGAAGTCCTCCTTACCGGTATCCTCTCTCGGCATATCCGCGAAATCTATGGCTTCCAGTTTCCACAGCCCCTTCAGACGCTCAAAATAGTACCGCTTGATTTTTCCCTTCTTCAAGTAAATCCATTCTATCTTGACACTGGTAAGCCCCGTATCTTTCTCCATTTCCATATCTTCCGCCTTATCGAACAGAACTGTATAGGCATCTTGCCGGCTGAATAAAGGATCGTGTTTCCATTGGTCCTTTTCAATGTGCTCTTTCTTTTCCATTGTATAATACGGCAAAGGGAACACGATGCGTGACAATTGTAACTTTTCATCACTGGCAAAATTGTAGAAAAAGTCGGCAAAACTTTCGTCGGCCGTAGCGGGAACCATTGGTTCTTCCTCTACCGCAGCCATCGCTTCTGTTGTGTCCGGGGGTGCAGTCAGCGAATCAATCTCCTCAGTAAGCGTCTCGAAGGGGTCCATTTTCTTTTTTTCCACCTCCACAGGAGCTTATCAGCATAAGCAGACAAACTCCGATTATTAGTTTTCTCATTTTCTATATTTAGAAAAAATCGATGCAAAAATATCGTTTTTTTTTAGTTTTCAGCAAAATATATGGGTTTAATTCGCTAACTTTGCGGTCATTAAAAAATAAAGAAGAAACTATGTTAGCTAAAATAGAACAATTACTTCAGGAAATTGAAGGCTTGCAAGCAGCCAATGCGGAAGAATTGGAAGCCTTGCGCATTAAATATCTTAGCAAAAAAGGAGCGATTAATGAGTTGATGGCAGACTTCCGCAACGTACCTGCCGAGCAGAAAAAAGAGGTGGGCATGAAACTGAACGAGCTGAAAAACAAGGCTCAGGAACGTATCGCTACATTGAAAGAAGTTTTTGAAACCCAAGATAACGGTGCCGCCGAAATGGATCTTACGCGTACGGCTTATCCCATCGAACTGGGAACACGCCACCCGCTGAGCATTGTAAAAAATGAAATTATTGATATATTCCATCGACTGGGCTTCAGCATTGCCGACGGTCCCGAAATAGAAGACGACTTGCACGTATTCACTGCCATGAATTTTGCCGAAGACCATCCTGCACGTGATATGCAAGATACTTCTTCATCGAAGCCAGTCAGGAAGATGTGAAAAAGAACATCGTGCTTCGCACTCACACTTCTTCCGTACAGGCAAGAGCTATGGAACATTCGCAACCTCCTATCCGCATCATCTGTCCGGGACGTGTATACCGCAATGAAGCGATCAGTTATCGTGCCCATGCATTCTTCCATCAAGTGGAAGCACTCTACATTGACAAGAATGTATCATTCAGTGATTTAAAGCAGGTATTGCTATTGTTTGCCAAAGAAATGTTCGGCGAAGATACTCAAATCCGTCTGCGTCCGTCTTATTTCCCGTTCACCGAACCAAGTGCCGAAATGGATATCAGTTGCAATATTTGCGGCGGAAAAGGTTGTCCGTTCTGTAAAGGCACAGGCTGGGTGGAAATTCTGGGATGTGGTATGGTGGATCCGAATGTATTGGAAGCCAACGGCATTGACAGCAAAGTTTACTCAGGCTATGCGCTAGGTATGGGTATTGAACGCATCACCAACTTGAAATATCGTGTAAACGATTTACGATTATTCTCTGAAAACGATACTCGCTTCTTGAAAGAATTCGAAGCAGCCAATTAATAGTGTCAATGTGACCATGTGCTGATATGCCAATTGCCATGCGGAATAGAACGCGGTCAATTGGCATATTAACATATTGCCACATTAGCATATTGATACATTGACATATTAGCACATTATTGCTCATGAAGGACAAGCTGATTACCAAAAATTATATAGAAATACTGGCAGCCAATTTTCTATTATTCTTTGGATTCTGGTTACTGATGCCTGTATTACCTTTCTACTTGGCGGAAGTTTTCGACGCTAACAAAACAACTATAGGGGCCGTACTTTCTTGTTACACCATTGCCGCCCTGTGCATACGGCCTTTCTCCGGCTATCTGTTAGATACCTTTGCCCGCAAACCGCTTTATCTGTTGGCTTATTTCACTTTTACCGCCATCTTCGGAGGATATCTCATTGCAGGAACACTCA
>ENA-OQER01000726-OQER01000726.1-human-gut-metagenome-genome-assembly--contig:-NODE-726-length-17522-cov-7.358839_pt1 | contig 17522 bp, 20 predicted proteins | sample MGYA00242797_ERZ504639 | MGnify/ENA primary metagenome ERZ504639 (study PRJEB26092, sample SAMD00036306) | human gut metagenome | host: Homo sapiens | study: EMG produced TPA metagenomics assembly of...
CGAAGACGCCAGTTTCAGCAGAAAGTGATTTTAAGTGTTCTGCTTGTTTATCATTATCGGATTGATTGGCGTGCTTGGATATCAGATGCAGAAGAACGAGAAAAAACAGACGGATGGAAACGCAAGTGCATCCTCTTCGGTTTCGTCATCCTCTCTTGCTGGGGACAGTTCAGAGCCGATATCGGATTCCAGCCCGGAGGAGGAGATTACACCGACGCCTGAGCCGGTACAGCAGATTTCGTCAGATGGTCTGAACAGTCAGCATGCCCTGCTGGTGCGGGAAAGCGATCTGGCTGAGATGATGAATCTGGGCGGAGATGAGAGAATTTATCCGGCGTCGATGACAAAGATTATGACAGCGCTGCTTACCATTGAAAATCTTCCGGATCTGAACGAGACGATTACGGTTCCGGAGGACATCTTCGAGGAACTGACGGCACAGGATGCGTCGGTAGCGGGATTTAATCCGTACGAACAGCCAACGGTTCGTGATCTTCTCTATGGTGTGCTGCTGCCATCCGGCGCAGATGCCTGTGAGACATTGGCGAGAGCAGTCGGCGGATCGGAAGAAGGTTTTGTGGCCATGATGAACCAGAAAGCAGAAGAACGGGGACTTACCAATACGCATTTTGAGAACTGCACGGGACTGCATAACGACAACCATTATTCTACCTGCCGTGATATTGCGGTGCTGATGAGTGAGTGTCTGAAGAGTGATACGTTTCGCGAGATCGTGACGAGGGAGGTTTACACAACGGAGGCTACCGCATCACACCCGGAGGGAATTACGCTGTATGATACGATGCTCCACCGGTTTACCAGCTATGAGATGAGTACGACACTGGAGAACGGGGCAGTCATTGAAGGCGGAAAGACCGGATTTACCGATGAGGCGGGTCAGTGCCTGGTCAGCTTTGCAGAATATGGAGGCGAAGAGTACATACTTGTTACGGCAGAGGCCATGACGGATTCGGGATCTGCGGTGGACAGCATCGCGGATGCGAGTACGGTGTATGGAAGATTACAGTAAATACAGGTGAAAGCGAGAGCTGGAAACGGGAGAAAATTCCCGGTTCCGGCTCTTTTTTTGCGTGAAGTAAGTCGAGAAAATAAGGTGTGGATAACATTGGGGATGTTTTGCACGGAATGCGCAGAAAAGAATTATGTTTTCCACAAAAGAAAGAAGCGCATGGGAAAAATTGTGGATAACGGAAAGGAAAAATCCGGTTTTTGTGTATAGATCGCACCGGATGGGAAATACTGCTTACTGTAGAAAAGCAGGAGGAGAGCGAGAAATCGAAAAAACGCCTCTGAAATGCTTAAAAAGATATCAGCAGAGGTGGTAAGAACATGAAAAGAGACAAGTTGAGAATCGGCGTGATCACAGCGGCACTGGCAATGATGATTGCAGGCGGAGTGCTGACTGGCAGCAGGATGCGAGAAACGGTAAGGCAGATCAGGCGAAACAGGGAGAGACGGCACAGCTTACAGAGGACGAAAGCACCGGAACTACAGAACAGCAGACGGAGGAGACGACGGGAGATGCAGACGGAACGCGTGCCGTACAGGATCAGGCAGATGATGTGGAAAACAGTCTGGAACAGGCGCCGGAAATGGAAGCGGCGTGTGAAGAAGAGGCGGTGGGAAATCCAGAAGCAGATGCAGAGACGGCTCAGAATACACCGGAAGAATCAGATGGGAATACAGAAAGACAGGACGCGCAGGCGGTAAACGGAACAGCGGCGGATCAGAACGGAGAAACAGGATCAGGAGAAACAGCGGCGAATGAAGAAACGAGTGCAGCATCCGGAACTGTGGATTCTGCAGAAAATCAGGAAACGGCAGTTGAGACAGCAGGGGCTGCACAGGATCTGATGTTCAGCGAAGCGACAATCATGGAACTGCCGGTTACTGGAACAGTTCTGATTCCGTATAACATGGAAAATACCGTTTATTTCCCGACACTGGATCTTTACCAGTGCAATCCAGGCGTTGTTTTCTCGGCGGCAGAAGGAACTCCGGTTCTGGCGGCAGCGGACGGAGAAGTTGTGAGTGTGGAAAATGATGCAAGAACCGGCCTCACCGTCACCATGAATCTTGGAAATGGATACGAAGCCATCTACGGACAGCTCACAGACGTTTCCCTCGAGGCAGGCCAGAAAGTTCAGAAAGCAGCACGGATCGGAGCAGTTGCAGCACCGACGAAATATTATGTAAAAGAGGGAAGCAATCTTTTCTTTGAGATGAAAAAAGATGGAAAAGCCATTGATCCTATGGTATATCTCCCGGCAATTTCGGAATAAAAAAGAGGACCTGCACGAAATGGGATGCGGGAAAGTATTATAAAGTGTAGGATTCGCAATCGAATCTTTTTTACAGGTTTTGAATACAAAAAAGGCGGCGCAGACCGCGGATGGTAAAATACCGTTTTTCGATTGCTTTTTATAAAAAAGGCTGGCTGAAAACAGTCAGCTTTACATATAACAAACAGGATTGTTTTGATATAGAAAAAGGGTGGAATAAAAGGAAAGTAACCGGTTACAGAAAATGTGAAAGTTTGTCATTTTAGGGGTTTCGTTTTTGAATGTTATCGGTTAAAATAGATGTAGTGGACAGATCCTGAAAACAAGGAGGATTAGAAAAATATGGAGCTTTTATTTATGGACGGTGTTCAAAGAAGCAATCTGGGGTGGAACAAAGTTAAGAGACGTATTTGATTACGAAATTCCGAGCGATACAACCGGCGAGTGCTGGGCGATCAGCGGACATGCCAACGGAATGAGCCATGTGGCAGGCGGAAGATTTGATGGAAAAACATTAGGTGAGCTCTGGAAAGAGGAGCCGGAAATTTTCGGAAATTACCCGGGAAGCCAGGTTCCGCTGCTGATCAAGATCATTGATGCAAAAAATGATCTGAGCATCCAGGTTCATCCAGATGATGCTTATGCAGGAGAGCATGAGAATGGATCTCTTGGAAAGACCGAGTGCTGGTACGTGCTGGACTGCGAACCGGGTACAGAAATTGTTATCGGACACAATGCAAAAGACAAGGCAGAAGTGGAGAAAATGATCCGCAATCATGAGTGGAGCGATTTCATCCGCAAAGTGCCGGTACATAAGGGAGATTTCTTCCAGATCAATCCGGGATGCGTACATGCCATCAAAGGCGGCACACTGATTCTGGAGACACAGCAGAGCAGCGATATCACCTATCGTGTATACGATTATGACAGACTGCAGAACGGCAAACCGAGACAACTTCATGTAGAGCAGAGTATCGATGTTATCGAGGCTCCGTTTAAAACGGCAGATATCGATACCTTTACAGAGGAAATCCCGGGCGCGGTACATACCCATTTTGTAACATGCAAGTTCTACTCTGTAGATAAATACGACATCGACGGTGTATTCACCTTAGATGCGAAAAAATATTATACTAATGTAAGCGTTATTGCCGGAGAGGGTACTGTAAACGGTATTACGGTGAAAAAAGGTACACACTTTATTATTCCGGCTAATTTTAACGGATGCAGATTTGAAGGAAAACTTTCCGTGATCTGCTCAAATCCAGAGGCGTAAGAGAGGAGAAAAACACAATGAGACTTGGAGCATTAGAAGCAGGCGGAACAAAGATGGTCTGCGCAATTGGAAACGCAAATGGAGAAATTTATGAGAGAATTTCTATCCCGACCGAGACACCGGAAATTACCGTTCCGAAAATGATTGAGTATTTCAAAGAGAAGGACATTCAGGCACTGGGAATCGGTTGCTTTGGACCGATCGACCTGAACAGAAAATCCGAAACATATGGTTACATTACCACAACTCCCAAATTAGCATGGAAGAACTACAACATCGTAGGCGCTTTCGCAGATGCACTGGACATCCCGGTTGGATTTGATACCGATGTAAACGGTTCTGCACTGGGTGAGGCTACCTGGGGAATCACAAAAGGTCTGGACAACAGCATTTACATCACCATCGGAACGGGCGTTGGAATGGGAATTATTTCAAATGGCAAGCTGTTGCACGGCATGCTTCATCCGGAAGGCGGACACGTTCTGCTGACCAGACATCCGAAAGATACTTACGGCGGAAAATGCCCGTATCACAGCAACTGCCTGGAAGGCCTTGCTGCAGGTCCTGCCATTGAAGCACGCTGGGGCAAAAAAGGTATTGAGCTGGCAGACAAAAAAGAGGTATGGGAGCTTGAGGCTTACTATATCGGACAGGCACTTGTAGACTGCATCATGCTGCTCTCCCCGCAGAGAATTGTTTTGGGCGGAGGCGTTATGCATCAGGAGCATATGATGCCGCTCGTAAGAGAAGAAGTAAAGAAACAGCTGAACGGATATCTTGTAACAAAAGAACTTGAGGATCTCGACAGCTACATTGTACTTCCAAGCCTGAACGACAATCAGGGTATCATGGGCGCATTGAAACTGGCGGTAGATGAGCTGGCAATGCAGTAAAAATAAAAATGAGAAAACCGTTCGGAGAAATCCGGACGGTTTTTTGCTTACAGGAACTTCGTTGAATTTTCCTGCGAAGCAGGACTCTTTCTTATTTTTTTGATTGCGCCTAAAAGAACCGAGTGTTAAAGTTACATAGAATACAGATGAACAGAAGGAACGGAATTTGAAATGGAACAGGGGAATTTTACATATATTCTGGAATGCAGCGATGGATCTTTTTATACAGGCTGGACCAATAATTTGGAACGCAGAGTAAAGGCACACAATGCTGGAAAAGGAGCGAAATATACAAAGAGCCGCAAACCGGTAAAACTGGTGTATTTTGAAACCTTTTTAACAAAACAGGAGGCTATGCGGAGAGAATGGGAAATTAAGCAGCTTTCGCGGGTAGAAAAATGGAAGCTGATTCAAGCGAAGAAGCAATAAAATACAAAACAGACGGCTCAAACAGGCACAACGGTATGCGTAAGCGAGCAGTCTGTTTTTTGTGTCAAAGCAGGTCAAACATTTCAAAAGAAAATAGATATTTTGACTTGAAAAATAATTTTATCCTGCTATAATAAAAGAAACGATAACAAGTAGTAATGAAAACTACATAAAGTAGTAATTGAAATACACAGTGTTTCTGACAGGAAAGGAATGAGCAGGATGAAGTATATCAGAAAAAATGGAATCAAGGATCCTGGCAGTGCGATTACACATGGGATTGCGCTGATCCTGGCGGTGGTGGGAAGCTGCCATTACTTTTGAAGGCGGCGCGGGAGCGGATCATCTGCATGTGGTTGCGATGGCGGTGTTTATGCTGAGTATGATTTTGCTGTATCTGGCGAGCACCGTGTATCACACGTTTGATGTAAATGGGAAGGTAAACCGTCGACTGAAGAAGTTTGATCATATGATGATTTCCGTGCTGATTGCGGGAAGCTACACACCGATCTGCCTGATTGCACTGCATGGACGGACGGGAATTGCACTCTGTGCACTGGTGTGGGCGGCAGCGATTGGCGGGATTCTCGTCAAGGCATTCTGGATCAACTGTCCGAAGTGGTTTTCTTCAGTGCTGTATATCGCAATGGGCTGGCTGTGCGTTCTGGCGTTTCATCCGCTGTTTCTGGCCCTCTCGCGGCCGGCGTTTGGATGGCTGCTGGCCGGCGGAATTATTTATACAGTCGGCGGGGTGATTTACTCCTTAAAAATGCCGGTGTTTAATGCAAAACATAAAAAGTTCGGAACACATGAAATTTTCCATCTGTTTGTGATGGGTGGCAGCTTCTGTCATTTTATTGTGATGTATTATTTTGTGGCGGCGATGCCGGTATAAAAACTTGTTTGAAGATAAAACAGTAATGCAAAAATAAAATACTGCGGAACGTATTTTCGTTATACCCGGGTATTAACATTTATTTGGGAAAACTTTACGCTCCGCAGTACTATTTTTGCATTATTTTTTCTTTTGACGGTATTCACTCGGAGAAATTCCGTAGACTTTTTTGAATACCTGTGTAAAATAAGAAAAATTCGTGTAGCCGATATTCGTTGCAATTACACTGACCGGGAGATTGGTTCCCTCAAGCAGGGAAATCGCAATTTTCAGTTTTTCCTGCACGATATAGTCAGAAAGTGAAATTCCTTTTACCTTTTTGAAAAGCCGGGAGAGGTATTCCGGGTTCATGTATACCTGATGTGCGATTTCGGTGCGGGTAACATTCTGGTGAATATTTTTCTGAATAAAATTTATCACCTGGTCGATCTGTGAAACACCTGGTTCTGCGCTAATTTGAAGGCTTTTTAGATAATCAACGGAAAAATCAAGCAGTTTATGCATCTCTTCTATGGAATAACAGGAGTTGTTCAGAGCGTGAATATCGTATTCTTTTTCAAAAACACCGTGTGCACCGATGTGGTGATGGTTCAGAATCTGATAGAAGATCTGAAGAAAATCCTGTAAAAAGAGACTGAGCATTTTCTGGTTTACATGACCGGATTCTTTTTGGCGGAGCAGATAATCATGCATGTCTGCACGGACGGCATCGTAATAACCAGAGGAGAGCATGACATTCCAGTGGACAAAATCCGGAGGGGTGTAGGGAACCTGGGAAATGCTGGATTTCTGATAAAAAATACCACTATAGTTTGCCGCATTTTCACTGCGCTGTTCCAAAAGTTGCTGTATTTTATCTGGTAGCAGAAGAAAATTTGCAGAATGAGCACAGTAGCATGCTATTTTAAAGTGGAGATACTGTGAAGCGGCTTCCACAAAAGTATGCAAATAAATTTGCACCTGATCTTTTGTGAAATTATCGGTTTCGTATAAAATAAGGGCAAAAACCTGTTCGTGGACATGGCAGAAAAGCAGTTTTTTAGTGAACGGCTCAAACAGCTCGAAAACGACATTCTGCAGGATAGAGCGGAGGAGAGAAAGGTCACGAACTGGATGTGGCGTGTCCTGTTCGAGAATATCAATCAAAGTCAGAACACAGGAACAGTCGGGATCGAGTTTTATGGAGATCGTGTCCAGAAAACTAGGATATTCTGCGGTTCTGCAGGCTGTTTCTGCAAAAATTCATTTAAAAGCACATCAAGAAGATCCATTTCGCGTTTGCTGAAATAGTTTCCATATTCACTGTAAAATTTTTCCTTTCTTTCCTTTTGAATTTGCAGGACTGCTTTCTGAATGGAAACCTCAATTGCACTGTAGGGAGCGGGCTGAATCAGATAATCGAATCCGCCGAGTTGCAGTGCTTTTTGTGCATAGGAAAAATCTTCATGTGAGGTGAGAAAAATACATTTGATTTCTGGAAAATGCTCCGCAACCCATTCATAAAGTTCAAGACCGCTGCCGAGCGGCATTTCGATATCGCAGAGCATGATATCCACGGAATTGTTTGAAAGAATTTCACGCGCACGGATAATGTCGTTAGCACAGAAAACCTGTCGGATGGAAAGCGCATCCCAGTTGATGCCGGAATGAATACCGGCGACAACATCGGGTTGGTCATCAATAATCAATACATTCATTCGGGATTCCTCCTCTTTCTAGGATAATGAAAACAAATTTTCGTTTGAGAGTAAGCTACTTTTAGTTTCTGAACTGGTATTTGGTTCTTCCTGGATGGGCAGGATAATTTCTGTCATGGCGCCGGAGGAATTGTTCATACAGATCAGTCCGGCCTGGTCACCGTAAAGTAAGGTAAGTCGTTGACGGAGATTGTGTATACCGATGTGCTGTCCGGTTACTGCATCTTCTGTATGTTGCAGAAAGGACTGCAGAAATTCGTCCGGAAATCCGGTTCCGTTATCCTGAATACTGATATTTAAATAATTTCCTTCTTCAGTCTCTGTCAGCTGTACGGAAATGTGTACATTGAGCGGCTGGCTGGAGATTCGCCCATGCTTAAAAGAATTTTCGACGAATGTCTGAATGCAGAGCATGGGAACCGGAAACTTTGAAACAGCGGGATCGGCAGAAATGGTCAGCTCAGAAGAATCTCTTGTGTTTAGCTTCTGAAGTTTATAATAATTCTGTACCTGATTCAGTTCCGTCTGCAGTGGCACAAGACTGCTGTTGTCGCGGAAGGTATAGCGGATATACTGGGAAACATATAAAATCATTTGCTGTGCATCGTTTCCTTTATTCTGTTGAATCATACCGTAAAGAGTTTTCAGGCAGTTCAGATAAAAATGAGGCTTCAACTGAATTTGAAAATATTGCAGCTGAGATTTTTGAATGGTCAGCTTATTTTCATAAGTGCGGATTTTCAGATGGTGAATTTCATCCATCATTCGGTTAAAAGTGGAATTAAAGACGGAAAATTCACGGATAAACTGTGTTTCCTGCAGTTTTGAGTTCAATTTACCGTTTCGAATATTCTCCATGGTAGTGATTGCATCTCTTAATGGAGAAAAGTAATTTTGATGGCCAAAAACACATGAACGGAATCAAAGCAGTGCCAGCACAGAGGCAATGATGGCAAACATCTGTGTCGCATTTAAATAAAACTGGCTTCCCTGGTAAGAGGAAAGGTAAAGCATGGTAATATCAGCATATTTTAAGCGATCCTGTACAACAAAAAAGTTTTCTTTTTGTCCTTTTTTGACGTGGTTATTGTCTTCAGGCGAAAAGGTCAGTTTATTTTCTGTAATGGTTTTAGAAGGATTTAATACGGTTCCGTCATTGGAAAGATAGACGAGTGAACTAGTTTTATGCGTTTGTGTGGCGAGGCGAGATGGAGCCATGACCAGATCAAAATCTACTAGAGAAACACTGTAGGCATTGGAAAAACCGAGAAGGCGAACCAAAAAGTATTTATCACCGACTTTATCGTAAAACCAGGATTTGGAAGTTGATTCAAAATCAAGGGATTTTACATAATTCTGCATTGTTATTAATTCTTCATAGGAATAGCAGTCCTGATAGGCACAGCGGCAGACATCATTGGGAGCAGAGTAAATATAGACAGCACCGAGACATTCTGTCAGAGCAAGCTGTTCCCGTGCTTTATTCACAATGGAGAGTGTATTTAAATGAACATTGAGCGGATCAAGTTATATTTTAGTTTCTGATAATTCCAGTTCTGAGCCCAGTCCTGTGCCATTGAGGTTTCTATCTGGGAAAGATCTGCTTCTAACTGTTCCTGATAGAGAAACAGAGCATTTCGGTTTGCAGAAGCGATTTCGCGGTTCAGCAGGCGAAGCGAGTAGAAATCAAAAAATATCGTCAGAAATGTAAGCGGAATAAGCATGATAAGGCTTATAAGGGTGAAAAAAATTTTTGATGAGATGTAAAAATTTTTTACGAGATAACATAAGAGCCTCCAAGAATATAACAATATAAGAAAAATCGTGTGAGCGTTCCAATTGTTGGAACATGCCATTTATTCTAATGTAGATGTCGTGTGTTTTCAAGAAATAAGTATACAGATTCGTTAAAATAACGAAAGTTACAGTGGTATGTCACAATATATAAAGAGAAAGTCACAGATTTTATAGAGAAAGAGATACTTCTTTGATAGGATATAGCTATTCGTAAAACAAAGAAAAGAACAAAGGAGAGAAATGTAATGAATAAGAAAAAAGCAATGGCATTTTTACTTGTTTCTGTTATGGCGGGAAGTATGCTGGCAGGTTGCGGAAGCGATGCAAGCTCTGCACAGGGTTCATCTTCTAAGAGCGCAGAAAGTAGCAATAATGACAGCTATACAGTAAAAATTCTGGCACCTGGTGATGCAAGTACAGATGACTGCGCAAAAATTTCTGAAGCAGCAAGCAAAATCACAGAGGAAAAATTCAATACAAAAATTGAAGTAACAAGAGTTGGTTTTGGAAGCTATGATCAGCAGGTAAACCTGACATTGGCATCTTCTGAAAAATTGGATCTGATGTATGAGTATTGTGGAAATGTAACATCTGCAATCAGCAGCGGACAGAGCCTTCCAATTACAGATTATCTGGACAGCTATGGCAGCGATATGAAATCTGAAATCAGCGAATCCGACTGGAAATGTGTAACCTTTAACGGCAATATTTATGGTGTTCCGTCCAATAAAGAGAAAGCAACGGGATGGAGATTTGCTATGAATAAAGAGATGGCAGATGCAACCGGAATTGACTATAGTTCTATTAAAACAGAAGAGGAGTTGGAGCCGCTCCTTGAAAAAGTAAAAGAAATGTATCCAGATGTATATCCCATTGTTTCTCATGTGGGTTCCATGAGCCTTATGGCAAATTCAGATGACCTTGGTGGAGATATCGGATCTTTAGAGAGTGTATCTTCTGACAGCACAGAAGTTATTAATTACTACGCAACAGATAAATATATGAACGAAATGAAACTTCGCTATGACTGGGCGCAGAAAGGTCTGATCATGCCGGATGCTTCCACTTCTACTGAAATGGCAAATAGTCTGATTGGTTCTGGTAAAGGTTTTGGACGTTTTACAAATACAAAACCAGGTATCGAGCAGGAGATCGAAAAAGAGTCCGGAAAAGAAATCGTTGTTTTGGATCTGGTAGAACCATATACTACCACAACACGTGTTGACATTGTATGGTATGTTCCGCATAACAGTGATAAACCGGAAAGAGCTGTACAGATATGATAAATCATCTCTGGTACCAACAGGAGATGCCATAGGATTCGAGATGACAGAGGATAGAGGAATGATATGCATAGGACCTTATGATATCACCATAGATGAACTTCTGTCGGGTAATGAAGGGAGAGGTAAAAAGAAGCTGGATATAGCAGAGAATTTTATCAAAGAGTATTTCGGCTCAAGCAAAGAAATTATATTAAATGATATATTACAGGAAGCAGCCAGACGAGGAATAAAAAGAAATACGTTATTATCAGCTAAAAAGAAACTTGGTATAGCATCTGGAAAAGGTAAAACGGATGATGGAATAAGTTATTGGACTTGGATATTACCACAATAAAGAGTTTAACAATCTGAATGTTTGAGGAAACAGATTCTAAATTCTTATAAGAGTTTAGAGTCTGTATTTCTTAAAAGAACAGATTATTAAATTCTTGATATGTAACATATATGTATCAGATATAAAAGACTGGTATATATAACTCTCGGAGAGCCCCCGCAGTTATGGCAAAACAATATTCACAATGTCAATTGTGGATTTGGGTTGACAGAACTGCTAGAAGGTTATCATCTATGGCAAAGCCAAGATGATAACTGCACTGCTCCGATAGAAATACAGATAAGAATATAGTACAGATAAGGAGATGCGAATGGGAAATATTTCATATACAGCTCATGTGAGCAATAAGAAAAGTGCCATTACATCGAAATCTAAGCTGACAGCTGTTGCAAAGCATAATCTGAGAAAATACAAGTCATCAGATTACAGCAAAGACAACATTGTTATTGTCTATGGGACATCAAATCTGATTGATGATGTAAAAACAGTATATCACAAAGAATTCGATGAGGCATTAGAAGAATATAATAAAAAGCAGACAAGACCAGACCGCCGGATAGAAGATTATTTTGAACATGTCGCTGGCAAGGAGCAGGATATGGCGGTAGAGATAATCATTCAGATAGGCGACAGGGAGTTCTGGAAAGAGTATGATGATATGAAATCATATATAAAGCTATCGTATGAGATAATATTGGGTGAGCTAATCAAGAGACTTCCACAATTTGTTGTGGCAAATGCAGTAGTTCATCTTGACGAGGATAGTCCTCATATGCATATAGTGGGAGTTCCAGTAGCAGATGGATATAAAAAGGGACTTAGCAAGCAGGTATCAAAGAGGAAAGTGTTTACAAAAGAAGTGCTTTCGCAAGTGCTGCAGGACGAGCTAAGGGAGGTAGCCAATAAAGAGGTTAATGATTGTTTTGGAGAACAAATAAAGGAAAAGTCGAAAGGACGTAATCACGATCTGACAGTTGCGGAATATAAGGTGGCACAGGAGACAGAACATTTGGAGCAGATACAGGAACAGGTGAGTGATGCGGATATTAAGTTGTTTGCTTCACAAATTGCCTATAAGGAATTGGAGCGTAGACAGACTAAGGAACTTAATGAAAAGCGTTCAGAACTTCAATTGGTAAAGCAAGAGCTGGCAAGCGTGACGGACAAAGCAAATGAAGCAGTAGAATTGCTTGATAAGATCAATGCTTTTGTATCATCATTCAGATTGTTCGCTCCGACAATAGAAGAATATGCTAATCATGTTGAAGCAGATAAGATTATAGAAGCAGGAAACTCATTTAGGGGAATATTGTATGAGATAGGAGAGCTGTTGGAGACATTTAAGGAACTGATAAAAGAAGGATTATGCTGGTTTCCAAGGCTTATGAGGTGGAAAACTTCTAAGGGCGAAGTGGCTCCTGTATTCATAGAGAAAAGCAATGGATATTCATATTCGGTGTATGGATATATGAATGTGGAGACTAGGGAATATTATAGCAAAGAGTCAATTCGACGGGAGATTAAGGCAGGTAACAGGACAGGAACAGTTGAACGGATGGATGCTAATGTTGAGGCTATGGCAAGAGATTTGCAGGAAATATTGAGGATTGGAGCGGAGCAGAAGAGGTTGTGGGATGTGTATGAGGGGAGATAAAAATAGCAATAGAACTTGCGTTCGATTAGCGGAGATGATATAATATGATTGAGTCAAACACAAGTTCCATTGCTATTATTCGATATATCGAATATAATATAAAATAGTTAAATTAAGAGGTATATAAGATAGTAATTCAAGTCATGAAAGTGTATATTTAGTATAGGATTATACAAAACTTGTGTTTGGAAAACAGAATAGATGTAGTATTTACATTTGACGGGAATTGAACAATATCAGATGATGTAGAACATCTAAGAAATATAAAAAGGAGATATAAAATGTTTGAAAAACTTATAAATGAAATTAAAGGACTTTCTACAATAGATTTTAAGGATGCGACAGAAAAAATAAGAAAATATATTGATGAAATATCAGAGAAAGATTTCAAAGAAATTGTAAAGCAGATAGGAACTATTCCTGAAAATATTGAACATGATTCTACAGAAGAAAAATTATATTCAAAGGCTTCGGATATAGTTTTAGCAAGATGTTTTAGAATGTTAGGCTTGGCATCGAGAGCTTTGGATGAAAGAGCAGATAGTGCAGATATATTGGCTGAGAGTATTTCGGGATATAAATATAGTTTAGTTGCGGATGCAAAATGCTTTAGATTGAGTAGAACAGCAAAGAATCAGAAAGATTTCAAAGTGAGTAACTTGAGTGATTGGCGTGGATCTGAGAATGAGTATGCTGTTTTAGTAGCACCATATTTTCAATATCCACAATCTACTAGTCAAATATATTCAAAAGCTCTTGATAATAATGTATGTTTGTTGGCTTGGGAACATATATCTATTTTACTTGAAGAAAATGTGAAAGAGACAGAATCATTATCTTTGGAATCATTATGGAATGCCTCCCAAATGATAGCAAGAGATAAAACATTAAGTTTCGCTAATGCTAAATGTTGTTTTTTACCTAAAATGGATGTTTATGTTGCAAAGAAAATAGGTTTGCCAGAATCACAATATAGAAGTATGCTAAATGATTATAAAAGATTAATTATGTATAGGGGAAAAACAGAAATAGCATATTGGACTGGATGTATAGAGGAAATAAAGAAATATACAAAAGAAAAAGCAATAGAAGAATTGATTAAAGCAAAGAAATTACAGGAAAAAATAAATGTTATTTCGCAATATATAGATAAATTAAACAGGTAGGTGAATATTAATGGGCAGAGTTGAATTGGGAGATTCAATACAATTAATAAAGAGTGTAGATACAGAATCTGTACATTTGATATTGTCTGATATTCCATATGGAATAAATTATGATAAATGGGATGTTCTACATAATAATACAAATAGTGCACTATTGGGAAAAAGCCCAGCTCAAGAAAAAAAGTGGGACAATTTTTAAGACTAGAGGAAAACCATTAAATGGATGGGCTCAATCAGATAAGGATATTCCAATTGAATATTATCAATGGTGCTCATCATGGGCAGAAGATTGGTTGAGAGTATTAAAACCAGGTGCAAGTTGCTTCATATTTGCAGGACGGAGAATGGCTCATAGATGTATTTGTGCAATGGAAGATGCGGGGTTTATTTTTAAAGATATGATTGCGTGGGAGAAGGACTCGGCGGCATACAGAGCACAGAGAGTTAGTTGTGTTTTTGATAGAAGAAATGATGAACAGAATAGTTTGGAGTGGGAAGGGTGGAAGATAGGAAATCTTCGTCCACTATTTGAACCAATACTGTGGTTTATGAAACCTTATCCACAAGGAACTACTTTGACAGATAACATAATTAAATATGAAGTCGGTGCATTTAATGAAAATAAGTTAAAAGAATTAACTACTTTGAATGAAGGTATAGAAGTATGCTCTAATATCTTAAAAGTAAAAACTCAAAAAACTGATAGAGGATTACATCCTACGCAAAAAGCTGTGGAATTAATGGAAATACTTATTTCGTTAGTTACTAAAGAAGGACAGACAGTGTTAGATCCGTTTTGTGGATGTGGTACAACATTAGTCGCTGCAAAAAGGCTAAAAAGAGAATATATTGGTTTTGAGATAAATGAGGAATATTTTAACAATATGTTATTAAGGATGAATGATAATGAATAAAATACAGATTGGGTTTTCTGAGCCATTAAATGACGGAGATACAGAAAATACTACTTTAGGATGTAGACATACAAATCCTGACATTTGTGGAAGTAATGGTATAGCTGGAATATGTGCTTTTGAATCGGAAGATGGTATATGTAGAAAACCATCGCGTGCATGGAGAAAAAAGTATAATCAATTAGCTAACGATGAGAAGAGAACAGAATTGTAATATAATAAAATTACTTTTATGGCAAAGGAGATGAAAAAATGCAATTATCTGATTTTATAAGACAATTCCGTAATCATCCAGTGTTATTTGTAGGTACAGGAATGAGTCTAAGATATCTAGAAAATTCATATTCTTGGGACGATTTGCTGAAAAAAATTTGTTTTGAATTAAAAGGTAATAATGAATATTATTATGACATAAAATCAAATCATTGTTATGATGGAAAATATAAATATGATGAAATTGCTTCCGATATCGAAAAAGAATTTAATGCTACTTTAGTTTCAGACAGAAATGGGAAATTTAAAGAAATTAATGACTTATTTTATAGCAATATGGAAAAAGGAATTAGTATAAGTAGGTTTAAATTGTATATTGCACAGATATTTGGAACACTAAAATACAAGAGCAATCCAGAGCTTATTGAGTTAAAGAAAACAAAAAAGAATTTGAGTTCTATTATTACAACAAATTATGATTGTATGTTGGAAGATATTTTTGGATTTAAACCATTGGTTGGAAATGATATTTTGCTTAGCAATCCATATGGTGCATTATATAAAATTCATGGTAGCATAGATGAGCCAGACAAAATTATTATTACACATGATGATTATGAAAAATTTAATCAGAAATATGAATTAATAAGAGCACAATTATTATCTTTATTTATTCATAATCCTATTATATTTATTGGTTATAATATTGGGGACGATAACATAAAACAAATTCTAAAGACAATATTTACATATGTGGATCCTTCATCAGATGCTGCTGAAAAGGTCAGATCACAGTTTTTGTTGGTAGAGTATTCAAAAGATTCTGATAATGTAGAAGTGACGGAACATGATATTGATGTAGAGGGGTTTTCGACAATAAGAATTAATCGAATTAAAACAGATAATTATATCGCAATATATAGAGAATTATCAGCTTTGCAGTTACCAGTATCAGCTATGGATATAAGGAAGGTTCAGAATGTAGTAAAAGAAATATATGCAGGAGGTTCAATTAAAGTAAGAATCACTAATGATTTGGATGAATTGGATAATAGTGATAAGGTGCTTGTAATTGGTTCGCAAAAATCGATAACTTATTCATATCAAACAGCACCAGAAATGATGAAGAATTATTTTGATATAATAGAAGAAGAAAATAATCAAGTTTTGGAGTTGGTTGATAAAATTATGATTCAATCTTCTCAGTATTTTCCTATCTATGGATTCTCGTTAATTGATTCAAAAATTAAAAGAACTGAACAGTTAAAAAAGCAACAGAAAGAAAAATTAAAAGCAATTTATGATTTGGTTAAGACGAGATATAATGTGACAGAAAATTCGCTTGATGATATCCTACAAAATGATAACTATGCAATGACTTATAAAAACGAAGTCATTCATATGCGTTAATGGAGAAAAAAATATTGCCGGAGGAAGTAGAGCCTTATTTAAAAGAAATGAGTAATTCGAGAGGGACAACTACTGACTATAGAAGATTATTATGTGCATATGATTATGTGAAATATTCAGATTATGATAGTAGCGAGAGATTTAATTAATATTATATGATATACAAATATTTAAAAACACCAATCCTCATCCATAGCATCAGCCCAATCCTGCAACTCACAATCAAGAGCCAATGCAGCATATTTAAGAGGCTCATCAATCGCAAGATTATCAATAAGCCTTTGAGAGTTAGGTGTAGTATTGAGATTCTTTTCTGCTTCAGCACATGAGACAAACAAAAGCACATTGTCGTCAAAAGCAATGTCGATTCCGTTCTTGTATTGGTTGTAGTAAGCAAAGTGTTTTTTCATAATGATAGTCCTTTCTTCAATAAAGTAATGAGCAGGTCTAGGAATGTGTGGGTAGTGCTACGCATACAACAGATATGTAACACTACAAGACACAAATCCCCAATCTATGGGCTTTTCAAGCTATTAAACGAGATCTACACAAACCCGGATCTGGCAAATATTCTTATCAATGGTCTGGAAGAAACTCATTATGAGTTTACAGACAAAGACAACGGTGTCATCAACTACCCAGACGGTGTAACAGCAAGTAACACAGGTTATACCAGTCTTCCATGGGCTTGGCCGAATGAGGCAATTTCCTATGTATGGGAAGGAAATGATCCGGACATCTGGGATCAGACCCAGGAGTTCAACAACAATGCGGTTGTTTCTCCGGCCAAAGGTTTTGCATGGGACAACACAGATGTACAGAACGAAGTAACTGCATGCGCAAACGTAACTGCCAAATATGGTCCTGCACTGGAGTGCGGTTCCCTGGATCCAGAAACTACCATTCCGAAATTCCTGGATGAGTTGAAAGCAGCAGGAGCAGATACCATCATCGCTGAGAAGCAGAGACAGTTAGATGATTGGCTGGAAGCCAACAAATAATGGAGGCTGGGAAGATGAAAAGAAATTGGGTAAGTGCAAAATAATTCGACGGATTGTGTTGCCCTAAAAAATATCCCATAATAATCAATAGAGAATGCAAGCATTTTACTTCATCTTTCTTGCTAGAAATGATAGATGCGAGCATTTTACTCTATTAAAGTTATGGAGGTGTGCTCATGAGAAGCAAAAGAATACCTGCCGAAGAACAATACCGTCTCATCATGGAATGCCGTCAAAGTGGATTGACAGATCAT
>ENA-OQER01000727-OQER01000727.1-human-gut-metagenome-genome-assembly--contig:-NODE-727-length-17513-cov-2.299781_pt1 | contig 17513 bp, 24 predicted proteins | sample MGYA00242797_ERZ504639 | MGnify/ENA primary metagenome ERZ504639 (study PRJEB26092, sample SAMD00036306) | human gut metagenome | host: Homo sapiens | study: EMG produced TPA metagenomics assembly of...
CTCCCGCAGCAACCCAATCAACCGAATAAAACATTGCGACAAAAAAACGCAGAATAAAAATGAAATTAGAATATATATTTCCCGCATCCCTTTGAAAAACAAACCAAATGGATACAGCATACGAAACACCTGTCGTAAAAATCAATAAAAGCAATAGCACTACCGGAATCATCAGGTAATACACCGTCACACTTGCACGATACCATGCTAACACCGCCGCAAACGGAATACATCCTAACAGGAAATTAACAAAAGCAGTAAGTACTCTCGATAGCACAAACAATTCTCTCGGCAATTTTGACTTTATCAACAAATCTCTGTTATCTTTCAACGTAGTAAGCGACGTCTGTGTCGCCGTCGCAAAAACTCAAACATCAAAAATCCCACGAAATAATACGCCGGATACTTATCAATCCCTTTATTGAAAATGGTCGAGAACAATACCACAACCAATGCCATACGCATCAACGGATACACACAGCTCCACAGAATTCCCAGAAAACTTCTGGCATATTTTCGTTTCAATTCTCTTTTGGTCAGTTCCCAGAGCACAAACCAATATTGCCGAATACTCATGCTTCTGCTCCTTTTTCTTTTTCCATGCGATAATATGCGCCCAGCACACCCAGGAAAATGGTGTAAAGTACATAGGTCAGAATATAAGGTCCGGTAAACAAACCCTGCCCCAGATATCCAACCAGTGCTGCAAGAACTGCTGCCTTTTCCGATTTTCGTTCTTTGCCTTTCGTGTACATCACAAATGGGAAAACATACATCAGGAGCCTGCATGCTGCGCCAAATACCCCCATGGTAACCAGATATTCCAACAGATCGTTGTGAGCGGTACAATACAGCCAGTTCCACTCTACATAAAAGTCGGCTTTCGCAATCTGTGCCTGTGTAACCGTATCCAAAAGTGCCGGTCCGACACCCATAAGTTTCTGCCAGAGCGTGCCATCTAAAAATCCCATAAAGGAGAAATACCAGATGGAACCACGGAAATTAAATAATTTTAGATTGTAATTGTAGATCACATAGAATACCACACCGATAACTCCGACTATGATCAGCCAGATCCATACTTTACTCAACACACGCTCCACACATGTATCAATCTTTGTCCGTATTTTTTCCGGAACCGTCCCCAGCAGGAACAGCAAAATGATTACCATTCCAAGAATACCCGGAACCAGATACAGACGGTGTGCCAAAAGCAGCTTAGACACACTGTCGGTATCAATTGCACGCGGAGTGCACGGATGTTTCCACAAAACTTCTGCAATTCCACCGGCTATCGCGAACAAAATTCCATTGATCGCAAGATTTTCAGACGATTGACTTTGCAGAGTGAATACCATACAACAAATAATGCTGCAATGCCAATTCCTATGTAAGTCGTATTTGTCAGCGTGATAAACAGACTGAAATATGCTGCAAGCAAAAGCAGATAGATAAAAAACCGTGCAAACCGGTTTTTCGTAAACAGCGATGCCAGCATAAAAAATGGAATGATGATCGACAAATATCCCGCCCAGAAGTTTACATTACCTATAGTAGAAATAAATATGTTGTACTGCAGTGGAATCTCATCGTGCATGATGAGGAAATCATATCCCAGCCGGTCTATGATGCCGATTGCAAGCACTGCGGCGGTCCCGAAATACAGATATACCCAGAGATCTCCCTTTCCGCTGTAGCATCTGGAAATGATAAAATAAACAATAACACTGCAGACAATCATCTGTGTTCCCACATCCCACGCATTTTCTCCGGAGATGGAATTTCCGCTGTCGGCACTATATACCGTTGACACAATTGCAAGTATGCCAAATAGCAGCATCACAACATCCAGTGCACTGATTTTTCTAAGTTGTGTCCACATATTTTTTGAAATTGATGGTTTTTTATCACAAGCATCAGACTGATGCACAAACTGACTGCGATAACTACAAATAAAATCCGCGAAAACAGCCAGTAAATATCCCTTTTATCGTTTAAAATATTATAGTAATTATCCGAATAGTACAGTGGCAATAATGTAAACATCAATACCATGAACATTTTCACGGCTTCTTCTCTTACTTTTTTCAAAATATATCCCCTATTGTCAAGATATAGGAGTCAGTATTCCCTGACTCCTATGGTAAACTCACATTTCATAAATACTATTTTGTCTTAACTTTTGTTGTAGATGTCCACTTGGAATATACTTCTTACCGTTCTTGTCCAGCTTATAAGCACGAACACGAACATAGTATGTAGTCTTATCCTTCAGGCTCTTTACGGTGTAGCTTGTCTTCTTGGTTGTCTTAGACTTTGTAGTCTTCTTTGTAAATTTCTTGGATGTAGAATACTGTACTTCGTATCCTGCTGCTCCGGCAACTTCTTGATGGTTACCTTTACGGCATTATTCTTTTGCTGCAACAGTAGCTTTGGCAGGTTTCTTTACAGTAACCTCCTGCTCCGGTGTTGCGTCTGTAGCTGTAGTCTCTGCAGTTGTTGCTGCAAATACTGGTGTTGCAGTAGGTGCTACAGTTGTTGCAAGTACAGCTGCGGCCAGTAATGCAGCTGCTAATTTCTTCATTTTCATGACAATAAGTCTCCTTTCTTCTGAAAAATGTGAGTTATATATAAAATCTGTATACAGATTTTTTACCAGATTAATATACTTACTCGCTGTATTGGCTGCGATAGGCTTTACACACGGTTTTCGGTTCCCCAATCATGCGCATGTTTCCCTGTTCAATCCAGACAACTTTCGTACAATTATCGAGGATCGTCTGCATGCCATGCGAGACCATAAGGACGGTGGAGCCGCCGTGGATCAGTTCTTTGATCCTTGCGAGACTCTTTTTCCGGAAGAATTCATCTCCCACAGATAACACCTCATCCAAAATCAAAATTTCTGCCGCACCTGCCACCGTTGCGATGGAAAAGCCCAGCCTGGAAACCATACCGGAAGAAAAATTCTTTACTTTTTCTTCATGAATCCCTCTAATTCTGCAAAATCTACGATTTCCTGATAATGTTCGTCGATAAATGCTTTGGAGTAACCAATGATTGCTCCATTTAAATACACGTTTTCCTTTGCGGACAGTTCAAAATCAAACCCGGTACCAAGCGTAAGAAGCTGAACCTTCCGCTGATCCACAACCACTCTTCCGGAGGTTGGATTGAGCGCACCAGATACAATCTTTAACAGGGTTGATTTTCCGGAACCGTTCGTTCCGATCACCCCTACGATTTCTCCACGATATACATTGAAGTTAATATGATTTAATGCATACAGTTCTTTGTATGACATCTGTTTTCGAAGGGTCTGTATCAGATATTCCTTAATACCTGACACATTATTGGTTGCAATCCGAAACCGCATAGTAAGATCCTCTACACAGATAACCGGTGGCTCAGATCTTTGCTCTTTTTCCTTTTCAAGGTATGGCAGGATCTGTACCGACCACTCTTTTGCTTCCTGTTCTTTCTGTTCCCGGAACTTTTTGTTTTCTTCCGTGTAATCAACAACCGGACGTTGTTTTTCTATTTTTTCATACACCATTTGTAAGATGCAGGCACTTACGGCCATGACACCAACTGTTTCAAACATTGCAAACCTCTTTATCTATTTTGCTTTAAGGCTCTGCCTTAAATGTGTTACATACTTTGCCATTCTTGCGGATCTCAGATTTGAAGAAATATGTTTTCCCGCATTGACGATTGTTCCTTCAATCCACCCGCTTTCATGGATTACCTTTTTTGACAATCCCAACATGATGCATAATTTTGAAAGAATTCTCAGGTCTTTAATTTCTCTCTGCGTCAGGCGATTGGCGATACAGCGCATATGTTCATCGGACAGATCATCCGAAAACAGCTGCATACCATAGTATTTTGCTTCCCATCGATTTGGTCTGGACATGATGGTTTCATACAACTTTCCTGCTATATCTTTCTGACATAGCATGGCTGCTTTATGTTCCGGCTGCTTCGACAGATGATCCATAAACATCCGGAGTAACTCATTGTTTCTCTTTAGCTGCTCTGTGTTTGGATTCTCTACTTGCGAGAATACCGGAATATATCGTCCGGCTTCACAGCAATAAGCTTTTATCATCGGACAGGGTTCACTGTACATTACTTCAAAAAGACAGTTACTGAATCCTGCCTTTTTTCTGACATTCCCCTTTGGCATGAAATAATATGCCTCATATCTGCAATTGTTTCGGTTTATCGGATACTCATATAATCCAAAATAGTATCCCGTCAAAGTAATTCCGGTTTTTTCCTGTGCCAAAAGTGTCTGCATACTTTTCTGGATGGTTCCTACCCATCCACTGTCAACAATTGCATAACGGACATTGTCAAGCAGGCCTTCCTGCCGCAGATATCCAATGGTAGTCTCATATGCTGCGTCTGACTTCTCATAAATCCTCTCCAGCAAATGTGTCGTTCCTTCCGCACAACATTTTTTTACCCGTTCTCTTAAATTGAAAATTTCTTTCCGATTTAAGGTTGCATGTAACGGTCTCTGATAATTGATTTCCCTGCATACAGCAATCATCTCTTCTTCACTGAGTGCCGCACGGTTTAAGATTTGATAGAAACTGATATCAATCCCCGAAAGAAATATGCGGTCCAGACACGCATCCCCGAGAAGATGATATTCCGGAATACGCAAAGCATAACGGGATACTCGCAGATAACAGATTTCTATGGGAATATGTAAATATTCCACCATTTTCTTTGCGACAAGATACATCGGATATGCATCTCTTGCCAGAAAATACAGTCTTTTCTGTCTGTTTTTTTGTGCCTCTTCCAAAACCCATGCTACATACTGTACCAGTGCCGGTGCCCATAAGGTGACATATATCTGATCCTCCGGTGCACACAGCTGCTTCAGGCACTCCTCTGCAGCACCGGACAGAAAAGTATTCTGTTTTAACAGCGTACGGTACGTTTCCATTCGCGGTTGTATCGTTGCCTGATGTTTCATAAGTCTGCCATACGCTCCTTTTTCTCACGATCATGCTGGACGGTACAAATCTGCTGACCATCGGACGAAAAATATAGAGCCAGCCTTTCGGCCAGAGGATTCCAAGACCACGAAATCCTTCGTAACGCACCTGACCTTCATGAAACCGGTTTTTCCATGACCGATTGTGATAATTTTCCCGGTCTACCCGGTAATCAAGCAGGCACTTCTGGATGTTATAACCTTTGTAGCCCAGTCCGAACAAACGCATAAACAATTCATAATCCTCGCATCGCGCAGTCTTTTTTCCTTCATCGTACCCACCACCTTTTTGAACAGGCTGGCACGGTACATGACGGTTGGATGAATATACGGCGAATATTTCAGGTAATCGTCCGTACCCGGCTCCTCCGGGCGGACTCCCTCTCCCCATATGCCTCTGTCATCAACCAGCTTGCAGTTTGTTCCGCACCACATATATTCGGGATGATCTTTCAAAAAACTGATTTCTTCTTCAAATCGTTTTGGATGGGAAATATCATCGGCATCCATCCGTGCAAGGTATTTTCCCCTTGCACTGGCAATGCATTGATTTAACGCATACCCCAGTCCATGATTTGCTTTCGAACCAATGACGCGAATTCTTGAATCTTTATTTTCCAGTTCTTTCATATATGTGTTTACTTTTTTGATAGAAGATCCATCGTTGTATATTAAAAACTCAAAATTCCGATATGTCTGTTGCAATACAGAATTTACTGCCTTTTCAAAAACCTCAAGATCCTGTTGATTGTAAACTCCCATGATCACCGATATCATGGGTCTCTCCCGGTCATTTTCTATAGTAACTTCCGGTACCTTCGGCAGTTTCTGGTAGATCTGACTCATTTTTGCCGCAGACTCATGGAGTGAAAATTTTTTAACTGTATTCTGCGCCCTTGCGGCATATCGTTGTCTTTGTTCTTTATTTTCATATAAAGAAAGAATTGCTTTTGCAAACTCGTCTGCAGAAGCAGCATTACAAACCAGCCCATTCTCCTGATCTATAAGATATTCTCTGGTTCCCCGATTATCTGCTGCAATTAATGGAATTCCACTCGCCATTGCTTCTAATCCTGCCATTCCCATACCTTCACGCAAAGACGGAAATACAGAAATATCCGCGGTTCTCCATATTTTTGGCATATCATTCCGATATCCCTGCAAGAAAACCCGGTCGGATAACCCGTACTTTTTAATCTCTGTTTCAAGATTTTTTCTATTAGGACCTTCTCCGCAAATACTATAGTAGATGTCCGAACGTGCAAGTTTTGCAATTGCTTCAATCACTACTCTGTGATTTTTGTTTTTATTGATTTCACCTGCAGATACAATATGAAATGCATGCTCCGGAATTCGAGATTTTTTCTTAAGGTATCCCGTTCATGAACTTCATCTTCTTTTAATGGATAAAATTTCTCAAGATCTACACCAACTCCCGGAATCAGTGCTGCTCCCCCATCTTTTTTATAATGAAATTTATCTGCTCTCGTATAATCCTCATGATTTATGGTAATGATAATATCTGAAAATTTTGCCAGAACTTTTTCTGCCGGATAATAAAACAACCAGTTTTTTACCGGTGCTCCCTGAAAAAAAAGTGAAATCCATGTGCTGTGTAAACCACAAATGGCTTTCTTTTACTGAGTACGGCTGCAAAGGCGCCCCAATACCCCACCATTTGGATTATGACAATGGACAACACTGATCGCTTTCGCGGTCTATAATCCGTATAAGTTCCCGCAATGCCCATATATTCTTTTTTATTTTAAATGGATTTTTTTCAATACTGATATGATGCAGTACAACCCCCATATTCCGGAGTGTCTCATCTTTGACCTCATAGATTGGTACACCAAAATTTGTTGCGTAATGAACCTGATATCCTTTTTCCTGAAGAAGTCTGACATTATTTAATTCGAACTGCGACAAAAACCACTGGTTGTGGTTATAATCAATGCCTTGTTCATCCCTTTTTATCCCTGATCTTTCGTAAACCAAAAAACATTTTCCACTTTTCTGATACTCATCATAAGAATATCACGATTTTATCGTCTGTCAAGTATTAGTATTCATATGTGATAAATAATAATATACACCATGGTATAGCATCAGGTCAATTGTCACTTATCCCAAAAGATCATTATTGTTTTCATCCTGTCTTATAATATATACATAAATTCACAAATTTTATAATAATTGGGAGGGTTTTAATGCCACGATCTTCGCGAACGATCCGGACTGACACAGAGTGACCTCGCGATCCAGCTGGGTATGACAAGATCCGGTGTCAATGCCTGGGAAATGGCATATCGAAACCTTCTCTTGAAAATCTTGTAATTCTAAGCAGAATCCTGCATACAACCACAGATTATTTACTTAGAAATAATAATGAAGAAACAATTGTGATTAATGATTTTACTCCCGAAGAGAAAGAAATGTTCATGCGCATGGTGCATTATATAGAAGAAGTGCACCAGCTGAAGTGTAAAAAAACAGCCCTCCCGTCAAATAGGGGGGCTGTTTCGTTCCTCGATCAGGAATCTTTTTTCGCCTTATCAATCATATAAAGAATATCTGCAAGCTCATCTTCCGGAATTTTGACGTAATCCGCAAGTTCTTTCTGCGTTGGCTGTGCACCGTTCTGTTTTTTCAGATAGTTCACCGCTTCACTTACCAGCGCAACTTTTCCAACCACGGAATTTTCATTCTCATCCTCACCGGTCTGTTCCCGGATGCAGGATTTCATCGCTTCTTCCACCGCGGTAAGAAGTTCCTCTTCCACATCCACTTTTCGTGGCTGCCGCACAGCTCGCTCAGGCGCAGGAAAAGCGCCATATTTCCTTCCTGCACAATATCCTCAAATCCTTCCGGGGAAACTGCCAGTTTCTTTGCTACTTCCAGTACGTTGCGCAGCCATGCATTGGAGAGCGCGTGTACCATGCTCTCTTCCCCTGCCAGCAGCTTCTTATACATATCAATCTGCTGCTCCTTGGTATACTCCGGAATATCTTTCAGTTCCTCCAGATACATCTGAAACATGGGAGAAGTGGAAATGTTGTCTGTGACGGAATCTTTTGCGGATTCCTTTTTCGCAAAAGATTCTTTGGTTTCTTCTTTCTCTGCGGTCTCCTCATATTCCACTTCCTTTGTTTCCGGTTCGTTCTCTTCCGGCTGCGGATCATCATGTGGTGTTGACAGAAACTCTAACACCATCTCTTCCTGCTGTGCATTCAAATCCATATCCTTAAAATAGGAAAGGATCTCCTCTCTTGTCATCGGCTCCGCCGAAGTGCGGATAATATCCTGTACCGCACGTATGGTTTCTGTAAATGTATTCTGGTCTAACATATCAGGTCTCCTGTTCCTCATCATAACATTCGCTTCTGATCCGCGAACTGATCTCCTGCAGACATTCTATGAGGATCGGATTAAACTGTCCGCATTCCCCATGCAGGATCATTTCCAGTACCTTTTCATGCGGTACTGCTTTCTTATAAACACGCTCACTCGCCAGCGCATCGTACACATCCGCTACAGAAACTACCTGTGCGGAAATCGGGATTTCATCTCCAACAAGTCCATCCGGATAGCCTTTTCCATCGTAGCGCTCATGATGCCAGCGGCAGATCTGGTGTGCGATCTTTACCAGTGGCTCGTCCTGATAAATACCAAGCTGTTCCAGCATTTCTGCACCGATGACGGTATGCGTTTTCATAATCTCAAATTCTTCTTTTGTCAGTTTTCCCGGTTTATTCAGGATTTTTTCATCCACACCGATTTTTCCGATATCATGCAAAGAAGAAGCAAGTGCGATCATGGCTCTGGTATCCCCATCCAGATGATACTTTTCGGTTTTCTGCGCCAGTCTCTCCAGAAGCATCTCCGTAAGTTTGTGAATGTGAAGCACATGGCTTCCGCTCTCTCCGTTTCTAAACTCCACAATATGACTGAGAATATGAATCAGCATCTCGCTGTTTTTCTCTTTTTCGTTGATCTGCGCGGTAATCAGGGAAGTCAGCCGACGCTGCTTCGCATATAATTTCATGGTGTTCGTCACACGCTGATAAACAATCTGTGCATCGCATGGCTTGCTGACAAAATCCACTGCACCAAGTGCATATGCCCGCTTCACAGCCTCCGGGGCATCGGCTCCGGACATCATAATAACCGGAATATCCTCAATCCAGTGATTTTTATTCATATATGTCAGGACATCAAATCCATCCATCTTCGGCAATACCACATCCAGCAGAACCAAAGAAATACTATTGACCTGCCGTTCCAGTATTTCTATGCATTTTTCTCCGCTCTCCGCCTGCAGGACATGATAATCCCTGGAAAAAATCATATCCAGAAGCGTCCGGTTGACCTCCTCATCATCCACTACAAGGATCTCCGGAATCATCTTTTCCGGTTGCTTCTGTGCGTGTATCTTTCCCTCATGATCAATCATGTTATTCTCGGTGATGGCCATGTTTTTCTTATTTTTTGCCTGATACATCAGTTTATGTGCGCGAAGCATTGCATGCTCAACAGATTCGTTCTGCGAAATCACGGCACCCATACTGACAGAAATCTGAATATTGGAATACCCCGGAATCACTGTATTCTGGATCTTTTCCTGAATCTCCTGCAGTTTTTCTACCAGCCCATCTTCCTTTATCTCCGGCAGCACAAGAACAAATTCATCTCCACCATAGCGCACAAACGTATCCTCTCTGCGGATACAACGCCAGATCACACCAGCAACCGCCGCAAGTGCATATCTCCGGTCAGATGTCCATATGTATCATTGCAAAGCTTGAAATCATCCACATCAATCACAACAATTCCGGCATTTCCCGTCCACATTTTTATCTCTTCCTCAAAATACAGACGATTATAAACTCCGGTCAGGACATCCTTATATAATTTTTCATTATATCCGGTCAGTTTATTGATCAGCTTTTCTCTACAGGATATGTCGATTAAGGTGTCGTCCTCCAGATGATTGATCAATTCCATGACGTATGGCTGTCCATCAATTTCCATATACCGGGAGATTACCTGATAGACTTCTGATTCAAGGAATTCCAGCTTAATCATCTGCTTCTTTTCCCGCAACGCTTTATAGGAACTGCAGTTTTCGCACTTACCGTTTTTCTTCCAGAGACTGTAGCACGGACATCCATCCTGCACATTTTCGCACGTTCCTTTCCCTTGCTGGTAAAATGTCCGCTCAACATCTTCTCCTTTTAACAGACGTGCTACCTGAAAAATCTTCTGATAATATTTGATTTCCTGTTCTGCTTCCTGCATGGTCATCCCGTTACCGGATTGCATTACACCTCATCCTCCTGGCATTAGAAATTCAAGTCAATTTTAATCCCCTTCAGATCCTCGTTTACGAGATTGTTCTTTTTAAGAATCGTCTGGATGTGCTGCTGCGCCTCCTCCAGCTTACTCGTACCCGTCTGATTCACCGTTACATCTGCCTCCAGCCTGTCTGCCTCGACAGAACCCTCAATCATCTTCTCCTGCTGCTGTTTTTCCTCTTTCTTTTCGTCAATCTTTTCCTGCTGCTCGTCTCGCTTCTCCTGCGCTTCCTCTGCTTTCTCTTTCTCTTCTTCCTGTTTCTCGTCGATGTGATCTACCGCATCCTGTATCAGCATGCCAAAAGCATCTTTATCGGAAGCATCCAGCAATTCATCCGCTGCATCCTGCGCTTTTTGCATATCCTGTGATTTCAGCTGGTCGAGCTTTGCATCTGCCGCTGCCTCAGTCAGAGAAGTCACGTTACGCTGCGCCCTGTCTTTCTTGTTCAGAATGACATCCTTTTGTGCATTCAGCTGTAATGCCCTGGTCTGATAATCGGTCAGAGGGGTATTCTGCAGTTCTTTCAAACGGTCTATCTCTTCCTTGGAAAAGTCATCCGTCTGCACACCTTTCTGATAATCCTGATATTTTTCCAGCAGTTCTAAGTCTTTCTGCTCCTGGGAATCCGGATCCACCCCATAACTCTGCCGCGCGATTTCTTTACTCTCGCGAATCTGTTTCAATTCCTCGTTACACTCACGGACTTCTTTGAGTTTTTCCTCTTTCTGCTGTGCTATCTGATCCCGCTGGCTTACCGCCTTGTTATCACTGTCCCATGCATCCCGGATCAGCTTCATCGCCTGTTTCCGGGCGCTCTGTTTCTTGTCGCTTGCAGCATTGCCTGTGGTCTGGGCAAACTGCAGATCTCCGGCATATATGGTTCCTTTGTCGGATACTTTGTTTTTGCGCGTTTCATCGTCTCCGATTTCGTATGCATTCATGTTAGCATGTGGTGCCTGAATCGTCAATGACATATGATAATTCCCCCTTTATTTTTTCATAATATCATCTTATATATCGAAGATTTTCTGGAATTTCTCCATATATCCGGCAAAATATTGTTAATAGGAACTGCTGTCTTTATACTGCTGCTCATCCACCAGATTCTGTCACACGCTCTTTGTCGGAAGACGCAAAATAATATACCGAAGCATCCGACTTCTGCAGTGTTTTCAGATAATCGCCAATCTCTTCACAGACATCTTCCACCACCTGTTCAAATGCATCCAGATCCGTCTGCTTTGCACCGCTTTCATATGCCTCCTGTTTGATTTCTTCCTCCGTCTGCGTTCCTGTCTGGCTGTCTATATACTTGCGCACCGCAAGATTCTGACGAATAACCGGCTCCATATTCTTCCAGTAAGCACTCTCGCCACCGAATCCCGCATAAAAATCGCGGATTTCTTTCCGGTTCTCCGCTTTGTTCATCTGTGTCTTCAGCAGTTTTGCATAATCATCATATTCCTGATCCGACACAGTACATCCGTTCTTTTTTGCAAGTACATACAACGTCTTTTTTGTAATAATATCTTTTATAACCTCTTTTTTTGCGGTTTTTACCGTTTCTCCGTTTTCCACACGCAATGCCACTCCTGCCTGGATTTCCTGCTGTGTTACCGGAATTCCCTGGATACGGTAAACCACCTTTGCAGCCTTCCCCGTAAATCTGGAAACAATTGTTCCAAGCCGGAAAAAGGAAGTTCCTCCCCCTACGGACACACCGACTCCCGCCAAAACAAGCATGGCAAGAACTGCTGCAGCTGCTCTCCATTTAAAAGAAGCCTTTCTTTGGTGCATGTCATGTTTTGGCTTATATGTATACGCTTCCTCTATAATGTCATCACTAATTTCACCGATTGCATCGGATAATTTTTCGGATTTTCTCATAACACTACACCCTCCTTCTCCAGTTTCTTTCTCAGCTTTTTGCGCAGACGCATCAGTTTACGGACACACTGTTTCTTTCATCCAAACGTTTCCGCAATCTGTGCGACAGACTCCGCATACCAGTACCGTTTGACGAACATCACGCGGTTGCCGGTATCCAGTTCCCGTAAAAAGCGTTCCAGGACTTTCGTCACCTCCTGTTCTTCCCACGGCTCCTGCTCCTGCGCTGCCGGAATACATTCTTCCAGTTCCGCAAGCGATACATCGTAATAGCTGTTGCGCTTTGCCGCCATGTTATGCCGCAGCCTTTTGACGGACAGATTGCGGGTAATCCTGCAGACATAGGAGACCAGCGGATTCGGGGTCTGCGGTGGGATGCTGTTCCACACACCAAGCCACGTATCATTAACACATTCTTTTGCATCCTCTTCGTTATTTAAGATCCGGCGGGACAGGCTCTGACAGAGTTTTCCGTATTTCTGCGACAATTCGGCAATTGCCTGCTGTGACCGCTCCTGAAATAAGCGGATGATTGCAGTATCTTCCATGATGATTCCTCCTTCTGTTGGATGCCAGTCCTTTTAAAGCCACCTGCGGCTGGGACTGGAGCATCTCTTATCTGTATACTACCGGTTTCTGGCGGGATGTGACGGGCAGATGTGTTTTTTAGTAAAAATAGCATCTAACATTTCTGTTAAATGCTATTCTAACCCGACTAATCAAGTCCTTCCCCAAGAAGTCCCAGCCCCTTGCGATCCGCAAGACTCTGTGCGCCTTCTTTGACTTCCTCCTTCGAATAATCGTGCTCTTCAAGAAATTCCTCCGGAAGTTCATTCAGATAATCGTAAAATCCGAGTGCTACTTCAAATGTGCCCTCTTCATCTCTTTCTAATTCTTCATACAAGCGATTTTCCGCTTCATTGATTTTTCCTGCATCGACCAGCGCAATCAACCGGGCATATAAACTGTCCGTTGCTGTATGACGATCCTCTTCCTTATATTCATAGGTCGCGGTGTTTTTCCCAAATAAAATTTTTGCAAGCATGCGGGTCATGTCACGTACCTGCCGCATAATAATATCATTCTCGTATGCCATGATAAACCTCTTTTCTGTCTTTTACTTTTCCATCATACCTCTCATAATCTTTTATACCAACTTTGCCGGCATCGGTATCAGCTCTTATATACTCATTTTCACCATATATTTGTGCCTTAACGGTTTCATTGTCCAATCATCAAATCCAACGAAACCATCATTCTGTAATCTTCCCAATACAATCCCCGGATCTCTTTCTATTTCATTTGCAAACTTCCGGATGTCTTGCAAACCGAATTTTTTATCTGAAATAAAACGTTCATATTCCTCAGGCGGAATTAAACAATCCTCTGCGAACTTATCTGCAGAGACCTCCTGTTCACCCGTTTCCTTCTCAAACGAGATTCCATAATCTCCATTAATTATGTGCCCTATTTCATGAAATAATGTGAACCAGAAGGAATCTGCATTCAGCCTTCTGTCATTAACCATTAACATAATGTTCTCGCCAATCTTTTTAGTCGCACCATTAATCTTTGAGCCCGAAATATTCGGAAGAATAACCCAAATTACTCCGGCATCCATAAAAGCTTTTTTATCAATGGATAAAATTCTTTATGCTGCGTTGTCAGTGTTAATGCATACTGAACTGCAGTTTCAAATTTCTTTTTATTAAATTTAGGGGCATCCACTTTAAGTGCTTTATTTGTTGCAATCTGAACCATTGCATTTGCTTTCACTATACTTGCCTCTGGTAAATCTTTCGTTGAACTTCGAAAACTAACTGCCATGTCTCTCTTTGTAAATACAGTAAGTGTAGCAACACTAAAAAATTCTCTGAGTGCTTTTATTTGTTCATCTTTCTTTCTTGGTAAATCTGGCAGCCCGAAATTTCCCTGAAAAAACGATAATCAAAATACTCAAATATTTTTCTCTCCGCTTCCAGCTCTTTTTGCGATTTAAACTCAGCAATCAAAACATCATATGCATTCTGCAGGTTTAACCAATAATTTACGGTTGTACCAAGCATTCTGGACAACTTCATCGCTATATCCATTGACAGACTCTGCTCTCCACGAATTAACAGACTTAAATTCTTTGGAGTTGTATCCAGTCTTTTTGCAAAATCTTCCTGCGTAAGTCCACTCTCATCAACAAGCTCTTTTATATAATATCCCGGGTGAAACGCAATTGTATCATTATACTCTATATAATTACCCATAATGTTTGCTCACCTCCGTTATCTCTACTATTCTGACATATTGCGCAATTTCATCTATATTGCACGGGCTGTACAGTTTCTTATTTTCATCCAATGCCTCCCTCCTTTCAGCGAATTACCTTTCAGGTAATTTGATTTTAATCTTAATTTATTCATCTGTCAATCTTTATAAACTTAACAATTCTTTCTTCTTCAGCAAACTCATTTGCAAAAACCGATACAGTTCCTCATCGCTCCGTATATTTACCCGTTCTGCCCGCAGATACTCCGGCAGACTGTTTTCCTCCGGATACATCCCACAGATATCCACTCCGATCACATCATATTCCGTAACCAGCGTTTTTAATATCTGTTCCAGCATTCCCATTGACATTTTTCCCTGATCCCAGTTTGTCACTGCATATTTTTCGTCCAGCACATCCTTGTCAATGGAAATATAAACAGGAACTTCATCCGGCGGTTCTTTTATTTTTTCATGTGCTTTTCCGTTTTTTAATTCCTCGTAACTGATTTCAACAAGCTTTCCATCTGTCTCCTGCTGCCTGGCTCCGGACTGTAACTTATCAAGCACTTTCTTCTCCTGCCCGATCAAAACCAGCCTTTGCAGATACGGATTTTCCTGCAATACCTTTTTCGCCCAGTTTCCGCAACTTAAGATATCTCCGCCCAGACTTGCATCCTGCATATCCGTGTGATGGTCAATTAACACCAGCGTAAACGGCTCCTTGATAAAATCCGTCATAATTTTGGAAATATAATGATAATCCCCCGAATCTATAAAATGAATTCCGGATACTCCGGCCGGCGCAATCAGCGCTTTTATTTTTTCTTCCGCATCTCTGCTGCAATACAGACGGCTGCCTCCGATCGCACTGCAGTCATGCCACTCCAGTCCCGATTCTTTTCGCTTTGGATAACATTGTGTAAAATCAAAGATCATGTTTCGGTTTTTCAAACTTTCATCCTCCCTTTTTCACAGGCGATTGCAAAACACGTGTGGCACATGCGCATGCTTTGCAACGCCTGCGATATATTATAAGAAAAAGGGGACAGCCTCTCGACTGTCCCCCCTTCTGAATAATTAGCCTTCAATAGAAATATACTTCTTTTCTTCTACCTTCGGTGCTTCCTCTTTCTTTGGAACTTCCAGTGTCAGAACACCGTTTTCAAATTTTGCTTTCACGTCATCCTGCGTTACTGCATCGCCGACATAAAAGCTTCGGCTGCAGCTTCCGCTGTAACGTTCCTTGCGGATGTACTTGCCATCCTTATCCTTCTCATCGTTATTCTTACTGGTGGTTGCGGTTACGGTTAAATAACCATCCTTTACCTCACCTTTGATATCTTCCTTCTGGTATCCCGGAAGATTCATTGTTACTTTGTATCCTTTATCTGTCTCAGACACATCCGTCTGCATTGTTCCGTTTGATTTGTATGGGAAACCACCAAAGAAATCATTCATAAAATCGTTACCAAAAATACTAGGCATTAACATAAGTCATCTCTCCTTCCAAATCTTAATCATCTATTTTATTATCAAAGTTTCAAGGGATTATTCATTTCTCTCAACCTCTTTTCCCTTTGTTCATGATATGTTATACCACCGTTTTTAGCACTCGTCAAGTAGGACTGCTAACAATTTTTGTGAAGATTTTGTGAATTTTCTAAATTATTCTGAAAATTATATTATTTTAGCAGAAAGAGCCATCGTTTTCATAGCTCATTTTCATGTAAAATATGCTGCATTTATGTTACATTATATAAATATATGAAAAAAATAAAAAATGCTGTAACGAAACACCGTATTTTTACATCAATAAATGTAACCCATATAAATTCCAGAAAAAAGGAGGTCGCACATGCAGGATATGGACGCAGTCTACCGTCAGCATTTTCGCATGGTGTATCAGTACCTGATGTCACTGACGCACCAGCCGGATGTTGCGGAAGAACTGGCACAGGAAACTTTCTGCCAGGCTGTCAGCAGTATCCACCGCTATGACGGAAGCTGCAAGATCACTACATGGCTTTGTGCCATTGCCAAAAATCAATATCTGTCCTATCTGCGAAAGCACCCACTGCACGAGGATCTGACAGACACCGAAGCGGAACTTCCGCACACACCGTCTGCAGAGCAGGAGGCGCTTTCCTCCGCCGGAAAAATGGAATTGCTGCAATGCCTGCACCAGTTTCAGGAACCCTACCGGGAAGTGATCTATCTGCGGGTATTTGGAAATCTCTCGTTCCGGGAAATCGGACAAATTATGGGACAGAGTGAAAACTGGGCGCGCGTGATGTTTTATCGCGGCAAGGAGCGCCTGCGAAAGGAGCTGAACAAACATGAAAAATGATTTGACCTGTGAGGTCGTACAGGATCTGCTGCCAAGCTATGTCGATCACCTGACGAGTGACGTCACAAATACGGCGATCGAAACACATATCCGGGAGTGTGCCGACTGTCGCCGGATACTTTCCGATATGCAGACTCCGGAACCCGTGCCGGCAGAAACGGCAACGGATGCTTCAACTATCGACTTTTTAAAAAAGAGCAACAAAAGGAACAAACGCCGGATTCTTGCCGCCATCCTGATCGTGACACTGTTGCTCGGCAGCATCTGGGGATATCGGACGTATTTCTACCCTGCACCGCTGAAAAATACCGCACTGATCGACTATGCGGTTACCGTAAAAGACAATAAAACCATTCAGATTAAAGGATCTTTAACCGATCAGACACTTGGTGTTGCCGGAATCGACTACTCCTGTGATCCGGATCACCCGGAAACCGTCACAATCAATGTCAGAACCAACCGCATATCGGCAGCCGGGCACAATACATTTTCCGATAAAAAGACAGAAACCCATGCCGTAAAAAAGTATAATGTGAACGATCAGATTGCATGGGAGGACGCACCTCTATTCTGCCGAAAGCAGCACAGATTTATGCCACGATCCATCCATACGTCGTGATATGATCTGCCAATGAAAAACACTTGCGG
>ENA-OQER01000728-OQER01000728.1-human-gut-metagenome-genome-assembly--contig:-NODE-728-length-17510-cov-1.874648_pt1 | contig 17510 bp, 28 predicted proteins | sample MGYA00242797_ERZ504639 | MGnify/ENA primary metagenome ERZ504639 (study PRJEB26092, sample SAMD00036306) | human gut metagenome | host: Homo sapiens | study: EMG produced TPA metagenomics assembly of...
ACAAATCGCTAATGAAGGCGGCGTCGAAGCCTGGATGATTGCGCAACAACATAAAAGCCTGCTGCGTTTTCTGACCTGTGGTAGCGTCGATGACGGCAAAAGTACCTGATTGGTCGCCTGCTGCACGATACCCGCCAAATCTACGAAGATCAGCTCTCATCGCTGCATAACGACAGTAAGCGTCACGGCACCCAGGGCGAAAAACTGGATCTGGCTCTGCTGGTGGACGGCCTGCAAGCTGAGCGCGAACAGGGCATCACTATTGATGTGGCCTACCGCTATTTCTCTACCGAGAAGCGTAAATTTATTATCGCCGACACCCCCGGGCACGAGCAGTATACCCGCAATATGGCGACCGGCGCCTCAACGTGTGAGCTGGCGATCTTACTGATCGATGCCCGTAAAGGCGTGCTCGATCAAACCCGTCGTCACAGTTTTATCTCCACGCTGCTGGGGATCAAACATCTGGTCGTAGCGATCAACAAAATGGATCTGGTGGATTACAGTGAAGAGACATTCACCCGCATTCGTGAAGACTACCTGACTTTCGCCGAACAGTTACCTGGCAATCTGGATATTCGCTTTGTGCCGCTCTCTGCGCTGGAAGGCGACAACGTGGCTTCGCAAAGTGAAGTATGCGTGGTACAGCGGTCCGACACTGCTCGAAGTGCTGGAAACCGTGGAGATCCAGCGAGTGGTGGATGCTCAGCCAATGCGCTTCCCGGTGCAGTACGTTAATCGCCCGAATCTCGATTTTCGTGGCTACGCCGGAACGCTGGCATCCGGTCGCGTGGAAGTCGGGCAACGTGTCAAAGTGCTGCCCTCTGGTGTGGAATCAAACGTCGCGCGGATCGTGACTTTGATGGTGATCGCGAAGAAGCCTTTGCCGGAGAAGCGATCACCCTGGTGCTGACGGATGAGATCGACATCAGCCGTGGCGATCTGCTGCTGGCGGCAGACGAAGCGTTACCGGCGGTGCAGAGCGCGTCGGTGGATGTGGTATGGATGGCGGAACAGCCGCTTTCCCCGGGCCAGAGTTACGACATCAAAATTGCCGGTAAGAAGACGCGCGCGCGTATTGATGGCATTCGCTATCAGGTTGATATTAATAACCTTACCCAGCGTGAAGTTGAAAACCTGCCACTGAATGGGATCGGCCTCGTGGATCTCACTTTTGACGAGCCGCTGGTGTTAGATCGTTATCAACAAAATCCGGTGACGGGTGGGCTGATTTTTATCGATCGCCTGAGCAATGTGACCGTGGGTGCCGGTATGGTGCACGAGCCAGTTAGCCAGGCAACTGCTGCGCCATCTGAATTCAGTGCATTCGAACTGGAATTGAATGCTCTGGTTCGTCGCCACTTTCCGCACTGGGGCGCGCGCGATTTGCTGGGGGATAAATAATGGCGCTGCATGACGAAAACGTCGTCTGGCATAGCCATCCGGTCACTGTGCAACAACGCGAGCTACACCACGGTCATCGTGGTGTAGTGCTGTGGTTTACCGGCCTCTCCGGGTCCGGTAAATCAACGGTCGCCGGGGCGCTGGAGGAGGCGTTACATAAACTCGGCGTCAGTACGTATCTGCTGGATGGCGATAATGTTCGCCACGGATTATGCAGCGATCTCGGTTTTAGCGATGCCGATCGTAAAGAGAATATCCGTCGCGTCGGTGAAGTGGCGAATTTGATGGTTGAAGCCGGACTGGTAGTGCTGACCGCATTTATCTCGCCACACCGCGCCGAACGCCAGATGGTTCGCGAACGCGTAGGAGAAGGGCGCTTTATCGAAGTGTTTGTCGATACGCCGCTGGCGATTTGCGAAGCCCGCGATCCAAAAGGCTATATAAGAAAGCGCGTGCCGGTGAACTGCGCAACTTTACGGGAATAGATTCCGTTTACGAAGCGCCTGAATCGGCAGAAATTCATCTCAATGGTGAACAATTAGTAACAAATTTGGTACAGCAATTATTAGATCTGTTGAGACAGAACGATATTATCAGATCCTGAGACACCACCGGTTTCCATGCCCGGTTCGTCAAAGTAACAGGATCAAATATGCGTAATAGCCATAACATTACACTAACAAATAACGACAGCCTTACTGAGGATGAAGAAACCACATGGTCACTGCCTGGTGCCGTGGTCGGTTTTATCTCCTGGTTATTTGCGCTGGCGATGCCGATGTTGATTTATGGCTCTAACACGCTGTTCTTCTTTATCTACACCTGGCCTTTCTTTCTGGCGCTGATGCCCGTCGCGGTAGTGGTGGGGATTGCGCTGCATTCATTGATGGACGGAAAGCTACGCTACAGTATTGTTTTCACCCTGGTGACAGTAGGCATTATGTTTGGCGCACTGTTTATGTGGCTACTGGGCTAATTTGTACTTTCCCGTCTCCTCTGTTCATAATTCAAACCGTAACTAATAATGAGATTATGTTCTGCACGCCCTGGGTATACGTAACAATGGACAAATGTGGTACATTTGCCCGCGTTGTCGCGGTATCCCCAACAGAGGATGTAGAGTCGTCTTCGGATGCATGGGATGATGATGCCGTTTTTCAGGGGGCAGGATGGGTAAACTAACGCTGCTGTTGCTGGCTATTCTGGTCTGGCTACAGTATTCGCTGTGGTTCGGTAAGAACGGTATACATGACTATACCCGCGTCAATGATGATGTGGCGGCACAGCAAGCTACAAACGCGAAACTTAAAGCGCGAAACGATCAACTTTTTGCCGAAATTGACGATCTCAATGGCGGCCAGGAGGCGCTCGAAGAGCGTGCGCGTAATGAACTCAGCATGACCAGGCCGGGCGAAACTTTTTATCGTCTGGTGCCTGACGCGTCGAAGCGCGCACAGTCTGCGGGGCAAAACAATCGATAAATCAGCCCGGGAATTAACATGGCAACCACTCATTTGGATGTTTGCGCCGTGGTTCCCGGCGGCCGGATTTGGCCGTCGAATGCAAACGGAATGTCCTAAGCAATATCTCTCAATCGGTAATCAAACCATTCTTGAACACTCGGTGCATGCGCTGCTGGCGCATCCCCGGGTGAAACGTGTCGTCATTGCCATAAGTCCTGGCGATAGCCGTTTTGCACAAATTCCTCTGGCGAATCATCCGCAAATCACCGTTGTAGATGGCGGTGATGAGCGTGCCGATTCCGTGCTGGCAGGTCTGAAAGCCGCTGGCGACGCGCAGTGGGTATTGGTGCATGACGCCGCTCGTCCTTGTCTGCATCAGGATGACCTCGCGCGATTGTTGGCGTTGAGCGAAACCAGCCGCACGGGAGGGATCCTAGCCGCACCAGTGCGCGATACGATGAAACGTGCCGAACCGGGCAAAAATGCCATTGCTCATACCGTTGATCGCAACGGCTTATGGCACGCGCTGACGCCGCAATTTTTCCCTCGTGAGCTGTTACATGACTGTCTGACGCGCGCTCTAAATGAAGGCGCGACTATTACCGACGAAGCCTCGGCGCTGGAATATTGCGGATTCCATCCTCAGTTGGTCGAAGGCCGTGCGGATAACATTAAAGTCACGCGCCCGGAAGATTTGGCACTGGCCGAGTTTTACCTCACCCGAACCATCCATCAGGAGAATACATAATGCGAATTGGACACGGTTTTGACGTACATGCCTTTGGCGGTGAAGGCCCAATTATCATTGGTGGCGTACGCATTCCTTACGAAAAAGGATTGCTGGCGCATTCTGATGGCGACGTGGCGCTCCATGCGTTGACCGATGCATTGCTTGGCGCGGCGGCGCTGGGGGGATATCGGCAAGCTGTTCCCGGATACCGATCCGGCATTTAAAGGTGCCGACAGCCGCGAGCTGCTACGCGAAGCCTGGCGTCGTATTCAGGCGAAGGGGTATACCCTGGGCAACGTCGATGTCACTATCATCGCTCAGGCACCGAAGATGTTGCCGCACATTCCACAAATGCGCGTGTTTATTGCCGAAGATCTCGGCTGCCATATGGATGATGTTAACGTGAAAGCCACTACTACGGAAAAACTTGGATTTACCGGACGTGGGGAAGGGATTGCCTGTGAAGCGGTGGCGCTACTCATTAAGGCAACAAAATGATTGAGTTTGATAATCTCACTTACCTCCACGGTAAACCGCAAGGCACCGGGCTGCTGAAAGCCAATCCGGAAGACTTTGTGGTGGTGGAAGATTTGGCTTTGAGCCTGATGGTGAAGGTGAGCATATTCTGGTTAGAATCCTCAAAAACGGCTGCAATACCCGTTTTGTGGCGGATGCACTGGCGAAATTCCTGAAAATTCATGCCCGTGAAGTCAGCTTCGCTGGGCAAAAAGACAAACATGCTGTTACGGAACAGTGGTTATGCGCTCGCGTGCCAGGCAAGGAAATGCCCGATCTGAGCGCCTTTCAACTGGAAGGCTGCCAGGTGCTGGAGTATGCGCGGCACAAGCGCAAGCTGCGTTTAGGCGCGCTGAAAGGTAACGCCTTTACCCTGGTTCTGCGCGAAGTGAGCAATCGCGATGACGTTGAACAACGTCTGATCGATATTTGCGTAAAAGGTGTACCGAACTACTTCGGTGCCAACGTTTTGGGATTGGCGGTAGCAACTTGCAGGGGGCGCAGCGCTGGGCGCAAACCAATACTCCGGTGCGCGATCGCAATAACGGAGTTTTTGGTTGTCGGCAGCCCGCAGTGCGTTGTTATCAGATTGTTGCTGAGCGCCTCAAAAAGCAGACGTTAATCAAGTTGTTGACGGCGATGCGCTACATTAGCCGGACGTGGTAGCTGGTTTGTCGCAACCACCGAAGAACTGGCGGAATTACAGCGTCGCGTTAACGATAAAGAGCTGATGATAACCGCCGCATTGCCGGGCAGTGGCGAATGGGGAACTCAGCGTGAAGCGCTGGCATTCGAACAAGCAGCTGTTGCCGCAGAAACTGAATTACAAGCTTTACTGGTGCGCGAAAAAGTTGAAGCCGCGCGCAGAGCGATGCTGCTGTATCCGCAACAATTAAGCTGGAATTGGTGGGATGACGTCACCGTAGAGATCCGTTTCTGGCTTCCGGCGGGTAGTTTTGCAACCAGCGTTGTCAGGGAACTTATCAACACAACAGGTGATTATGCGCATATTGCTGAGTAATGATGACGGGGTACATGCACCCGGTATACAAACGCTGGCGAAAGCCTTGCGTGAGTTTGCTGACGTTCAGGTGGTCGCCCCCGATCGTAACCGCAGCGGCGCTTCAAATTCTCTGACACTGGAATCCTCCTGCGCACGTTTACCTTTGAAAATGGTGATATTGCTGTGCAAATGGGAACCCGACCGATTGCGTCTATCTTGGCGTGAATGCTCTGATGCGTCCGCGCCCGGACATTGTTGTGTCCGGAATTAACGCCGGGCCGAATCTGGGGGATGATGTTATTTATTCCGGTACGGTAGCCGCCGCGATGGAAGGCCGTCATTTAGGTTTTCCGGCGCTTGCCGTCTCGCTTGACGGGCATAAACATTACGACACTGCCGCGGCGGTAACCTGTTCAATTTTGCGCGCACTGTGTAAAGAGCCGTTGCGCACCGGGCGTATTCTTAATATTAACGTTCCGGATTTACCCTTGGATCAAATCAAAGGTATTCGCGTGACGCGCTGCGGTACACGACATCCGGCAGATCAGGTGATCCCGCAGCAAGATCCGCGCGGCAATACGCTGTACTGGATTGGCCCGCCGGGCGGTAAATGTGATGCCGGTCCGGGGACCGATTTTGCTGCGGTAGATGAGGGCTATGTCTCCATCACGCCGCTGCATGTGGATTTAACTGCGCATAGCGCGCAAGATGTGGTTTCAGACTGGTTAAACAGCGTGGGAGTTGGCACGCAATGGTAAGCAGACGCGTACAAGCACTTCTGGATCAATTACGTGCGCAAGGTATTCAGGATGAGCAGGTGCTGAATGCACTTGCTGCCGTGCCGCGTGAAAAATTCGTTGATGAAGCGTTTGAACAAAAAAGCCTGGGACAATATCGCCTTGCCGATAGGTCAGGGGCAGACAATTTCGCAGCCGTATATGGTGGCGCGAATGACCGAATTACTCGAGCTGACGCCGCAGTCGCGGGTGCTGGAAATTGGCACCGGTTCGGGATATCAAACGGCAATCCTGGCGCATCTTGTCCAGCATGTTTGCTCGGTCGAACGGATTAAAGGTTTGCAGTGGCAGGCGCGTCGCCGCCTGAAAAATCTTGATTTACATAATGTTTCAACCCGTCATGGCGATGGATGGCAAGGTTGGCAGGCACGCGCGCCGTTTGACGCTATCATTGTTACGGCGGCACCGCCGGAAATTCCAACTGCGCTAATGACGCAGCTGGACGAAGGCGGGATTCTCGTCTTACCCGTAGGAGGAGCACCAGTATTTGAAACGGGTGCGTCGTCGGGGAGGCGAATTTATTATCGATACCGTGGAGGCCGTGCGCTTTGTCCCTTTAGTGAAGGGTGAGCTGGCTTAAAACGTGAGGAAATACCTGGATTTTTCCTGGTTATTTTGCCGCAGGTCAGCGTATCGTGAACATCTTTTCCAGTGTTCAGTAGGGTGCCTTGCACGGTAATTATGTCACTGGTTATTAACCAATTTTTCCTGGGGGATAAATGAGCGCGGGAAGCCCAAAATTCACCGTTCGCCGCATTGCGGCTTTGTCACTGGTTTCGCTATGGCTGGCAGGCTGTTCTGACACTTCAAATCCACCGGCACCGGTCAGCTCCGTTAATGCAATGCGCCTGCAAATACCAATTCTGGTATGTTGATTACGCCGCCGCCGAAAATGGGGACGACGTCTACAGCCCAGCAACCGCAAATTCAGCCGGTACAGCAGCCACAAATTCAGGCTACTCAACAACCGCAAATCCAGCCAGTACAGCCAGTAGCTCAGCAGCCGGTACAGATGGAAAACGGACGCATCGTCTATAACCGTCAGTATGGGAACATTCCGAAAGGCAGTTATAGCGGCAGTACCTATACCGTGAAAAAAGGCGACACACTTTTCTATATCGCCTGGATTACTGGCAACGATTTCCGTGACCTTGCTCAGCGCAACAATATTCAGGCACCATACGCGCTGAACGTCGGTCAGACCTTACAGGTGGGTAATGCTTCCGGTACGCCAATCACTGGCGGAAATGCCATTACCCAGGCCGATGCAGCAGAGCAAGGAGTTGTGATCAAGCCTGCACAAAATTCCACCGTTGCTGTTGCGTCGCAACCGACAATTACGTATTCTGAGTCTTCGGGTGAACAGAGTGCTAACAAAATGTTGCCGAACAACAAGCCAACTGCGACCACGGTCACAGCGCCTGTAACGGTACCAACAGCAAGCACAACCGAGCCGACTGTCAGCAGTACATCAACCAGTACGCCTATCTCCACCTGGCGCTGGCCGACTGAGGGCAAAGTGATCGAAACCTTTGGCGCTTCTGAGGGGGGCAACAAGGGGATTGATATCGCAGGCAGCAAAGGACAGGCAATTATCGCGACCGCAGATGGCCGCGTTGTTTATGCCGGTAACGCGCTGCGCGGCTACGGTAATCTGATTATCATCAAACATAATGATGATTACCTGAGTGCCTACGCCCATAACGACACAATGCTGGTCCGGGAACAACAAGAAGTGAAGGCGGGGCAAAAAATAGCAACCATGGGTAGCACCGGAACCAGTTCAACACGCTTGCATTTTGAAATTCGTTACAAGGGGAAATCCGTAAACCCGCTGCGTTATTTGCCGCAGCGATAAATCGGCGGAACCAGGCTTTTGCTTGAATGTTCCGTCAAGGGATCACGGGTAGGAGCCACCTTATGAGTCAGAATACGCTGAAAGTTCATGATTTAAATGAAGATGCGGAATTTGATGAGAACGGAGTTGAGGTTTTTGACGAAAAGGCCTTAGTAGAAGAGGAACCCAGTGATAACGATTTGGCCGAAGAGGAACTGTTATCGCAGGGAGCCACACAGCGTGTGTTGGACGCGACTCAGCTTTACCTTGGTGAGATTGGTTATTCACCACTGTTAACGGCCGAAGAAGAAGTTTATTTTGCGCGTCGCGCACTGCGTGGAGATGTCGCCTCTCGCCGCCGGATGATCGAGAGTAACTTGCGTCTGGTGGTAAAAATTGCCCGCCGTTATGGCAATCGTGGTCTGGCGTTGCTGGACCTTATCGAAGAGGGCAACCTGGGGCTGATCCGCGCGGTAGAGAAGTTTGACCCGGAACGTGGTTTCCGCTTCTCAACATACGCAACCTGGTGGATTCGCCAGACGATTGAACGGGCGATTATGAACCAAACCCGTACTATTCGTTTGCCGATTCACATCGTAAAGGAGCTGAACGTTTACCTGCGAACCGCACGTGAGTTGTCCCATAAGCTGGACCATGAACCAAGTGCGGAAGAGATCGCAGAGCAACTGGATAAGCCAGTTGATGACGTCAGCCGTATGCTTCGTCTTAACGAGCGCATTACCTCGGTAGACACCCCGCTGGGTGGTGATTCCGAAAAAGCGTTGCTGGACATCCTGGCCGATGAAAAAGAGAACGGTCCGGAAGATACCACGCAAGATGACGATATGAAGCAGAGCATCGTCAAATGGCTGTTCGAGCTGAACGCCAAACAGCGTGAAGTGCTGGCACGTCGATTCGGTTTGCTGGGGTACGAAGCGGCAACACTGGAAGATGTAGGTCGTGAAATTGGCCTCACCCGTGAACGTGTTCGCCAGATTCAGGTTGAAGGCCTGCGCCGTTTGCGCGAAATCCTGCAACGCAGGGGCTGAATATCGAAGCGCTGTTCCGCGAGTAAGTAAGCATCTGTCAGAAAGGCCAGTCTCAAGCGAGGCTGGCCTTTTTTCTTTCGGTTGGTGAGTCGGTGTATTTGTAGTCTGGATAAGACGCGATAGCGTCGCATCCGGAAATTTGCCCCCTATGCGTTCATCATCTTGCGCACCAGCTGCATAAACAGCTCCTGCTCTTCTCCACTCAAACGCCCCAAAAATTCCTCATCCACGCTGTCACCAATGGGTATCGCCGCAGCAAGTATCTTTTCGCCTTCGGCAGTCAACCAGACAAAGCGTCGCCGCTTATCAGCGGGGTCATGTTCACGTCTGACTAAGCCACGATTTTCCATTCTTGCCAACATTTCTGCTAACGTTGCTTTGGTGCTGACAGCTGCTTCTATCAGTGCCACCTGTTCGATACCAGGTTTATCAGCAATGGCGCGCATCACCGCGTACTGTGGTTTGGTCAGGTCAGGTAACTCGTGCTGCCAGCGAGCCGTGTGCTGCTGAAAAAGCTGTCGTAACTGATGGAACGCTTTATTTCGTAACGCCATGTAAACTCCGGGCTAATTCTCTGTCGCTATCATAGCGGTTTTTTAGTGACGAAGAAGATGTTGTTACTTTTCAATCCTTGCCGCTGTGGAAATGAAGGAGTATGTTAATAATAACGTCGTATACGAACAATTAAGAGGATAAGCAATGAAACTGATCGTCGGGATGACAGGGGCTACCGGTGCGCCTCTTGGTGTGGCATTACTGCAAGCGCTGCGGGATATGCCGAATGTCGAGACTCATCTGGTGATGTCGAAGTGGGCGAAAACCACCATTGAACTAGAAACGCCTTACAGCGCTCACGATGTTGCTGCCCTCGCAGACTTCAGCCATAACCCGGCGGATCAGGCGGCGATCATCTCATCCGGTTCTTTCGTACCGACGGCATGATCGTTATTCCGTGCAGTATGAAAACGCTCGCCGGTATCCGCGCTGGTTACGCCGATGGCCTGGTAGGGCGCGCGGCGGACGTCGTGCTCAAAGAAGGCCGCAAACTGGTGCTGGTGCCGCGTGAAATGCCGCTTAGCACCATCCATCTCGAAAATATGCTCGCACTTTCACGCATGGGCGTGGCGATGGTGCCGCCGATGCCTGCCTTTTTATAACCATCCCGAAACGGTAGATGACATTGTCCACCATGTGGTAGCCCGCGTGCTGGATCAATTTGGCCTCGAACATCCCCATGCCAGGCGCTGGCAAGGATTGCCGCAGGCCCGGAATTTTTCTCAGGAGAATGAATAATGGCATTTGATGATTTACGCAGCTTTTTACAGGCGCTTGATGACCACGGCCAGTTACTGAAAATCAGCGAAGAGGTGAACGCTGAGCCGGATCTGGCAGCAGCAGCTAACGCCACCGGGCGTATCGGCGACGGCGCGCCCGCGCTGTGGTTTGATAATATTCGCGGCTTTACCGATGCCCGCGTGACGATGAATACCATCGGTTCCTGGCAGAACCACGCGATTTCCCTTGGCCTGCCACCAAACACCCCGGTCAAAAAGCAGATTGATGAGTTTATCCGCCGCTGGGATAACTTCCCGATTGCCCCGGAGCGCCGCGCCAATCCAGCCTGGGCGCAGAACACCGTCGATGGCGAAGAGATTAACCTGTTCGATATCCTGCCGCTGTTTCGTTTAAACGATGGCGATGGCGGTTTCTATCTCGACAAAGCTGCGTGGTTTCCCGCGATCCGCTCGACCCAGATAACTTCGGCAAGCAGAACGTCGGCATCTACCGCATGGAAGTGAAGGGCAAGCGTAAGCTCGGCCTGCAACCGGTGCCGATGCACGATATCGCCCTGCATCTGCATAAAGCAGAAGAGCGCGGTGAAGATCTGCCGATTGCGATCACGCTCGGTAACGATCCGATCATCACGCTGATGGGGGCCACGCCGCTGAAATACGATCAGTCTGAGTATGAAATGGCAGGCGCGCTGCGTGAAAGCCCGTACCCGATCGCCACCGCCCCGCTGACCGGTTTTGATGTGCCGTGGGGTTCAGAAGTGATCCTCGAAGGGTTATCGAAAGCCGTAAACGCGAAATCGAAGGGCCGTTCGGTGAGTTACCGGGCACTACTCCGGCGGGCGTAACATGACCGTGGTGCGCATCGATAAGTCTCTTACCGCACCAGGCCGATTTTCGAATCGCTGTACCTCGGTATGCCGTGGACCGAAATCGACTACCTGATGGGGCCAGCCACCTGCGTGCCGCTGTATCAGCAGCTGAAAGCCGAGTTCCCGGAAGTGCAGGCGGTAAACGCCATGTACACCCATGGCCTGCTGGCGATTATCTCCACCAAAAAACGCTACGGCGGCTTTGCCCGCGCGGTGGGCCTGCGCGCAATGACCACGCCGCATGGTCTGGGCTACGTGAAGATGGTGATTATGGTCGATGAAGACGTTGACCCGTTCAACCTGCCGCAGGTGATGTGGGCGCTCTCCTCGAAAGTGAACCCGGCAGGGATTTGGTGCAGTTGCCGAATATGTCCGTGCTGGAACTCGATCCAGGCTCAAGCCCTGCGGGGATCACCGACAAGCTGATTATCGACGCCACTACGCCTGTCGCCCCGGACAACCGTGGTCACTACAGCCAACCGGTGGTGGATTTACCGGAAACCAAAGCCTGGGCTGAAAAACTGACCGCTATGCTGGCTGCACGTAAATAAGGAGAAGAAGATGATTTGTCACGTTGTGCCGATGAACAGATTGAAGTGATGGCGAAATCGCCGGTGAAAGATGTCTGGACGGTATATCAGTGCCAGCATTGCCTTTATACCTGGCGCGATACCGAACCGCTGCGCCGTACCAGCCGCGAACATTATCCCGAAGCGTTCCGCATGACGCAGAAAGATATTGATGACGCGCCAATGGTGCCGAGCATCCCGCCGCTGCTGGTGGAAGGTAAGCGTTAAATAAAAGGTCCGATGCCCATCGGACCTTTTTATTAAGGTCAAATTACCGCCCATACGCACCAGGTAATTAAGAATCCGGTAAAACCGAGAATGGTCGTTAACACTGTCCAGGTTTTCAGACCGTCTGCTACCGACAACCCCAGATATTTGGTCACAATCCAGAACCCTGAGTCATTAATATGTGACGCGCCAAGCCCACCAAAGCAGGCTGCCAGCGTCACCAATACGCACTGAATCGGATTCAATCCCATCACCGCTTCTGAGAGTAACCCGCCGGTTGTCAGGATTGCTACGGTTGCTGACCCCTGCGATGCACGCAGAGCCAGTGAAATAATAAATGCGGCTGGTAACAGAGGCAGGTCAATCATTTGTAGCATATTGGCAAGGGCTTTGCCGACGCCCGATTCCACCAGCACTTTGCCAAATACCCCTCCAGCACCAGTAACCAAAATCACTACCGCCGCAGTGGGAAGGGCTGAGCCCATAATGTCGCTGGTGTGTTGTAAGCTCCAGCCGCGACGTAAAGCCAATAACCAGAATGCCAGCACCAGCGCAATCATTAGAGCTACCATTGGTGAGCCGATCAGCTGTAGCGTACCAAGCAGGGGATGCGAAGGCGGCATCAGTGTTGCGGAAACCGTACCCGCATGATAATCGCGATAGGAATAACAATTAGCGAGGTGACCAGCGCGACGCCCGGTGGATTTATTTTATCGCTTAATTTTGTTGCGCCTTCCTCACTGGCCGGAGCCAGTTGCATCTGTTCCAGTACTTCCACCGACATCGCATATTGGCGCGTATTGATTATTTTCGCTGCAAAGTAGCCAACAATCTACGGGAATAGAAATCGCAATACCGATGATGGTTAGCCAGCCGATGTCTGCGTGGAGTAACCCCGCTGCGGCGACAGGGCCTGGATGCGGCGGTACCGCCACATGAACAGTTAGCATGATTCCAGCGACAGGCAGGCCAAATTGAGTGGCGATATTTTGGCAACCTTGGCAAAACCGTAAATGATTGGCGCAAGAATAATAAAGCGACATCAAAGAAGACGGGAATACCGAGGAAGAACGCTGCCAGAGTCAGCGCAGCGATAGTTCGTTTGTCACCTAACTTGCGACTGAAATAATTAGCCAGTGACTCTGCACCACCAGAGTGTTCGATCATACGCCCCAGCATAGCGCCCAGACCAATAATAATAGTGACGGAACCAAGCACACCGCCCATCCCGGCGATCATCACTTTACCCACTTCGCCCGCCGGTATACCCGCCGCAAGTGCGACTAACAGGCTGACGAGGAGCAGAGCAACGAATGGTTGTACCTTTGCCTTGATGACCAGCAGCAACAGCATGATTACGCCAGCTAACGCAATGCATAACAATGTAATTGTGGACATGGGAAACCCTGTCTGAAGTTATAGTTAACCTACCCCATCCGTAGATGGGGGGATGTATGGGTACGTTGTAATTAGGGATTTAACGAATTAGCGCCAGGCGTCAAACCAGCCAAGCCCTTCTTCGGTGAGGCCACGAGGTTTATATTCACAACCGATCCAGCCCTGATATCCCACCTCATCGAACAGGCGGAACAGCCACGGATAGTTGATTTCTCCATCGTCCGGTTCATGTCGATCAGGTAGTCCGGCAATTTGTACGTGCGCATATTTCCCAGCGTAGTCGCGGATTAAATGCGTCAGGTTGCCATCTACTTTTTGCGCATGAAAAGTATCTAGTTGAATAAACACGTTATCTCGCGCAACCTCTTCAACAATAGCCAGTGCCTGATACTGGCTGGAGAAGAGATAATGAGGCTTAACGTCGGGGCTGAGTGCTTCAACTAATATTCGCTTGCCGTGTAGCGCAAAGCGGTCGGCAGCGTAGCGGAGATTATCGATAAATACTGCCCGGTACCGTTCAGCGTCTTCGCCAGCGGGCACGACGCCTGCCATCACATGGACTTGTTCACAATTGAGCGCCAATGCATATTCCAGTGCCAGGTCGATGTCTGCGTGTGCTTCGTGCTCACGTCCGGGAAGGGCGGATAATCCCCATTCCCCCGCATTAATATCTCCGGGAGCGGTATTGAACAGCGCCAGTGTCAGATGGTTTTGCTCCAGTTGCTTTTGGATTTGCAGGGTGGAGTAGTCATAGGGAAACAGAAATTCCACAGCATCGAACCCGGCTTTTCGCGCTGCGGCGAAGCGTTCAATAAAAGGCACTTCGGTGAACATCATGGATAAATTAGCTGCAAAACGAGGCATTGCATTAACTCCTTAATTCCGCAATTTCACCTGCGGTCAGATAACGGATCGGGCGGTCACCGAGAATAAAAATCAGCTTTGCCGTTTCCTCCAGCTCTTCCATATTGTTGGCGGCTTCTTGCAGGCTTTCACCGCAAACCACTGGGCCATGATTTGCCAGTAAAAAAGCCTGATTGTCTGCTGCCAGTTCCGCCAGATCCTGTGCGATGCGTTTATCGCCCGGTCGGTAATAAGGCACCAGCGGACATTTCCCATCCGCATCACCACGTATGGTGTGAACGGACGAATAACGTTGCTGCTGTCCAGCCCTTGCAGGCAGGAAAGCGCCGTCGACCATGTGCTGTGCAAATGCACCACCGCTTTACAGCGCGGATTGTTGCGATACAGCGCCAGATGAAAGAGCACCTCTTTCGAGGGTTTGTCACCACTTAACCATTCGCCATCCGCGGCGACTTTGGAAAGCCGCTGCGGATCGAGATTGCCCAGGCATGAACCTGTCGGTGTCGCCAGTAAATTCCCGTCAGGTAAAAGCAGCGACAGATTGCCAGCCGAACCGGTTGCATAGCCGCGCTGAAAGAATGAACTGGCAATCCGCGTCATCTCCTCTCGCAAAGACTGCTCTACTTTTGCGAAATCGCTCATGATAAAAACTCTCTTTGGGCTCGTGAAAAAAAAGCTTCATCACCGAAGTTGCCAGATTTAAGGGCGAGTGAGACAGGCTTATCCAGTGCGTTTACCCACGGCACGCCGGGGGAAATGGTTGGGCCAATATGAAACCCTTTTATGCCCAGGCTCTGTGTGACTACGCCGGAGGTCTCACCGCCTGCGACAATAAAGCGTGTCACGCCTTCCGCTGCTAACCGCGCCGCTAGTTGAGAAAATAGAGTTTCTACTGCCTGACTGGCTTTTTGTGCACCGTATTGCTGTTGAATTGCTGCCAATGCGTCAGTGCTGGCGGTGGCAAAAACCAGTGGAGCAAGTACACTTCCTGGCCCAGAACCCACTCTGCCAGTTCGTGTGCATAAGCGGCCAGAGTTTCGGTTGAGAGGCAGCGTGCCACATCAACTTCACGGGCTGGTGCAATTTGACGGTAATGTGCCACCTGGCGGTTGGTCATTTGAGAGCATGAACCGGAGAGCACTACGCCGCGCCCAGCGAGCGGATGCCCTGCTTCGCGAGCCTGGTTACCGTTTTCTTGCGCCCACTGCCGGGCCAGGCCAATCGCCAGACCAGAACCGCCCGTTACCAGTGGGGCATCGCGCAAGGCTTCTCCCTGAATTTCCAGATGGTGTTCGGTCAGCGCATCAAGCACCGCGTAGCGGTAGCCCTCTTGCTGTAAGCGAGCCAGCTCTTGACGAACGGCATCCACACCTTGTTCGAAAACATGTGCCGAAACGACGCCGCAGCGCCCTGTGGATTGCGCTTCAACCAGACGGGGAAGATAGCTGTCGGTCATGGGATTTACCGGGTGATGGCGCATCCCGGATTCGGCCAGCAGTTGATTCATTACGAACAAATACCCCTGATAAACCGTACGTCCGTTGACCGGCAGGGCCGGAGAGAAGACCGTAAACGGCGTGTCGAGAGCATCCATTAATGCATCGGTAACCGGGCCGATATTACCTTTCGCCGTACTGTCGAAAGTAGAGCAGTATTTGAAATAGATCTGTTTGCAACCTTGCTGTTGCAACCAGCTCAGAGCCGCCAGCGATTGCTGTGTGGCTTCAACCACCGGACAGGAGCGCGTTTTCAGGCTGATCACCAGTGCGTCGATTGCTTCCGGCATTTTACCTGTTGGAACACCGTTAATTTGTACCGTTGGTAGACCGTTTTCCACCAGAAAACTGGCGATATCCGTCGCGCCGGTAAAATCATCGGCGATAACGCCAATCTTGATCATGATTTCGCTCCCGGTAGAGTGATGCCAGAGAAAATCTTGATAACTGCGCTATCGTCTTCTTTCCCGTAACCTGCGTTACTGGCGCTGGTGAACATATTCAATGCTGTTGAGGCCAATGGCAGCGGGAAGTGCAGGGCTTTGGCTGTATCGGCAACCAGACCAAGATCCTTAACAAAAATATCGACGGCTGAATGCGGGGTGTAATCGCCATCCACCACATGACGCATCCGGTTTTCGAACATCCAGGAATTTCCGGCGGCATTGGTCACGACGTCATACATCACATCCAGCGGGATCCCCGCACGGGCTGCAAGTGCCATCGCTTCGGCTCCGGCAGCAATATGTACGCCCGCTAACAACTGGTGAATAATTTTTACGGTCGAACCTAGTCCCGGTTCTGCACCTATGCGATAAACTTTTCCGGCAACGGCTTCCAGCACGGGTGCCAGTCGTTCAAAGGCAATATCGCTACCGGAGCCATGACAGTCATTTCACCGTTAGCGGCTTTTACTGCACCACCAGAAACTGGCGCATCCAGCATTTCCAGATCGAATCCAGCCAGAGCGGTAGCAATTTCTTGCGCATCAGCACTAGCGATAGTGGAAGAAACCATTACTGCCGTACCGGGTTTCAGATGTTGTGCAACGCCTGTTTCACCAAACAGCACCTGTTTAACCTGGGCCGCATTGACCACCAGCACCAGCAGAGCGTCCAGTTTTTCGGCAAACGTCGCGGCGTTATCAGAAACCCCGCAAGCACCTGCCTCTTTCAACGTAGCGCAGGCATTGCTGTTCAGTCTGCGCCCCAGGTCAGAAAGACCTGCGCGGACACATGACAGTGCTGCTCCCATTCCCATTGACCCTAAGCCAACGATACCGACATGAAACTCAGATCCCGTTTTCATCTGCTCTCCTTGTTAATTTAAGTGATATTTTGTTTGATATTGTGAATATAAGCGCTGGAAGATAACGATATGGTGAGCTGATTCACATAAATTAACATTGTGTGTTATTTTATGTGACTAAGCGTTAGTTGCGCCGCGCACGTTTCGCAGGCAAATAGCGTAGAATGTCAGCAGGACAAAGGAAGGAGCAAAAGTTGATACCCGTAGAGCGTCGCCAAATCATCCTTGAGATGGTAGCTGAAAAAGGCATTGTCAGTATTGCTGAACTAACGGACAGAATGAATGTGTCACATATGACCATTCGTCGGGATTTACAAAAACTGGAGCAGCAGGGAGCCGTTGTGCTGGTGTCCGGAGGCGTCCAGTCTCCGGGACGCGTGGCGCATGAACCTTCTCATCAGGTAAAAACTGCGCTGGCAATGACGCAAAAAGCGGCTATTGGCAAGCTGGCGGCAAGTCTTGTTCAGCCGGGAAGTTGTATCTATCTGGATGCGGGAACGACCACGTTAGCGATAGCACAGCATCTGATTCACATGGAGTCACTGACTGTGGTCACAAACGATTTCGTTATTGCGAACTACTTGCTCGACAACAGTAATTGCACAATTATTCACACTGGCGGTGCAGTGTGTCGGGAAAACCGTTCCTGTGTCGGGGAAGCCGCTGCGACCATGCTGCGCAGCC
>ENA-OQER01000729-OQER01000729.1-human-gut-metagenome-genome-assembly--contig:-NODE-729-length-17458-cov-2.481680_pt1 | contig 17458 bp, 26 predicted proteins | sample MGYA00242797_ERZ504639 | MGnify/ENA primary metagenome ERZ504639 (study PRJEB26092, sample SAMD00036306) | human gut metagenome | host: Homo sapiens | study: EMG produced TPA metagenomics assembly of...
CTGCCTTCCAGCAGCACTGTGCCGCCCATGGGGCCAGCTGGCCCGCCAGTGTGCGCAGTAAGGTGGATTTGCCTGCGCCGTTGGGGCCAATGAGAGTCAGGATCTGGCCCGGCTGCACCCCGAGGCAAATATCCGAGAGCAGCGGTGTCTTGCCGTAGCCGATGGCAAGCTCCCGCGCAGTGCAAAGTGCTTTTTCGTTCATCATGCGCCTCCCGCTCTGAATTGCGCCGCACCAGCAGCCAGATGACCACCGGCGCGCCGAACACGGCCGTGACCGAGCTGATGGACAGCTCCGTGGGCGCGAACAGACTGCGGCCAGCAGGTCGCAGAACAGGCAGAAAGCCGCACCGCCCAAGCAGCACCCCGGCAGCACATACAGCGGCTTTGCGCTGCCCAGCAGCTGCTTGACAAGGTGCGGCACCGCGATGCCTACAAAGGAGATCGGCCCCGCAAAGGCAGTGACACAGCCGCCAGCAGGCTGGATAGCAGCACCAGCGCTGCCGAGAAAGGCTTGACATTCACGCCCACGCTGCGGGCGTACTCCTCGCCCATCTGATAGGCGGCCATGGGCTTGGAAAGCAGAAAGGATGCCGCCAGCGCAGGCAGCACCACCAGTGCCGCAGCCTGTACATTGGCCCATGTCACGCCGGAAAAGCTGCCCTGCGACCAGTTGTGCAGATTGACGATGTTGGAGTCCTGTGCAAAGGCCACCACGATATCGGTGATGGCGGAGCAGATATAGCCGATCATCACACCGCAGATGACCAGAATGCTCATGCGCTGCACCCGCCGGCCACCGCCAGCACAAAGGCCATGGAAGCATGCACCCGCAAAGGCAGCCGCGATCATCGTGGCCGAGCTGGTCAGCATCCCGCGGTCCAGAAACACCACCATGGTCAGGGCCACCGCCAGCTTTGCGCCGCTGGAAACGCCCATAACAAATGGCCCGGCAATGGGGTTTGCAAAAAAGGTCTGCAGAAGGTAGCCTGCCGCGCTGAGGGCTGCCCCCAACAGCGCCGCCATGACCGCGCGGGGCAGGCGCAGCTGCAGGATGATGTTCCCCGCAAGCGCATCGCCGCCCTTGCCCAGCAGCGCCGTCAGCACCGCACCCGGTGCAAGGGATACGCTGCCCCAGAACAGGTTCAGCGCAAAAAGCACAGCCACGGCTGCCGCAAGGGCAATATAGGCGGCTGCAAGGCGTCTGGTACGGGTCATAGGCTTTCCTTTCTGTAAAATTTTCCTTCTTTAATCCACATGGGTGAGGAATTTCAGGGTACTGGCGGCAGGTGTGCCCTTGGTAAACACCCGGTTCATGTCCACGATCAGGTCTGCTAGCTCCATGCTCTGCTGGAACAGGCTCTGGGTGGTGCACCACACCTGACCGTTCTGCACCGCTTTGAATTCGTTCAGCAGCGGGAAACGCTCGGTCAGCTGGCTCACCGATGCGATCATGCCCTCGATGGCGCTGTTGTAGATGAGCACATCGGCATCCTTTGCACCTGCATAGAAGTCCTCAAGCGGCAGGTTCATGGTAGCAAGGCTGTTACCATTGTCCGTCAGGTCCGCAAAGACATAGCTGCCGCCTGCCATTTCGATCATGCGGGCCACATAGTCACTGCCCTTGCGCACAGTGGCAAGGTTGTTGGTGGTCAGCGAGAAGAAGGCACAGCTTTTTCCCGTGGGTTCCTGCGAGAGGATGGGCTGAACGGCTGTCTCCTGCGCGGAAAACACCTGCTCGGCCTGTTCTTCCCTGCCCAGCAGGATGCCGTAAAGCTTGATCCACTCCATGCGGGCCAGCGGGTCGCTCTCGTAGCTGGAACGCTCCACCAGCACCGGGATGCCAAAGTGTTCCAGCTGCTCCTTTACCTCCGGCGTGTGCAGGATCATGGTATTCTCAATGGCAAGGCGGCAGCCCGCTGCAGGATCTGCTCGTAATCCGGGGCGCTGTACTTGCTGCATACGCGATTTTTCCCTCTTCCATGGCCTGCTTCACCTCAGGCAGATACCAGCCTCGGCCTTGGTGCCGGAAAAGGCCACGCTGTCCAGTGCGTCCAGATGTAAAAGCAGATCCATCACCGAGGTGGAGACCAGATAAATATTCTCCACCGGCTGGCGCAGCACAGTCACATCAGCAGGCAGACCGTCCACCTCCGCAGCATCTTCCGGCACAACAAGGAACCGTGCATCTGACTCCGCGATGGTCAGCATGGTATAGCCGCCCTCATAGCAGTCCGCTGTGAACTGCTGTGCATAGTCCAGCTTGTAATGATGGGAAAAAACAAGACTTTCCGTATTGGCAGGTTGAGTCTTGCTGCCGCAGCCGGTCAGCGTCAGCGCCGCAGCAGGGATCAGTTTCAGAAATTGGTTGCGAGTGATTTTCATTCAAATATCCGGACGTTTGTCGTTCCGACCCCTCTTGTGAAAAGGCGTTTGGAGCGGCCCTGCGGTTGCGCAGCAATGAAAGCCCCAGTGGGTCTTTCAAGCAGGCGAGCGATCTGCGATAGCAGATGGAAGGGCTTTGCCCTGACAAGCGTCGGGGCCACGACAAACGCGAAATCCAAAAATATTTTTCCTTAGAATCAGCGGTTCTCCAGTGCGGTCAGCTTGTCGATGCGGCGCTGATGGCGGCCGCTTCAAACTCGGTGTTCAGGAAGAGATCCACCAGCTGGCAGGCAAGGCCGGGGCCGACCACGCGGCCGCCCATACACAGGGCGTTGGCGTCGTTGTGGCGGCGGGTATACTCGCAGCTGAAGCTGTCAGAGCAGCAGCAGGCACGAATGCCTTGATCTTGTTTGCTGCCATGCTGATGCCCACGCCGGTGCCGCAGAACAGCAGTGCCTTGCTGCACTCGCCGCTCACAACTGCATCGCAGGCGGGCACGGCCATATCGGGGTAATCCACGCTGTCGGTGCTATGGGTGCCAAAATCGATGTATTCCAGCCCCAGCTCCTTCAGATGCGCCTTGACAGCTTCTTTCAGTTCAAATCCGCCGTGGTCAGCGGCCAGTGCAATGGGTTTTGCCATGGAAATGTTCCTTTCTCTCAGTCACGCAGGGTTTTATGCCTGCTCCTTGTTTTGGGCGGCATTGGCTACAGCTTCTGCTGCAAGGCGCTCTGCGCGCTCCCTCTCGGCCTGACTCAGGCGGTGGTAGTCCGGCAGCAGAGCCTCCGGCAGCACAGCCTTTCCGGCTTCGGCCATCTGCTTTGCCACAAGGGCCACTGCAGCAGCACGCCCGCCGCGCAGGGCCGCAGGTGCCTGCAGCACGCCCGGCACACTGCCGTATTTATTATAGCACAGAGATGCGCCATCACCAACAAAAAACAGGGGCTTTTTGCAATTTTCTACAAAATCGGCCAGATCTGCCACCGCCCGGGCATCGTCTTCCAGCAGGCGGCTGTGGGTGGCAAGGTCGAACGCGGCACTGTATACCTGCGCACGGCGGGCATCCAGTGCGCACAGCACGGTGCCCTCGCCCGTGTGGGCTGCGGCCAGTGCTTCCAGCGTGGAGACCGGTGCGCACAGCGTTTCCCGCGGGAAGGCCAGACCCTTGACCGCCGCCAGACCGATGCGCAGCCCGGTAAAACTGCCGGGGCCTGCGTTGACACCGTACAAGTCAATATCTGCACAGGTCATGCCGCACATCTTCAGGCAGGTGTCGATCATGGGCATCAGCGTTCGCTGTGGGTCATGCCTGCGTCCAGATACACCTCGTACAGCAGGCGGTCACCCTGCGAAAGAGCCACACCAGCCGTTTTGCCCGCTGTATCCACAGCTAAGATGTTCATAGCGTTACCCCCTCAATGGTGATTCTGCGGGTGTTCTCGTCCACGCGTTGGATGTCCACCCGGATGGGGTTTTCCAGTGCCAGCAGGTCTGCAAAGTTCTCGCTCCACTCTGCTGCCACAATGGCCCCCTGATCCAAATAATCGTAAAAGCCTGCAGCACACAGGTCGTTCTCAGTGGAAATACGGTACAGGTCAAAGTGCGCCAGCGGCTTTGGGCCGCGGTAGTAGTTCACAATGGCAAAGGTTGGGCTGGACACCGGGTCGGTGCAGCCAAGGCCCTCGGCAAGGCCTCAGTAAAAGCGGTCTTGCCCGCGCCCAGCCCGCCGGTGAACGCAACCAGCGAACCCGGTGTCAGCACTGCGGCCATACGGGCACCCAGCGCCACCGTCTCGCGCGGGAGTGGGTGATATATTCTGACATGAAGCTTACCTCATTTTATAAAGCAAAAGGGACGGCAGAATGCTCTGCCGTCCTTTAGTATAATATACTTTGTGCAAAAGTGCAATGCCGTGTGTTGCTTACGCCGCCGCATCCACATCCGCTGCCGTGTAGGGGTTAGGCAGTGCAGCGCTTCGGTCTCCGCTGAGCATCGCATAGGATGCCGCCGCATGGGACCGTCTGCCGCCCTGCTCGTTGTACCAGATGATATCATCGGTGCCGTAGATGCTCTTGGCATAGTCCACGGCCTGTTCCAGCGTTTCGCCCTCGATCATCCGGTTTACAGCGGCCCACAGCATACTGCGGGAATACACCGAGTAGACATTGTTCACATAGCCATCACCGCCTTGGCACCGCCTGCCAGCAGGCCGTCTGCCATAGAGGTGTCCACATGGCCGTTCTTGCCGTAGAACTCGCAGGTCTCGCTGAGCACGATGCCATTGCCGCGGTAGGCACTGCGGAAGAAATCGCCGTTGACGGCATACATACCGTTCACCTTGACCACGCGGTGGGCCAGCAGGTCAAAGCCATAGCGCAGATCGCTCCAGAAATCCGATCTCTCGGTCAGCAGGATCAGCGGTTCCGTGGTAGTCTTTTTGAACAGCCAGCCGTATTCATAGGTGTAGTACGCGCCGTGGGTGCTCAGGATGCACAGGTCGTAACGGCCCATCCTGCGCAGGTCGGATACGGTAACGGTGGTATCCAGATCCGTCTGCAGGCCCACCGAATCCCAATAGGTCTGCATGTAGGCATAATACGGGTAGCGGGTGCTGTTGATCGTGTTGTCAAACGCATAATAGATCGCCGCCGTGCCCACCCGCTTGTTCTCTGCCAGCTCCTGCAGCTGGCTCTCGTCCAGCTCCGGCAGGGCTGCGGTGTTCTCCTCCTCCGGGTCGGTAAGCAAGATGCCGCCCAGCGCGCCGCAGCTGTAGGTAAAGCTGATCATCCGTTTTCGGCATCGGTGTAGACAGACCCCTGCTTCACAAGGCCCTGTGCGGTCAGCGCATCCAGCTGCTGCAAAGCAGCATCTGTGCGCTCGTCCTCGGTCATCTGTGCATAGTCGCTGCCTCCGGTCAGTGCGGTCACAGCAGCATCTGCCTGCTGCATCTCGCGCACATCTGTGGCCGAAAGGCTCTGCTGCACAGCCGCCTGTTCTTCCGGCTGCTGTGCAAAAGCCGCTGTGGGCAGCGCTGTGAGCGCGAAAGCCAAAGCGCACAGTGCACACCCAAAACGGCGGAGCATATCGTGTTCCATTCCCATTTCCTCCGGGCATATCTGCCGCCCAATGCGGCACGCCGCCCTTTTCCAGCAGGCATCTTCCTGCCATTTTCTTTGCGCGGCAGGCGCTCTGCAAAGGAGCTTTCTGCTGCACCTTCATTGTAGATGGTGCGGTCTGCTTTGTCAAGCATTCGTGCGGATTTTGCAAAGCTGTCACACCCGGTGGATTGCAAACGGTGTGCAGGCTGTGTATAATAGGATAAACTGGGTTGGTATTGCCCGCTGCAGCGGCAAAACCCGGTGTGCATCTGGGAACGAAAGGTGGTGCTTTCTTGGAAAGCATTCGACAATATTTTAAACGAACGGATAAGATCTATCTGCTGCTGTGCATCTTCAGCAGCACCATGGCGGTGGTGGCTCTTGCCTCCTGGGCCGCAAAGCAGGGCAACGGTTTTGCCACGGACGAGATCACTGGTGCCATTACCGGCATCGGCGATTACCGCCGCGCGCTGGTGCAGGCCGGTGCGGCGGTGCTTGGCATCGTGATCGCGCTGCTGCTCTCCTGCATCGACTACCGCAGCCTTGTCAAGGTGTGGCCGGTGCATGTAGCCCTGACATGGGGTCTGGTGCTGCCCACGCTGTTCATCGCAATGTGGCCATCGGCCCGCTGACCATCGGCTTCAACGCCGGTGACACCGACAACTACTCCTGGTACAAGCTGGGCGGCTTTACCTTCCAGCCCACGGAGCTGGCAAAGATCAGCTTTATCCTTACCTTTGCCATGCACCTGAACAATGTGCGCAGCCGCATCAACGAGCCAAAGGAGCTGGTAAAGCTTCTGCTGCATCTGGCCGTGCCCATCCTTATCATCCACATTCAGGGCGACGACGCACCGCCATCATCTACGCCATCATCGGCTGCTGCATGATGTTTGCAGCGGGCCTGAGCTGGAAGTATATCATCGGTGCCATCTCGGCAGCAGCTGTGGCCGTGGCGGCGGCGTTTGCCTTTTTCAGCGATAAGATCGGCAAGGGCTACCAGTGTACCGCATTCTGGCCGTTATCGACCCGGAGAATTCCACCGGCTGGGCACCCAACGAAGCCACTTGGAAAAACATCATCTACCAGCAGCAGCGCGGCGAGATCGCCATCGGCTCCGGCGGCATCTTCGGCAACGGCCTGTTCAGCGGCCGGTACTACAGCGTGCCCAATGCCCACAACGACTTTATTCTCAGCTGGATGGGCAATGTCATTGGCTTTGTGGCCTGTGCATCGTGCTGGGGGCACTGCTGGCACTGGTAATCAAGACCTTTGCCACCGGTGCGCGCAGCGAGGATCTGCTGGGCAGCTACATCTGCGCCGGCATCGGCGGTGCTCTGATGGCGCAGATCGCAGTGAATGTGGGCATGAATCTGCGGGTGCTGCCGGTCATCGGCGTCACCCTGCCCTTTTATTCTGCGGGCGGCAGCTCGGTGCTGATGCTGTATATCTGCGTGGGGCTTGTGCTGTCGGTCTATATGCACAACACAAAGAGCCTGTTCGGGTAAAGTGCAACTTTTTCCCCCCCCTGTATTTTTTCACATTTGCCGGTATATCAGTTGAAAACTCCGCATCCTGCTTGCAATCCACTGGGATGCATGATATTACAATAAAATGTGCAGTTTTGTTGCTCAATGCTGAAGGACAACGAGATGGACGGCCCGGTGTTCAAGATGAAGGACGATCCCCGCATCACCCGGGTGGGCCATTTCATCCGCAAGACCAGCATCGACGAGCTGCCTCAGCTGGTGAACATCCTCAAGGGCGATATGAGCATTGTGGGCCCGCGCCCGGCTCTGCCCCGTGAGGTGGCCCAGTACACGCCCTATGAATGGCAGCGGCTGTACGTGACACCGGGCCTGAGCTGCTACTGGCAGATCGCCCCGCACCGCAACCAGCTGAGCTTTGAGGAGTGGATGGCGCTGGACGTGAAGTATGTCAAGGAGCGCAGCTTCCTGGTGGACTGGAAGATCATCTTTGCAACCTTCCGTGCGGTGCTGTTCGGCCACGGAGAATAATTCGGATCACAGATCGCAGAGCCTGCGGCTTTGCCGATTTTTTTACAGATAGCCTTCAGGAAACAAAAACAGAGGAACGACGCGGGGTCGTCCCTCTGTTTTTGCTTAAATCATCAAATCACTTCAGCACAGCGCCCAGATTTGCACTGGTGACCATGCGTGCATAGCGGCTGAGCCAGCCGGTTTTGATGTTGGGTTCGGGTGCAACATACTTTGCCTTGCGCTGGGCCAGGACTTCGTCGCTGACCTCCAGCGTGATGGAGGCATTGGGGATATCAATGTTGATGGTATCTCCCTCCTCGATCAGCCGATGGGGCCGCCGGAAGCAGCCTCCGGCTGACATGGCCGATGCTGCGCCGCGCTGCGCCGGAGAAGCGGCCGTCGGTGATGAGGCCACTGTCTTGTCCAGCTTCATGCCGGCCAGAGCGGAGGTGGGGTTCAGCATCTCACGCATACCGGGGCCGCCCTTGGGGCCTTCGTAGCGGATGACCACCACATCGCCCGGGACGATCTTACCCGCGTAGATGGAAGCAATGGCCTCGTCCTCGCTGTTGAACACGCGGGCCGGGCCGGAATGCTGCTGCATCTCGGGGGCCACGGCGCTGCGCTTGACCACACAGCCGTCCGGTGCAATGTTGCCCCACAGGATCTGCAGACCGCCGGTCTGGGAGTAGGGGTTGTCGATGGGACGGATGGCCTTGTCGTTCAGGATGTGTGCGCCCTTGATGTTCTCGCCCAGCGTCTTGCCGGTAACGGTGGGCACATCCAGATCCAGCAGGCCCTTCTTGGCCAGCTCTGCCTGCACGGCGGGGATGCCGCCTGCGGCGTACAGGTCCGGCATGTGGGTGGGGCCGGCCGGTGCCAGATGGCACAGGTTCGGGGTCTTGGCGCTGATCTCATTGAACAGCTTCAGGTCGATGGGCACACCAGCCTCATAAGCGATGGCCAGCAGGTGCAGCACGGTGTTGGTGGAGCAGCCCAGAGCCATATCGCAGGTCAGAGCGTTGCGGATGGAGCGCTCGTTGATGATCTGGCGTGCGGTGATGCCCTTCTTGACCATATCCATAATGGCCATACCGGCGTGCTTTGCCAGCTGCAGACGCTTGGAGTAGACGGCAGGAATGGTGCCGTTGCCGGGCAGTGCGATGCCGATGGCCTCGCACAGGCAGTTCATGCTGTTGGCGGTGTACATGCCGGAGCAGCTGCCGCAGCTGGGGCAGCAGTTGCAGGTGCAGTCTTCCAGCTGATCCTCGGTGATCATACCGGCCTTGTAGCACCCACAGCCTCGAACATCTTGGAAAGGCTGACCTCTTCGCCGCCGTAGGTACCGGCCAGCATGGGGCCGCCGGAGCAGACCACAGCGGGCACATCCATGCGCACCGCTGCCATCACCATGCCGGGCACGATCTTATCGCAGTTGGGCACCAGCACCAGACCGTCCAGCTGGTGGGCCATGAGCATGGTCTCCACGCTGTCGCAGATCAGCTCACGGGATGCAAGGCTGTACTTCATGCCCACATGGCCCATGGCGATGCCGTCGCACACGCCAATGGAGGGGATCAGGATGGGCGTGCCGCCTGCCATCTCAACGCCGGCCTTGACGCATCGGCGATCTTGTCCAGATTCATATGGCCGGGCACGATCTCGCTGTAGGCGCTCACCACGCCGATCAGCGGGCGCTCCAGCTCTTCCTTGGTGTAGCCCAGTGCATAGAACAGGCTTCGGTTCGGGGCGCGCTCCGAGCCTTGGTCACGTTGTCACTTCTCATTGTTTATTCCTCTTTTTCTTATAGCAAAAGACTCCCTCCCAAAGGAGGGAGCCTTTCTTAGTTTTAAAAGCAGCTTTTGGCTGAATCTCCTCGTCATCGCTTGCGCGATGCCACCTCCCTCACGGAGGGAGCTTCACGCTGCGGTCAGACAAAAGGCTCCCTCTTTGAGGGGGCTGTCGCCGCAGGCGACTGGGGGAGTTAATTACTTCTTCAGCCAGCTCATCATACTGCGCAGCTCTGCGCCGACCTTCTCGATGGGCAGCTCTGCTTCCATGCGGCGCTTTGCCAGGAAGTGCACCTTGCGGCCGCCGTTGGGGCTCATCTCGGTCAGGAACTCGGAAGCGAAGGTGCCGTCCTGGATCTCGGTCAGAACCTTCTTCATCTCCTTGCGGGTCTCGGCGGTGATCAGGCGCTTGCCGGTGCGGTAGTCGCCGTACTCAGCGGTGTTGGAGATGGAGTAACGCATCTTGGAGAAGCCGCCCTCGTTGATCAGGTCAACGATCAGCTTCATCTCGTGGCAGGTCTCAAAGTATGCCATCTCGGGCTCGTAGCCAGCTTCCACCAGCGTATCGAAACCGGCGTGGATCAGCTCGGAAACGCCGCCGCACAGCACTGCCTGCTCGCCGAACAGGTCGGTCTCGGTCTCCTCCTTGAAGGTGGTCTGCAGGATGCCTGCACGGCCAGCGCCGATGCCGGAAGCGTATGCCAGAGCAATATCCTTAGCCTTGCCGGTGTAGTCATGCTCCACGCAGATCAGAGAGGGGCAGCCCTCACCCTCGGTGTACAGGCGGCGGACGATGTGGCCGGGGCCCTTGGGAGCGATCATGATAACGTCCACGTTCTTGGGAGCAGTGATGGTCTTGAAGTGGATGTTGAAGCCGTGTGCAAAGGCCAGTGCCTTGCCCTCGGTCATGTAGGGAGCCACCTGCTTGTTGTAGATGTCGGCGCACAGCTCGTCGGGCACCAGCATCATGACAACGTCGCCGGCCTTGGCAGCTTCTTCCACTTCCATGACCTTGAAGTTCTCGTGAGTTGCTGCGAACTCAGAAGCCTTCTCCCAGTGAGCAGAGCCCTTGCGCAGGCCGACGACGACGTTCACGCCGCTCTCGGCCAGGTTCTCGGAATGGGCGTGGCCCTGGCTGCCGAAGCCGATGACAGCGACGGTCTTGCCGTCCAGCACGCCGAGGTTGCAGTCGGAATCGTAGTATTTCTTGATAGCCATGGTAGTTGTTCTCCTTTTTTGTTTTGTGTTTATTCAGTGGCTGATTGTAAACATTTTATTTTTTCGCTCCTTGAGAGCGGAAAAGCTCAGGTCCGTTCCGGGCAGTGGGTCCCCGGCAGAGGCAGCTGTGCTTCGCGCACCTCCTGCGGAGCTTCTGCATATGCTGATGCATCCCGCCGCGCTCCAGTGCGGTAACGCCGGTGCGGCACTGCTCCAAAATTTTGTAATCTGTAAACATTTTCAGGAAGGCATCGATCTTATCCGGCTTGCCGATCAGCTCGAACACCATGCTGTCCGGCGAAAGGTCGATGATCTTGGCCTTGTAGATGCTGGCGATCTCCCGCAGCTCGCTGCGGTTGTGCACATCGGACGCTACCTTCAGCAGCAGCAGTTCTCGTTCCAGAGATTTTTCGCCGTCCAGCACGAACACCTGACGGGTAACTTCCAGCCGTTCGGTCTGCAGGATCAGCTGCTTGAGGGCCTTGTCATCGCTGGTAATGGTCACGGTGATGCGGCTGACTGCCGGGTCGTTGGTGGCCGAGACCGTCAGGCTGTCGATGTTGAAGCCGCGGCGGCAGAACAGGTTGGACACACGGGCCAGAACACCGCTCTGGTTGTCCACCAGCAGGCTGATGACCCTGCGCTTGTTGGATTCCATATTGCTGTGCCCTCCTTATTCCATGATGATATCGTTGATGTCGCCGCCGCCGGGGATCATGGGCAGCACCTTTTCGTCCTTATCGATGATGCACTCGATCCAAGTAGGGCCTTTCTGCTTCATTGCATCGGCAAAGGCAGTCTGGAACTCCGGCAGGTTAGTGCAGCGGTAGCCCTTCAGCCAAAGCCCTCGGCCAGCTTGACGAAGTCCGTCTTGCGGTGGGGATCGGTCTGGCTGTAGCGCTTTTCGTAGAAGATGGTCTGCCACTGGCGCACCATGCCCAGCACCGAATTGTTGAAGATCACGGTGATGATGGGCAGCTCATAGCTCACGGCGGTGCAGGCCTCGTTCAGGTTCATGTGGAAGGAGCCGTCGCCGGTAAACATGACCACCCGCTGGTCGCGGCCCAGAGCCATCTGTGCGCCAATGGCGGCACCGTAGCCAAAGCCCATGGTACCCAGACCGCCGCTGGTGATAAAGCCGCGGCTCTTGGCGTGGCGCAGGTACTGTGCCGCCCACATCTGGTGCTGGCCCACATCGGTCACATACACGGCCTCCGGGCCGCACTGGTTGCACACCTCGCCGATCACCTGATGGGGCATCAGGCGGGTGGGGTCGGACACCGGGTGGTAATCCTGTGCCTGCCACTCATGGATCATCTTCATCCAGTCGGGATGCTTCTTTTCCTCGATCTGCGGCAGCATGGCGTTCAGCACGTAAGCGGCATCGCCCACGATGGAAAGGTCGACCTCCACATTCTTGCCCAGCTCACTGGGGTCGATGTCGATCTGGATGAATGGTGGCATTCTTTGCAAAGGTCTTGGGGTTCAGGGCCACACGGTCCGAGAAGCGGGTGCCCACCGCGATCAGCACGTCGCAGTCGGCCACGGCACGATTGGAGGTGTAACAGCCGTGCATACCCACCATGCCAATGTTCATCGGGTCGCCGTAGGGCACAACGCCTGCGGCCATCAGGGTGTAGGTGGCCGGGATCTCTGCCTTGTGCAGCAGATCACGCAGCGGCTGGCAGGAGCTGCGCTGCGCACGCCGCCGCCAAAGTAGACCAGCGGGCGCTGGGCCGCATTGATAAGATCCGCTGCCACTTGACCTGCTCCGCGTTGAAGGTGGTAACGGTTCGGATGGCTCCGGCTTTTTGGGGGTGAACTCGCATACCGCCGCTGTCACGTCCTTGGGGATATCCACCAGCACCGGGCCTTTGCGCCCGCTCTGTGCAATACGGAAGGCAGAGCGCATGGTATCGGCCAGCTCTTCCACCCGGCGCACCGTGAAATTGTGCTTGGTGATGGGCATCGTGATGCCCTCAATGTAGGCTTCCTGAAAGCTGTCCCTCCCGATCCCGTCCGTGGTCACGTTGCCGGTAAAGGCTACCATGGGCACCGAGTCCATATAGGCCGTGGCAATGCCGGTGACCAGATTGGTGGCACCCGGGCCGCTGGTAGCCAGCACCACGCCGGTGCGGCCGGTCGCGCGGGCATAGCCGTCTGCCGCGTGGGCCGCGCTGTTCATGTGCCGTCAGCACATGGGTGATGCGGTCCGAATTTTTGTACAGTTCATCGTAAAGGTTCAGCACTGCGCCGCCGGGATAACCAAAAAGGGTGTCCACGCCCTGCTCGCAGAGGACCTCCACAAAAATCTGAGAACCATTCAACTGCATGGTGAGTTTCTCCTGTTTTCCTAACCTTTTTCCACTTTTTACACGTTCCCGGGGAGCTTCTTTTTAAAAGAAAAGGCCTTTGTCCCCTGTTATCAAGAGACAAAGACCTTGTGATCATCAAGCTCTCTGCGGTACCACTCTCGTTGGCGTGCTGTGCACACCCTCTCACGGGCTTCCAACAAAGCCCTGCACGGTAACGGCTGCAACCGGCGCTGCTTACAAGGGTTTTGCACCCGTTGGGCAGGCTGCTCCGGGATGATTTTCCGCACGAAGCACTGACTGCCTTGCACCAGACGGCAGCTCTCTGAACAGTGGGGATCGTGTGGTACTTTTTCCCATCTGCGCATTTGTTGATGTAAATTATACTATAAATCGGCCTTTTGTCAATCGACAATTTGTAACCTGAATCACCCCAAACATGAAGTTAATTGAACACCTCTTGCGCCATAGCACAATGCGCTGTATACTTCTGATATGCGCGCCTGCGCGTTTAATTTAAGACCAACTAGAGGACAGGAATATGAAATTGAGAGAATGGAATGCCCGGCTGCACGGGCTTGTTGTTTTCCGCAGCCTGCTGGACGACCCCGTTGTGGCAAAGCTTTTGGACCTGACCGACCGCATGGAAGCCGGTGCGCCCGGCTATGGCCCAGTGTGCGACGCTGTGGCCCAATTTGAAGCCGCACTGTTCGAGCACACCACCAACTGGGGCAGCTACCTCAGCGCCGCTGTGCTGGAAGCCGAGACCGTCTGCGTGCGTCAGGCTGCATCGGGCACCCTTGCCCCTGCACTGCAGACCGCGCTGGACAGTGAACTGGCTTTTCTGCAGGCTCTGTGCGGCCTGACGCTGGACGAGCTGCTGGCCGCTGCCGGTTCTGCCACAGGGCAGGCGCAGGAGCTGGCTTTCCTGCCCCGGTGGGAGACCTCCAGCATCGACCTGCCTGCCGCCTACGCCCAGCGCATGAGCGAGGTGGGAAAAAAGGGCTATGGCATGTTTGCCAAGCACCATGTGTTCACGGTGGAGAACGGCCATCTGGTGCCGGTGAAATACCCGGACCCCCAGCGCTTTCCGAGCTGCCCGGCTACGAAAAGGAGCGGGAAAAGGTCATTGCCAACACCAAAGCCTGCTGGCCGGAATGCCCGCCAACAATGTGCTGCTGTACGGCGATGCAGGCACCGGCAAGTCCAGTGCGGTGAAAGCCATTGCCAATGAGTTTGCTCCTGAAGCCTGCGGCTGGTGGAAGTGAAGAAGAACCAGCTCTACCAGATCCCGGATCTGATGGACAAACTGGCCGCGAACCCGCTCAAATTCATCCTGTTCATCGACGACCTGAGCTTTACCGCCAACGACGACAACTTTGCCGCGCTCAAGGCCATTCTGGAGGCAGCGTGGGCGGCCGGGCCAAGAACATTGCGGTATACGCCACCTCCAACCGCCGCCACCTTATTAAAGAAACACTGACCGACCGCACCGGCGACGACATCCATGAAGCCGATACCCGGCAGGAGCTGATGAGCCTTTCCGCCCGATTCGGCCTGACGGTCACTTTCCAGCGGCCGGAGAAGGCCCGGTTTGAGACCATTCTGGCCGAACTGGCAAAGCAGCACGGCATCGACATGCCGATGGATCAGCTGCTGGTCAAAGCCGAAGCCTTTGCCATCCGCGCCGGCGGCCGCAGTCCCCGCGTGGCAAAGCAGTTTATTGAGCAGTGCGAGGCGGGCGTGCAGAAGTAATTAGTTTGTCTTTATTTTAACATCAAAGTCTCTGACAAATCTTTCACAAAATGCCGAGAAGTCGTGAATTTTTTCACCTTCTCGGCATTCTTTGTCTATTTTTTATTTATCGGTAAAAAGCCTTGCATTCTATTGAAATTCAGGCTATAATATGGCCAACATCAGCCAATTGAGCACTTCTGGAGGGCAACTATGGGCTTTTTAACGGGTAAGACCGCTATCATCACCGGCGCAGGCCGCGCCGTACTTTCCGATGGCAGCTGCGGCTCCATCGGCTATGGCATTGCCACCGCCTTTGCAAAAGAGGGCGCAAATCTGGTCATCACTGGCCGTAATGTAAAAAAACTGGAAGAGGCAAAAAACGAGCTGGAAGCCAAGTATGGCATCCGCGTTCTGCCGGTGCAGGCAGATGTGTGTGCAGGCACCGACAACGAAGCCACCGTGCAAAATGTCGTCAATCAGGCTGTGGATACCTTTGGCGGCATTCAAGTGCTGGTGAACAACGCACAGGCATCCGCTTCCGGCGTGCCGCTGGCAGAGCACACCACCGAGCAGTTTGATCTGGCCCTTTATTCCGGCCTGTACGCTGCATTTTACTATATGAAGGCCTGCTATCCTATCTGCCAAGTCCAAGGGCAGCGTGATCAACTTTGCATCCGGTGCAGGCTTGTTTGGCAACTTTGGCCAGTGCTCCTACGCTGCCGCCAAGGAGGGCATCCGCGGCCTGTCCCGCGTGGCCGCTACTGAGTGGGGCAAGGATGGCATCAATGTCAACGTGATCTGCCCGCTGGCCTGGACCGCCAAGCTGGAGCAGTTCCAGCAGGCATACCCGGATGCGTTCAAGGCCAACGTCAAGATGCCGCCCATGGGCCACTACGCCAACCCCGAGACCGAGATCGGCCGGGTATGCGTGCAGCTGGCCATGCCGGACTTCAAGTATCTGTCCGGCGAGACTCTCACGCTGGAGGGCGGCATGGGTCTGCGCCCGTAATTACTATTCTCATTCTTCCTCACACATGCAAAAGGGGCTGTGCCAGTGGCACAGCCCCTTTTGTGTTTAGGCCTGATCATTCGCGCACGGCGATGCACTCGATCTCCAGCTTTGCGCCCTTGGGGATGGCGGCCACCTGCACGCAGCTGCGGGCAGGGAACGGCTCAGCAAAGCCTTGGCATACACGGCATTCACAGCGGCAAAATCGTTGATATCGGCCAGAAAAATGACAGTCTTGACCACATTTGCCATGGAAAGGCCAGCCTCGGCCAGAATGGCCTTGAGGTTTGCAAGGCTCTGTGCAGCCTGCTCTTCAACCGTATCGGCATCTTACCGGTAGCAGGGTCTACCGGGATCTGGCCGGAAACAAACACCATATTGCCCAGATCGATCGCCTGGCTGTAAGGGCCGATGGCTGCGGGTGCGTTGGAAGTGGAAACGACTTTCATGATAAAACGTTCCTTTCTTTTTTCTTCTATTATACTCTTTCGCTCACAAGCTGGAAACCCTCTTTTGCAAGCTCTGCGCGGATCTGCTCGATCTGCTCGGCATCGCGGGTCTCAAGGGTGAGCTTGAGGAAGCAGCTGGAAATGGGCATGTTGGGATCGGAGCCATCGTGCTGCACCGACACCACATTGCTGCCGCAGCGGGACACGATCTCGGCCACCTTCTTGAGCTGGCCGGGCTTGTCCTCCAGCGCAATGGTCATGTTCGCCTTGCGGCCGCTCATCACCAGACCGCGGGTGATGACGCGGTTGAGGATGTTCACATCGATGTTGCCGCCGGAGACGACGCAGGCCACCTTTTTGCCCTCGACCGGCAGCTTGTGGAACAGCACTGCAGCCACCGGCACGGCTCCGGCACCCTCGGCAACCAGCTTCTGGTTCTCCATCAGCGAGAGGATGGCGGCAGCGGTCTCATCCTCGCTCACGGTCACGATGTCGTCCACATACTGCTCACAGATCTGGTAGGTCAGCTCACCGGGAGTCTTGACCTGAATGCCGTCTGCAAAGGTAGAAACGGCTTTCAAGGTCTGGTACTTATGCTCGTGCAGGCTGCGGTACATGCTGGGTGCACCCTCGGCCTGTACGCCATAGACCTTCACCTCCGGGCGCAGACTCTTGATGGCAAAGGCCACGCCGGAGATCAGCCGCCGCCGCCCACCGGCACAACAACCGCATCCACATCCGGCAGCTGATCCAGAATTTCCAGACCAATGGTTCCCTGCCCCGCGATGACCTGCTCATCGTCATAGGGTGGATAAAGGTCATGCCGGTCTCTTCCTGCAGCTCCACAGCCTTGTCGTGGGCATCATCGTAGGTGCCGGGCACCAGACACACCTCTGCGCCCAGATTCTTGGTATTCTCCACCTTCATGATGGGGGCACCGTCCGGCATACAGACGATGCTCTTGATGCCGCGACGGGTAGCAGCCAGCGCCACGCCCTGTGCGTGGTTGCCGGCAGAGCAGGCGATCACGCCCTTGGCGCTCTCCTCCTCGGAAAGCTGGCTGATCTTATAGTAAGCACCGCGCACCTTAAAGCTGCCGGTGGCCTGCAGGTTTTCGGTTTTCAGGTACAGCTGGCAGTCCTTGGAGAGCTTGGGTGCCTCGATGAGGTCGGTCTTGCGGGCAACATCCTTGAGCACAAAGGCTGCATGGTAGATCTTATCCAGAGTCAGCATGGTTTTCTCCCTCTATTTTTATCGTTCCCTGCTCTGCGGCTTTTCCGCTCTCAGAGCCTTTATTTCTGGCTTATTATGCATGTTTCTCAGTATAGGTTAGCAAAGTTGATTTGTCAAATGAATTTCCTTCACGCCTGAAACCTAAAAAGAGAACTGCCGCAGGCATACCGCCCACAGCAGTTCTCCGTGTTTTTGTGTTTTTAACGGCCGCGGCCACCGCCGCCGCCGTGG